>QFCS01006415.1_pt1 | contig 16998 bp, 18 predicted proteins | sample 3576561 | NCBI WGS metagenome assembly QFCS01 | reverse complement strand
CGCGCGGCTCCATGGGCCGGGCCAGATAGGCCGCGCGGCCGGCCTCGACGCCGAAGGCGAAAGCGCGCGCCATCTCAACAGGATCGCCCGCCTCGGCGACGGCTGTGTTGAGCAGCACGGCGTCGTAGCCCAGCTCCATGGCGGCCGCGGCATGAGACGGCACGCCCAGCCCGGCATCGACGACCAGCGGAATGTCGGGGAAGTGGGCGCGCAGCGAGCGCAGCCCATAGACGTTGTTCAGGCCGCGCGCCGAGCCGATCGGCGCGCCCCACGGCATCAGCACGCGGCATCCCGCCTCGACCAGGCGGTCGGCGACGACGAGATCCTCGGTCGTGTAGGGGAAGACCTCGAAGCCTTCCTCCGACAGGATGCGGGCAGCTTCGACCAGGCCGAACACGTCGGGCTGCAGCGTGTCGGCATCGCCGATCACCTCCAGCTTGATCCACGGCGTGTCGAACAGCTCGCGCGCCATGTGCGCGGTCGTCACCGCCTCCTTCACCGAATGGCAGCCTGCGGTGTTGGGCAGCACGCGCAGGCCGAGCGCCTGGATGAACGACCAGAAGCTCTGGCCGGCGCGTGTCGCGCCGCCCTCGCGACGCAGCGACACGGTGACGACCTGCGCTCCGGATGCCTTGATCGCGCGCTCGAGGATGGCGGGCGACGGATAGCGCGCCGTGCCGAGCAGCAGGCGCGACGTGAGCTGGACTCCGTAGAACACCGTCAGCCCCCCTGCATCGGCGCCACGACCTCGACGCGATCGCCGTCGGCAAGCCGCGTCGTGGGCCGCGCCGCCGCCGGCACGAAGCGGCCGTTCACCGCCGTCGCGATCTTGCGGCCCGCGAAGCCGAACGCGTCCAGCGCCGCGGCGAGCGTGGCCGCGTCGACGTCATGCGCGTCGTCGTTGAGGAAGATCCGCATCGCTGGTCTCCATGTGCAGTATCGACTGGGCGGCGTCCGCGGTCTTGCGGGCAAGCACGGGCGCCAGAAGGAAGCCGTGGCGGTAGAGGCCGTTGGCGTGCAGCACGCGGCCGCTCCGCCTGACTTCCGGCAGGTTGTCGGGAAATGCCGGCCGCAGATCGGCGCCGAGTTCGAGGATGTCGGCTTCGGCGAAGGCGGGGTGTAGCGCATAGGCGGCGTTCAGCAGCTCGACGGCCGAGCGCACGCTGACCGGGCCGCGCCGCTCGCTCTCGATCATCGTGGCGCCGATCATGAAGACGCCCTCGCCGCGCGGCACGATGTAGAGCGGCAGGCGCGGATGCAGCATGCGCACCGGGCGGTCCAGCGAGACGTCCGGCGCCCGCACGACGACCATCTCGCCGCGCACGCCGCGCAGGTCGGGCAGCGCGTCGCGGGCGGCAAGGCCGCGGCAGTCGACGACGACCTCGGTTCCCGCGTCCTGCGGCGCGAGCTCGACGCCGAAGCGGATCGCGACACCGCGCTGCTGCAATGCCGACGCGAGCGCGGCCAGCGCCCGCCGCGGATCGAGATGGGCCTCGCCGCGGAAGAACAGAGCACGGCGGAAGCGACCGGCGAGGTCGGGCTCCAGCTCGGCGACGCGATCGGCGTCGATCCAATCGAAGCGCTCGGTGCGCGCCGCGAAACGGGTGAGCTCGGCAGCCTCGCGGGGCTGCGCGACGACCAGGCTGCCGTTCAGCACGGTTTCGGGGAAACGCTCGGCCCACCATCCGATCGACGAGGCCCCCCACTCGGCGACCTGCGGTTCGGTGGTCGCCCGCTCGCACCAGGGCGCCAGCATGCCGCCCGCCATCCGCGAGCAGCTCCCGTCGCCCAGCGTCCGGCCACGCTCGACGACCTCGACGGCGATGCCGCGCTCGGCGAGCGTCAGCGCACAGGCGAGGCCAGCGACGCCAGCGCCTATCACCACTGCGGTTGGATCAGCCATTCAACGACCTCCCGTTCCTTCGCCGGCATGATCCGGATCAGGTTCAAAGGGTTCAGCCAGTCGGCTGTCTCAGCCCGATCCCCTTTCGGAGAGCGGACACCCCTCGGACGTCATCAAGAAAAGGGGCTTCCCGCCCCTTCTGTCAAGGCATGGTCATGCGGCAGCCGCAGCCGCCGTTTCGCCGGGGGCCAGATGCATGGACTCGCCGAAGCCTTCGCAGTCCGGCTCGCGGACCAGCGTCTGGTAGTCGGCCATCAGGGTGCGGGCGATCGGGCCGGCCTGGAAGTGATGGCCGTCGATCGAGCCCACCGGCACGATCTCGGCGGCGGTGCCACAGAGGAACACTTCGCTCGCCCGGGCAAGCTCCTGCGGCTGGATACGGCGCTCCTCGACTTCCCAGCCGCGCCGCCGCGCCAACCCCATCACCGCACGCCGCGTGATGCCATCGAGGAAGTTCTCCGGCAGGGGCGTCACCAGGCGGCCGTCTATCACCAGGAAAATGTTGGCGCCCGTCGATTCGGCAAGATCGCCTTTCCAGTCGAGCATCAGCGCGTCGTCGAAGCCGGCCTTCAGCGCACGATCCTTCTCGATGCCGCAGATGATGTAGAGGCCGGCGGCCTTGGCATGGCCGGGTGCCGACTCGCCGGACGGGCGGCGATACTTCGCCATCGTGACATTGATTCCCGAATCGCGCGCCTGAACCGAGAGACGGCCCTCCTGCGCCCATGGCGCGATTGCGAGATGCACGGAGGTGCCGATCGCCGACACGCCCATCACCTCCGACCCGCGCCAGGCGATGGGACGCACATAGCCCGACTGCAGGCCGTTGGCCGTCACCACGGCGCGCGTCGCCTCCTCGATCTGTTCGCGGGTCCACGGGATCTCGTAGTCGAGGAGGCGGGCCGAGTTGATCAGCCGGGCGCTGTGCGCGGCGAGGCGGAAGACGCGGCCGGCATAGATGCGCTCGCCCTCGAACACCGCCGAGCCGTAATGCAACGCGTGCGTCAGCACGTGCATGCGGCTGTCGCGCCAGGGGACGAGCCTGCCGTCCAGCCAGATGAAGCCGTCCCGATCAGCCATGCCTTCAGACATTGCGAATTCTCCTCGCGAAACTTACCGAATAGGTCGTTCCAGACTCCCCATTCGCAATCTTCGGATTTATTAGGTCAGTATTATTGACCTTGTCAAGAACACTGAAGCATCTCGGGCGATCCGCGGGCTACAGTGCGCCATGGCTCATTCCCATGCTCCCGGCCATTCGCACGGCGGGTCGCCGACTGCCGCCGGCCGCCACAAGGGCCGCCTGATCGGCGCCCTTGCCCTGACCGTGGGATTCATGGCCGTGGAGGTCGTGGGCGGGCTGGTGACGGGCAGTCTGGCGCTGCTCGCCGACGCGGCGCACATGCTGACCGACGCCGGCGGCCTCGCCCTGGCCCTGATCGCCATCCGCTTCGCCGAGCGCGTCGCGACGCCGCAGAAGACCTATGGCTATGTGCGGCTGGAAGTGCTGGCGGCGCTTACCAACGCCGTGGTGCTGCTGCTGCTGACGGTCTTCATCCTCTACGAGGCCGCGGACCGTTTCCTGAACCCACCGCCCATCCTCGCCGGCCCGATGCTGGTCGTCGCCATCATCGGTCTCGGGGTCAATCTCGGCAGCATGAAGCTGCTGGCCGCCGGTTCGAGTGAAAGCCTCAATCTCAAGGGCGCCTACTACGAGGTGATGAGCGACATGCTGGGCTCGCTCGGCGTGATCGTCGCGGCCCTGGTGGTGATGTTCACGGGCTGGCGGCTGGCCGATCCGCTCATCGGCGCTGGAATCGGCCTGTTCATCATCCCGCGCACCTGGTCGCTGCTGAAGCAGACCGTCCACATCCTGATGGAGGGCACACCGCCCGAGATCGACATGGCGCTGCTCGAGCGCACCCTGAAGGAGATTCCCGGCGTGACCGCCGTCCACGACCTGCATGTCTGGACGATCACGTCGGGACTCGATGCGCTGAGCTGCCATCTGGTGGTCGACGACATGGCCAGGGCACGCGACATCCTGGCCGCAGCTGCAGAGGCCATGCGCGTAAGTTTCGGCCTTACCCATACGACGATCCAGGTCGAGGATCAGGCGATCCGCGACAGCGAGGGACATCCGCAACACTGACGGCCGCGACGAAAGCGGCAGCCAGGGTGCCAAGGCGGCGCGTCCCCTCTATAGTCGCAAAACGGACCTTAGTCCGGCGCCAGGCCACCCCCAGCGAACCGCATCACGTCTTCCCGGAACAACGATCACGTCGTGGAAACCAGAAGCCCTGCCAATCCCCTGTTCCTGCGCGACGAGGAGCTGCGTCACGGCATAGAGCTGATGTTCTATGCCTATCGCGACTTCACGTTCGAATCCGACCAGCAGCTCAAGCACTACCAGCTGGGCCGTGCCCATCATCGCGCGCTGTACTTCATCGGCCGCCATCCCGGCCAGACGGTCGGCCATCTCCTGTCGATCCTGAAAGTCACCAAGCAGTCGGTCTCGCGGGTACTGAAGGACCTGATCGAGCAGGGCCATGTCGAGCAGAAGAGCGGCGCACGCGACCGCCGCGAGCGCCGGCTGTGGCTGACCGACAAGGGCCAGAAGCTCGAGCACGAGCTGACCGACCGGCAGAGCCAGCGCTTCGCGCGTGCCTACCGCGAGACCGGCGCCGAAGCCGTCGACGGCTTCCGCAAGGTCCTGCTCGGCCTGCTCGACCCGGCCGAGCGCGCCATCGTCGAGAAGCGGGTGCGCGGAAGCGGCCGATGAGCCTCGTCGATGCCTCGGCCGACATGCCGCACATCCTGGTCGTCGACGACGACACCCGGCTGCGCGAGCTGCTGAAGTCGTTCCTGTCGCGCAACGGCTTCCGCGTCACCGTGGCCGGCCATGCCGACGAGGCGCGCCAGCGGCTGGCGGCGCTCGATTTCGACCTGATCGTGCTGGATGTCATGATGCCGGGCGAGACCGGCCTCGCCTTCGCCACCGACCTGCGCCGCACCGACGATGTGCCGATCCTGATGTTGACTGCGATGGGAGACGCCAAGGACCGGGTCGCCGGCCTGGAGACCGGGGTCGACGACTATCTCGGCAAGCCGTTCGAGCCGCGCGAGCTTCTGCTGCGTATCCAGAACATCCTGCGCCGCAAGCAGCCATCCGCTGCCGTCCAGCCGAACGGCGGCGAGCCGCCGCGCAGCGTATGCTTCGGCCCGATGCAGTTCGACCTCGAGCTGGGCGAGCTCACGCAGGACGGCAAGCGCGTGCCGCTGACCGACGCCGAGGCGGCGCTGCTGCGCGTGCTGACGGCCCGCCTGGGCGAGGTTCTGAGCCGCGAGACGCTGTGCCGCAGCATCGGTGCCGCGGTCAACGAGCGGGCAATCGACGTGCAGGTCACGCGGCTGCGCCGCAAGATCGAGCCCGACCCGTCCTTCCCGCGCTACCTTCGCACCGTCCGCGGCCAGGGCTACCGGCTGGTCGACGCATGATCTCCGGCGCAGCCCGCGATGTCTTCGAACGCATCGCCCGCTTCGCCGACGAGCATTCGCCGCAGACACTGTTCGCGCGCGCGCTGATCATCATCGTCGTGCCCATGCTGCTGCTGCAGGCGCTGAGCGCGTGGTGGTTCTACAGCCAGCGCGGCGACAACGTGACCAACCGGCTGGCCATCCTGCTGGTGCGCGACCTGCGCATGCTGATCGCGCTGCGCGCCGACTTCCCCGACGACGAGCACCACAGCTGGATCATCCGCCACGCCGCCCAGGACCTGCTGCTCTATGTCAGCTTCCGCAAGGGCATCGTACGGCCGTTCAGGGCACCGGAGTATTTCGACATCGCCGCCCGCGAGGTGCAGGGCGCGCTCGAGGCGGACCTCAAGCGGCCGTACTTCATCGACAACAATATCGGCGGCGGCCAGATGCTGATCGAGATCCAGCTCAACGATGGCGACGTCATGGATGTGCTGGTGCCGCACCTGCGCCTGACCTTCGGCTCGAGCTTCGCCTACGTCATCGCACAGCTCGGCCTGGCGCTGGTCCTGTTCGGTCTTGCCATCTGGTTCATGCGGCGCGAGCTGGTGCCGATCGAGCATCTCGGCGTCGCCGCCGACGCCCTGGGCAAGGGGCGCGACGTCCCGGACTTCGCCTTCTCCGGTGGCACGCGCGAAGTGCGCAACGCCGCCACCGCCTTTCACACCATGCGCATCCGGCTGCGGCGTTCGATCCAGCAGCGCACCGAAATGCTGGCCGGCGTCAGCCACGACCTGCGAACGCCGCTCACCCGCATGAAGCTTTCCCTCGCCATGCTGCCGGAATCGCCGGAGACCAAGGAGCTGGCCGACGACGTCTCGGACATGGAGCGCATGATCGAGGGTTATCTCGCCTTCGCCCGCGGCGAGGGCGACGAGGATCCCATACCGTACGACCTGTCCGAGATCCTCGAGGACGTGGCGGCCGGTGCACGGCGCAACAACGCCAATCTCGAGGTCGGCTGGCAGGGCGACATGAACGTCGAACTGCGGCCGCTCGCCATGAAACGCTGCCTGACCAACCTGGTCTCGAACGCCCTTCGCTACGGCACCAGGGTGCAGCTCAACGCCGTGCGCGGCCGCACCTCGGTCGAGATCACGATCGACGACAACGGCCCGGGCATTCCGCGGGAGAAGCACGAGGACGTGTTCCGCCCGTTCTTCCGCCTCGACCCGTCGCGCAATGTCGATACCGGCGGCGTCGGTCTCGGCCTCACCATCGCCCGCGACATCGCGCGCAGCCACGGCGGCGACGTGGCGCTCGCGCCCTCCCCCCTGGGCGGGCTACGCGTCACCGTCCGAATCCCGATTTGAGAAGCGAAATCCGCCCAGCGGCTCGCGGCACCGCAGGCTGTGCTAGACTGAAAGAAAATCCGAGAGAAAAATGTCCAAGAGCCAATCACTGGAATTCGTCGTCCATCCCCACCCGTCACCGGTGCCTGCCGAGCAGCGCACCGCCCTGCTGAAGAATCCCGGCTTCGGACGGGTCTTCTCCGACCACATGGTCACCATCCGCTACCACGAGTCCAAGGGATGGCACGATGCGCGCATCGAGCCGCGCGCGCCGATCCCGATGGATCCTGCGGCCGCCGTGCTTCACTACGCACAGGAGGTCTTCGAGGGGCTCAAGGCCTACCGTACCGCCGACGGCGGCGCGACGCTGTTCCGGCCGGAGGAGAATGCCCGCCGCTTCCAGAAGTCGGCGGAACGGCTGGCCATGCCGGTCCTGCCCGAGAACCTGTTCCTCGAATCCGTCGACAAGCTCGTCAGCATCGACCGCGCGTGGATACCGGAAGGCGACGGCAGTCTCTACCTGCGACCCTTCATGTTCGCCAACGAGGTCTTCCTCGGGGTGAAGCCGTCGTCCGACTACCTGTATGTCGTCATCGCCTCGTCGGTCGGCGCCTACTTCAAGGGCGACGCACCGGCGGTCTCCGTCTGGGTCTCGCAGGAATACACGCGCGCCGCGCCGGGCGGCACGGGCGCAGCGAAGTGCGGCGGCAACTATGCCGCCAGCCTGGTGGCCCAGGCCGAGGCGATCCGCCACGGCTGCGACCAGGTCGTGTTCCTCGATGCCGCCGAGCAGCGCTGGATCGAGGAGCTGGGCGGCATGAACATCTTCTTCGTCTTCGACGACGGATCGATGGTCACGCCGCCGCTGGGCGGCACGATCCTGCCCGGCATCACGCGGGCGTCGCTGCTCACGCTGGCCAGGGACAAGGGCATCACGGTCCGCGAGGACCGCTATTCGATGGACCAGTGGCGGGCCGATGCCCAGAGCGGACGCCTGCGCGAGGCCTTCGCCTGCGGCACCGCGGCGGTCGTCACGCCGATCGGCACGGTGCGCAGCAAGGACGGCGAATTCCGGATCGGAAACGGCGGCCCCGGCACGCGGACGGAGGAGCTGAAGGCTGCCCTGGTCGGCATCCAGCGCGGCCGCCTCGCCGACACGCACGGCTGGATCCACAAGGTTTTCTAGAACAGCTTCCCGCCGTTCGGGACCTTCTTGTCCGGGACGACCAGCACGACGCTGCCGTCCTCGGCCGGGAAGCCCAGCGTCAGCACCTCGGACATGAACTTGCCGATCTGGCGCGGCGGGAAGTTGACGACGGCGGCGACCTGCCGTCCGACCAGGCTTTCCGGCGTGTAGTGCACGGTGATCTGGGCCGACGACTTGCGCACCCCGATCTCCGGGCCGAAGTCGATCGCGAGGCGCAGGGCGGGTTTCCGCGCGCCGTCGAGAGGCGCCGCTTCGAGGATGGTGCCGACGCGGATATCGACCCGCGCGAAGTCGTCGTACGTGATCATCCGCGCACCTTAAAGCATGATCAGTCCGGCTGGAATCAGCCGGACTCATCATGCCCTGTCGAACCGCGATCACCTTTGCGCGCGAATGAGATGAGGGCGAGCGCACCTCATCTCATTCCAGCAAAAAGGGCCGCGTCGGCGGCCCTTTCGTCGCGCCCGGAGGCAGGCGACTTACTTCTTGGCGATGGCCGCCTTGACCTCTTCGGTGAGCTCCGAGACGCGGCTGCTCAGGGCGGCGAAAGCATCGGCCTGGCTCTTGCCGAACAGGTCGGCCAGTTCCTTGGTGTTGGCGAGGGCGGTCTCGTAGCTCTTCTTGGCGAAGTCGATCTGCTTGATCGCCTTCTCCTCGACCGTCGCGGCGGCGAGAACTTCGCTGCCGTGCTTGGAGAAATCCTCCATCGCGGCGCGGACCATGTCGCCCTGGCGCTGCGCGATCGTCTTCATCGACTCGACGGCAGCGGTGTTGGCCGAGGTCAGAGCAGCGAAGTTCTTGCGGGCAGTCTCGACCACGGTCTCGACGTTGACCGTCGGCAGCTTGAACTCGCCGGCGATCTTGGTGAAGTCGAAATCCGTGAACGGGTTCTTGAAAGTGCCGTTGGCGTACATGGGAATCTCCTGACTGGGCGAACGCGAATAAATACCGGGTCGAACCGCCTTTTGCTGCGGTGCACAACGACTTGCAATCTATGCTTGCGTTGCACTGAGTCAAGGGGTGTTTTTGTGCGCTGCACAAAAAATTCAGGCAGCGGTCGAATTCGGCTCTGCCGTCCGTTCCTGCCGGCTGCGGTTTCTCGCATATTTATCAAAGAGTTGAACCCATCTCTCGGCTGTCTTCAGGCGGCCGTCGAGAGCCGCCATGGTCTTCGACAGATCGGCGCTTTCGTCGCGTTCGAAGGTCCGCGCGACTGCCAGATTGATGGCCAGAAGCCCCTTCTGCCGCAGCGCGCCAGCGATGCCGTCGCTCGGCACGGCAGCTGCTTCGAGGACGGCCGCCATCGAGCGACGGAGCGCCGGTCCCACGGCGAGAGCCAGCACCGGATCGCGCGTCGCCGCCGTCCGGATCGAGCGCAGCGCGGCGCGATGCGGCTTGAGCGCATCGTAGCGGCGCATCATCGCATCGAACAGCCGGTCGCGCGCCGTCTCGTCGGGGTCGCCGTGGGCCGGCGCGCCGGCCAGGACCTCGGCGTCGATGCGGCCCAGGAAGGCGGCAACCAGCGCGGCCTTGTCCGGATAGAGCCGATAGAGTTCCGCCAGAGTGAGGCCCGCCGCCTCGGCGACGTCGCGCAACGCAACGCCGGCATAGCCCTTGTCGGCGACGATCCGCAGAAAGGCGTCGAGAGCGGCTTCCTTCGATGACGTCATCCGGCAAGCTCCTTCGATCGTCGCGACGCCGCGGCCAGGGCCTTGTCGAATACCGGCTGGATGCCGTCGGCCGCCATCAGCACCTTCAGCGCCTCGGCGGTCGTGCCGCCCGGACTGGTCACGTTGACGCGCAGCTGCCCGGCGGGTTCGCGCGATTGCTTCAGCAGCTCGCCGCTGCCGGCGACCGTGGCGCGGGCGAGTTGCATCGCCATCTCCGGCGACAGGCCGAGCTTCGCGCCGGCCGCCGCCATCGCTTCGACCAGCAGGAAGACATAGGCCGGCCCGCTGCCCGACAGTGCCGTCACGGGATCGAGCAGAGCCTCGTCGTCGACCCACAGCACCTGACCGACCGCTTCCAGCAAGGCATGGCAGCGCTGCTTCTCGGCCGCCGAAACGCCGGCCGCGGCGCAGGCGACGGTGATGCCCTGGCGGACGGCGGCGGGCGTGTTCGGCATGGACCGCACGACCTTCGCCGCCGCCCCGAGATGACCGGCGAAGTACGTCAGCGTCTTGCCGGCGGCGATGGACAGGAAGACGGCGCCGGCATCGGCGAAACGCCTCAGGTCGGGCAGCACTGCATCCATCGACTGCGGCTTGACCGCCAGGACGACGATTTCCGGCACCTCACCGACCTCGGCGGCCGAGGCGACCGCGCGCAGCCCCGGCGCACGCGGCCGCAGCGCCTCGGCCGGCTCGGCCACGATCACGTCGGCGGCCGGCACGCCGCGCGCCAGCCAGCCTTCGAGCATGGCGCCGCCCATCTTGCCGCAGCCGACCAGCAGGAGCTTGCCCATCACCTCGTCCTCACCGGCCCTTGAAGCGGGCGGCGCGCTTCTCGCGGAAGGCCGCAGCGCCCTCCTTGCGGTCCTCGCTGTTGGCGATGCGCTCGAGCTTGTAACGCTCCGGCACGAACACCTCGGCCGGGCCGCGCGGCAGCGTCTGGTTGGCAAAGTCGCGCAGGGTGCGGATCACGAGCGGCGCGGAATCGGCGATCACCTTGGCCATGCGCCGCGCCTCGGCGCGCTCCTCGCCCAGCGGCACCACCTTGTTGACGAAGCCGACATCGTAGGCCCGCTTGACCGGGATCTCTTCCCCCAGAAGGAGGAGTTCCATGGCGACTTTGTGCGGCATGCGCGAGACGATGCCGGGCATCAGGCCGCCGAACACGCCGACCTTGGCCTCCGGGTACATGAACTTCGTGGTATCGGCAGACACCATGAGATCGCAGGTCATCACCATGCAGATGGCGCCGCCGATCACCCAGCCCTGGGTGGCGGCGATCACCGGCTTGCTGAGCTTGTGGCTGACATGCGGCACCGCCTTCCACATCGCCGACGGCGCCTCCTTGAGATCGGCGCCGACGCAGAAGGCCGGCCCGTCCGCCTGCAGCACGGCGACCTGATCCGGACCCTCCTCGAAGGCCACGTAGGCATCATAGAGCGCGTCGCATAGCGCCTGGTTCAACGCATTGCGCTTGTCGGCGCGCGTCATGGTGATGGTGGTGATGCCTTCGCTCGATTCGACCTTGACCAGACTCACAGGCTCCTCCGGGTGTTCTTGAAGCGATGCTAGCAGCCGCCCATACTCGCTGCATAGGAGTCCACGCCATGCAGACGCGCAATCCCCTGATCGACGATCTCACCAAGATGGCCAGCGGCGCGATGGGCGCGCTGACCGGCGTGAAGGACGAGGTCGAAGCCCGCTTCCGCGACCAGATCGCCAAGATCCTCGACGGCATGGATATTCCGCGTCGCGACGAATTCGACGCGGTCAAGGCCATGGCTGCCAAGGCGCGCGAGGAGAACGAGGAACTGAAGCAGCAGATTGCCGAGCTGCAGGCCAGGCTCGCCGGCCCCCCGGCCGGCCCTCAGAGCTGATGCGCGTCGGCGTCGAGGTCGGAGGCACGTTCACCGACCTCGTGGCGGTCGAGGATGGCCGGCTCGTGGTCACCAAGGTGCCCAGCACGCCGAAAAACCCCGATGTCGGGGCCTTCGCGGCCCTGACGGCTTCCGGCATCGATCTCTCGACCATCGAGGATCTCGGCCACGGCTCGACCGTCGCCACCAACGCCGTGCTCGAACGCAAGGGCGCCCCCGTGGCCTTCGTCGCGACACGCGGCTTCCGCGATCTGCTGTTCATGCAGCGCCACGACCGGCGCAACATCTACGACCTGTTCTATGCCAAGCCGGCGCCGCCGGTGCGTCGCAAGGACTGCTTCGAGGTCGCCGAGCGGCTGCGCGCCGATGGCGCCGTCGAGCTGCCGCTCGACGAAGACGCGGTCCGCCGCGAGCTGGTCCCGGCGCTGCAGGCCGGCGGCTATCGTGCGGTCGCGATCTGCCTGCTCAACGCCTATGCCGGCCCGGCGCATGAGAAGCGGCTGGCGGCGCTGATCACCGCGGCGTTGCCCGACATGCTGGTGACGGCGAGTCACCAGGTAGCGCGCGAGTTCCGCGAGTTCGAGCGCGCCTCGACCACGCTCCTGTCGGCCTATGTGCAGCCGGTGATTGACGGCTACCTGCAGCGCTTCGAAAGCCGGCTGGCCGAAGCCGGCTTCCACGGCCGCTTCACGGTCATGCAGTCCAACGGCGGGCGACTGCCGGCCGATGCCATGCGCGAGAGCGCCATCACGGCGCTCTATTCGGGTCCGGCAGCCGGCGTGGTCGGCGCCACGCGCCAGGCAGCGCGATCGGGCTTCGTCGACCTCATCACCTTCGACATGGGCGGCACCTCGACGGACGTCTGCCTGGTGCAGAAAGGCCGCCCGTCGCTTGCGTCGGAAAGCGAGATCGACGGCCTGCCGATCCGCACCCCCGTGCTCGATATCGTGTCGGTCGGTGCCGGCGGCGGCTCGATCGCCTGGATCGACGACGGCGGCATGCTGCGCGTCGGCCCGCAGAGCGCGGGCGCCGACCCCGGCCCGGCCTGCTACGGCAGGGGCGGTACGGAGCCGACCACGACCGACGCCCATATCGTCATCGGCACGATCCGGCCGGGCGCCTTCCTCGGCGGCCGCATGAAGCTCGACGATGCCGCCGCCCGCGCGGCCTACGCGCCGCTGGCCGAGCGGTTCGGACTCGGCATCGAGCAGGCCGCCTCCTCGGCGCTACAGCTCGCCGACGCCAACATCGTGCGCGCCATCCAGCTCGTCTCCACCGAGCGCGGCCGCGATCCGCGCGACTATGCGCTGGTGCCGTTCGGCGGTGCCGGCCCGCTGCATGCGGCGCGCATCGCCGAGGAGCTCGGCATCACGACCATCGTCGTGCCGCCCAACGCCGGCGTGATCTCGGCCTACGGCCTGGTCGCCTCCGACTACACCAAGTTCGACGCCGTCACGCGCAAGATGAAGCTCGACGAGTCCGCAGCGACGGAAGCCAGCCGCCTTTTCGGCGAAATGCGCGCGCGACTCTCCGGCCAGTTCGCCGACATGAAGCTGCCCGGCGATCTCATCCACACGTACACGCTCGACATGCGCTTCGTCGGCCAGGCCTTCGAAGTCGGTGTCGAGGTGCCGGCCGACCGCCTGGACTCGCTCGATGCGACGTATCTTGCCGGACTGTTCGCCGATGCCCACCACCGCACCTTCATGCACGGCGCCGCGCTCGACCGCCCGGTCGAGATCGTGACGCTGCGCGTCGGCGCGACCTTGCCGATCGGCGTGCCGCCACGGCTCGTTCCACCACAGTTCGACCGCGACGCGGTCGAGGCGAGAACGCCCGAGACGGCCCGCATCTTCCACGGTGAGGCCTGGGTCGACTGCACCCGCCACACGGCCGAGGCGCTGACGCCCGGCCAGCGCATCGACGGTCCGGCCGTGATCGAAGGCTACACCGCCACCACCTGGGTGGCGCCGGGCTGGACAGCCATGCTCGACGCCGCGAACAATCTCGTCCTGCGCAAAGCCTGAGGGTGGAGGCCGTCATGACCGTGCTCAGTCCGATCGACTATGCCGTCATCAGCCAGGCGCTGATCGCCGCCGCCCGCGAGATGGGCGTGAAGCTCATCCGGTCCGCCTATTCGACCATCCTGCGCGAGGCGCGCGATGGCTCGGCCGGCCTGATGGACCGGCACGGCAACACGGTGGCCCAGGCCGAGCTCATCCCGATGCAGCTCGGGCCGATCGGCGAGACGCTGCGCGCCTGCCTCAGGCGCCATCCAGTCGAGACGCTGCAGGAAGGCGACTTCCTGATCAACAACGACCCTTTCGAGGGCGGCCAGCACATTCCGGACGTCTTCATCTTCACGCCGATCTTCGTTGCGGGGCGCATCGTCGGCTTCGGCGCCTCGGTGGCGCACCATCTCGATCTCGGCGGCGGCGCGCCGGGCCTGAACATCCATGCCTCCGACGTCTACCAGGAGGGCCTGCGTTTCCCGCCCAGCCGGTACAGCTTCGCCAACGACTGGAACGGCGGTTCGTTCGAGCGTCTGGTCACCGCCAACGTACGCGTGCCCGACCTCACGATCGGCGACTTCAACGCCCAGTTCGCCGCGAACGCGATCGGCGTGCTGCGCGTAAAGCAGCTCTGCGAACGCTACGGTGCCGACAAGGTCGAGGCCGCGATGCGGGAGATGCAGGACTATTCGGAGCGCCGCGTACGCGCGGCCATCGCGCAGGCGCCCAAGGGCACCTTCCACGGCGAGGATGCGATCGACGACGACGGCCTCAGCGACGATCCCCTGGTGGTGAAGGCCACGGTGACGATCGCGGAGGATTCGGTCGAGATCGACTTCGAGGGCACCTGCGCGCAGGTCAAGCGCAACCTCAACTGCCCCTACTCGAGCACGCTGTCGGCGGCGCTCGCCTGCGTGAAGTCGGTGCTGACCAGCCCCGACATCCCCTACAACGAGGGCATGGCGCGGCCGATCCGCATCAATGTGCCGTACGGCTCGCTGCTCAACCCGCGGCCGCCGGCGCCGGTACGGGCGCGCATGATCCCTGCCTATCGCGTGTTCAACGCGGTGATGAAGGCGCTGGCCCAGGCGCTGCCCGACAAGGTGATCGCAACAGGCTTCGACTGCACGACGGCGCTCTGCCTCTCGCGGCTCGGCGACAACGGCTACAGCGTCTACCTGGAGATCTTCGGCGGCGGCTACGGCGCCTCGAAGGAGGCCGACGGCTGCGACGCGGTCGATTCGCCGCTCAGCAACTGCTCCAACGCGCCGGTCGAATCGCTCGACATCGACTACGACTTCTTCCGCATCGTCGGCTACGAGCTGGCGCCCGATTCCTTCGGCCTGGGCGCGCGGCGCGGCGGCGCGGGCTTCACCCGGCGTTGCGAGATCCTGAGAGACGACGTGCAGCTCGCGATCTACTCCGACCGTTTCCGCCTCGCGCCCGAGGGCCTGCAAGGCGGCGAGCCCGGCCAGCGCGGCTACTGTCGCGTGTTCCGCGCCGACGGCACGGTCGAGGAACTGAAAAGCAAGGCCGCCATCGACCTCGCCAAGGGCGACGTGGTCGAGATGTTCGTGGGCGGCGGCGGCGGCTTCGGCCGCATCTCCCAGCGGCCTGACTCCTTTATCGAACGCGACCTGGCCGACGGCCTGCTCACCCGCGATCCTCGCACCGCACGAAAGCTGGCGGCGGAGTAGTCAGACATAACAAGGCAGGCGTTGGCCGGGCAGCAGGTCGTACGGGCCCCGCCATCCGGGCAATTTGGCGATTCGACCAAGCCAGGCATCGACGGCGGGATGACTGGCCGCCAGATCATAGCCGCTTTCCCTGCTTGGAAAAGACAAGTACGCCATCAACGAAATGTCGGCGATGGTCGGATGTTCGCCGATCGCGAAGGGGCGGCCGACGAGATGCGCATTCAGGATGCCGAGAAAGTCGTCGAGGCGACGGCGCAGGAAAGCGAGGACGGCGGTATCCGGTGAAGGCGTGAAGGCGCGATAGTATCGATAGGTCGCCATGTAGCCGCTGAGCTTGTGATTGTCCCAGAACAGCCAGCGCAGGACTTCGAAACGTTCGGCATCGCTGCGCCCGCCAAAGCGGCCGTAGCGCTCGGCAAGACGCAGCAGGATGGGCGCCGTCTGGGTCAGACGCTGCCCGTCCTCCTCGAGCACCGGGATCTCGCCCATGGCGTTCACCCTTGCGCGCCACTCCGGCGTTCGCGTGATGCCTCCGCCGAAATCCGTCCAGACGGGCTCGAAGGTCTGGCCACACAAGTTGAGCATCAGCGCCAGCTTGTAGCTGTTGCCCGACTCCGGGAAGTAGTGAAGTCGATAGGTGGTCATGCACCAACCTAGGCGCGGCCGTCATCTGCCACCATTCAGTCCTGCGACGCGTGACTTCAGGAAAACTGAACGCTCGGCCGCCTCGTCCCAGACACTTCTCGCAACAACCAGTCGCGGAAACGGTCGATGCGCCTGTCCCGGCTACGCCCGGTCTGGCGCACGAGATGGAAGCTGCGCGAAAGCATCACCCCGCCGGGCCACAGGCGGGCCAGCCGGCCGTTGTCGAGGTAAGGCCGCACCAGCGGGTCCAGGCCGATGGCAATGCCCAGCCCATTCGCTGCGGCCTCATACACGAGCTGCAGGTTGTCGAAGCTCACGCGGGGACCATTAACGGAACCGAGACCGGATAGGCGGAACCATTCGGGCCAGAAGTCGGGCTGATGGCTCGACCCGATCAGGGTGTGGCGAACGAGATCCTCGGGACCGCGCAATCGCGTGGCTGCAACGAACGCAGGGCTGGCGACAGGATACGCCTCCACGGGAAGCACCGTCTGACTCGACGTGCCCGTCCAGGGTCCACGGCCAAGTCTGATGGCGCAGTCGATGTCAGTGCGCGCCGACAGGTCGACAATGTCCGGCAGGGTATCGATCTCGATTTCCACTCCCGCCGGCCGACGGCGCGCGAGGCGAGGCATCAGCCAGTTGACGGCGAAGGTCGGAATGACGGTGACCTTCAGCGCTTTGCGAGGAGACGGCGTACGGGCGGAAGCGGTCGCCGCCTGAACGGCGTCCCAGGCGGGACCAAGGTCGGCCATGTAGCTTTCACCCGCTGGCGTCAGAGCGAGGCCGCGGGGCAGACGATCGAAGAGACTTGTCCCGAGATGCCGCTCCAGCAGCTGGATGCGGCGGCTGACGGCCGGAACCGTGAGGCCCAATGCCGTCGCCGCCTTCTGCAGGCTGAGAATGCGCGCCACCAGGACGAAAGCCTCGATGGATCGCAGCGGAAGCTGGCTCATGAATCCAATCCTAGGCGGTACATGCACTGCCGTCAGCAATGCGAAGGATGCAACCCAGATGTGGAGTGCACCCCCAAAGTGAGACAGTAAAATAGCGGACAGTTTCTCAGGAGAGGAACTGATGAAGAAGTCTCGATCGAGATTTTCGTCGGCGCAGAAGCGTCGAGCGGTAGAGCGTGTAGCTGCCGGGGAGGAAGTTTCG
>QFCS01002128.1_pt1 | contig 17016 bp, 19 predicted proteins | sample 3576561 | NCBI WGS metagenome assembly QFCS01 | reverse complement strand
GCCGCCGATCGCCACGCAGGGCACCTCCATCAGGCTGCTCCACCACTCGAGGATCTCGACGTCGGCCGGCGTCGTGACGGCCTTGGTGGTCGAAGGGAAGAAGGCGCCGAACGCCACATAGTCAGCGCCGGCATCGGCCGCTTCCATGGCGAGGTGGCGTGAGGCCTTGCAGGTCACGCCGACCTGCCGCTCGGGTCCGACGATGCGCCGCGCCTCGGCGTAGGGCATGTCGTCCTGGCCGATATGGACGCCGTCGCAGTCCAGGCGGACCGCGAGATCCGGCCGGTCGTTCATGATGAAGGCGACGCCACGCTGCTGGCAGATCGGTCGCAGCGTATCGGCCGCGTGGACGATCGCATCGTCCGGTACGTCTTTCAGGCGGAGCTGGAACGCCGCGACATCTCCACCATCGAAGGCGGTCCGCAGGTCGTCGGCAAAGATTCCGGGATGCTCGATGCGTTCCGGCGAGATCAAATAGAGGCGGCAGTTCGATTCGGATGACATTCTGTCAGATTACTCCGCTCGCACGCTGGATATTACGCAAAGAAATACAACCGATATTTGATTCATTTTAGGAGATTCTCGTGTAGTGTGCACCTTTCCTCGCAGGCGTATGGAAGGGCGTCCTTTGCAATTCTCGATATGGCCCTGGTTGATCGTCTTGGTTCTGATCGGTGTTCCGGTTGCACTGCTCCTCCGGGCGCGCCGCCGGCCGCGCCCTCGGGAGAAAGATGAACAGCTGGCTGGCTTCGGAGGGTGGCTTCTGCTGCTGGCGGTCGGTCTGACGTTCGGCCTTCTTCGAAGCTTGGCAGACTTCATCCTGAGTATTGACCTGTTCCGAACGGCGTTCCACGAGCCCGACGTCTTCGCGCCGTTCATTCTGGTTTTCTTCGTCTTGGTCGCGTCCCTGTTGTTGCATCTGTGGACGCTCATCGCGATGTACCGAAAGCGGAAGCTCTTTTTGCGGCTGTTTCCGGCCCTCTGGGGCGTCAGCGGCATACTGGTCTTGTCATCGTTCTCGGTGCTGCTGATGCCGGGGGTGACGCTCGGCCACATCACCGCCGGCGTGGGTCAGCTGATCGCCGTCTTCATCGTCATGGGCTTGTGGGTCTGGTATCTGCGCGCCTCGGTCCGGGTAAAGAACACGTTCGTCACCTGAAGACGAACGTGTTCCCCCCAGCATGCCGATCTACATCTTGTTCTGGTAGATGCCGATGATCTTGTCGAGCATGTCGAGCGCCTCATCGCGGGGACGCTGGAAGGTGTTGCGACCGATGATCGAGCCGTTGGCGCCGCCATCGCGAAGCGCACGGATCTCGGTGAACAGGCCTTCGAGGTCCTTGGCCTCGCCGCCTGAGAACACGACGATACGGCGGCCGTTGAAGGTCGCCTGCATGACGTGCTTGATGCGCGCGGCCATCGTCGACTTGTCGACATTGGCCTTTTCGTAAGCAGCCTTGGCCTCGGGCTGCCACAGCACGTCGGTCGGCGGCTTGACCTTGATGATGTGGGCACCCAGCAGCGCGGCCATGTGGGCGGCGTAGGCGCAGACGTCGAGGGCAGTCTCGCCGGCCTTGTCCAGCTTGCCGCCGCGCGGATAGGACCACATGACGACGGCGAGGCCGACCGCCTTGGCCTCCTCCGACATCTCGCGGATCTCTTCCATCATCTCGTACTGGTCTTCCGACCCGGGATAGATCGTGAAGCCGATAGCCGAGCAGCCCAGCCGCAACGCATCGCCCACCGAGGCCGTGACGGCCTGGTCCTTGTTGGTGGAGAGCGAGTTCGCCGAGTTGACCTTGAGGATGGTCGGGATGGCGCCGGCGAAGGTATCGGCACCCGCTTCGAGCGGGCCGAGCGGCGCCGCATAGGCGTTCAGGCCGGCATCGATCGCGAGCTGGTAGTGGTAATGTGGATCGTAGGCGTCGGGGTTGGGGGCGAAGGAGCGCGCCGGGCCATGCTCGAAGCCCTGATCGACGGGCAGGATCACCATCTTGCCCGAGCCGCCCAGCTTGCCGTGCATCAGGATGCGGGCGAGGTTGCCCTTCGTGCCGGGATTGTCGCTCTCGTAGTTGTCGAGGATCTTCTTGACGATGCGTGTGATCTTCACGGCCTGGCTCCCATTGGGTCCATTCGGGTCGAAAACGGCGCCGTGATAGCGGCGGCGACCGGGCCTTGTCTACGCCCGGCTGCCCATTCCGCACTCCAATACTGCCCCGGAGGGGCCGAATCCTACTCGTTCAGGCCCTTTCCGGGGTAGGGATGGGTGGTCTTCCAGTGATTGGCTATGTCGATCCGGCGGGTGATCCATACGCCAGGCTGCTTCTGCATGTAGTCGAGCAGACGCCAAAGCCCTGCCGCGCGCCCGGGATGGCCGATGATGCGCATGTGCAGGCCGACCGACATCATCTTGGGGGTTGTTGCACCCTCCTGGTAGAGCACGTCGAAGGCGTCCCGGCAGAGGGTGAACCACTGATCGGCCGTGGTCATGCCGGCGGCATACTTGCCGTCGTTGTTGGTGAGCGAATAGGGGACGATCAGCTGTGGCTTGCCCATGACGGTCTGCCAGAACGGCAGTTCCTCGCCGTAATAGTCGCTGTCGTAGGTGAAGCCACCATGCTCGATCAGCAGCCGGCGCGTGTTCACGCTGGGGCCGTAGCGGCAATACCAGCCGGCGGGCGCTTCTCCGACGGTCTCCTTCAGCGACGTGACCGCCTTCGCGATGTGTTCGCGTTCTTCTTCCTCCGAGAGCTTGAAGTGGCGGACCCAGCGCCAGCCATGGCAGCAGACGTCGAAGCCGGATTTCCGGATCGCCTCGGCGGCCGGCTTGTTCCGCTCCAGCGCCAGGGCGCAGCCGAACACGGTGAGCGGCAGGCCGCGCTCCTGGAAGGCCCGCATGATGCGCCAGAAGCCGGCGCGGCTGCCGAACTCGAACATGCCTTCGCCTGCAAGGTCACGGCCGTTCAGGCCCTGCGACGAGGTCGAGGTCTCGGTAAGCCCGGTCTCGGTATAGCCTTCGCCGTCCTGGATGGAAGGCTCCGAGCCCTCCTCGTAGTTCATCACGAAATTCACGGCGACGCGGGCGCCTCCGGGCCACTTCGGGTCGGGGGGATTCGGTCCATAGCCCACGAAGTCGCGGGTCGGCTGCCAGCTCATGTCGGTCTCCTCACAAGTTCAGCGCCCATCCGGCGGGCGATGTCGGCGATCTTCTCGTCTGGTTCGCTCATCGAGATCAGCTTCACGCCAGCGCGCAGGCAGGCCAGCGCATGGCCCGGCGCATCGCCGCAATCCACAATCAGCTCGAAGGCGACATCGGGAAACTCCGCCTCGGCGCGCTCCTGCAGCGCCGCGAGATAGCCGGCGCCGTAGAACGACGCGGCCCCTTCCGGCGTCACCAGGACGGGCGACGTGTTCCGTTCGCGAGCGCCCTCGAGCGCCGCAGCGGCCGAGCGCCAGTCGCGCACGAGGATCACGGGCCTGTCCATCGAGACTCCGCCACGCGGCACGGTAGCCGGGTGGGCGGCGCCGTCATACGGCGACAGGGAGGGGAGAGGCAATGCGATCGTCAAGTCTGCGGCAGATCAGGGAATGCGGATCGTGAAGGGCTCGACGGGCACGAACTCCTCGTCTCCCTTGCCGCCGTCGCGCCACATGAAGACGGCGAAGCGGCCGGGGCGGTCCAGCACGGTGAGACCGTGATGCCATGTGTCGGGCTTGTAGGTGACGCCCTGCTTCCCGGTCGCGATGAAGGCCTTCACGCCGGCAAGGTCAGGGCCACCGGTGGCTGCGTGAGGGGCGACCACGATCAGCCAGCGCGCGACGTCGAGCGGCAGGAAAGTCTGCGACGAGAATTCGTGTCGTTCCAGCAGCTCGGCCTTCAATGGCCGCTCGGGCGTTTCCGGCTTCAGGCTGAGCGAGAGGCTGGGAGTGGCGGCAGGGCGCAGATTGCCCAATGCGTCCTCATAGTACTTCCGGCCCGGTTCGCTCGGAACGTCGATGACATCGCCGAATGGTGCGAAAGCCTCCCGGGTGAGCGGCTGCGGCTCGATCTCCATCTGGTTCTCCTAGTCGCGCATGCGGCGGGTGAGGCCCACCGTCCATTCCATCAGCAGCATCAGCAAGAACGCTGCCGCGATCAACACACCGGACACCGCGGCGATGCGCGGGTCGAGGGTCGTTTCCATCATGCCCCACATGCGGATGGGCAACATGTCCGTGCGCGCCGTCGATAGAAACAGTGAGACCGGAACGTTGTCGATGGAGGCCATGAAGGCAAGGAAGGCACCGGCGAAGATGCCTGGGGCGATCAGCGGCAGGGTGACGCGACGCAAAGTGTACAGCCAGCCCGCGCCGAGGCTCTGCGAGGAATCGTTCAAGGCGGGGTCGAGCTGTGACAGGCTGGCTGTCGTAGTGCGGAGGATGAACGGTACGGTCACGATCATGTGCCCCGCAATGATGAGATTCAGCGAAGGGCGCAGACCGATCAGCGTGAAGTACATCAGCGCCGCGAGGCCGAAGGTGAGGCCGGGCAGCACCAGAGGTGACATGAAGAAGCTGTCGGCGAGGCGCGCCATACGATGGCGGCTGCGGGCGAGGCCGAGACTGGCCAGTGTGCCAAGCAGGACGCCAAGCAGGGTGGAAATGGCTGCCACCTCCAGGGAATTGTAGGCCGCACGGTGGATCTGGCGCGATTTGGCTGCATCGAACAGCGCTTCGTACCATTGCAGGGAGAAGCCGCTGGGCGGGAATTTCAGAGACCGGCCTTCGGTAAAGGAGGTCATCAGGACGATGACCACCGGGGCGACGATGATCAGCAGGGCAAGTGCCGCCAGCGTGCCGATCACGAGGCCGTAGGAGAGGTCGGCGAAGCTGTGGCGCCTACCCATGGACAAATCCGCCGCTGCGGCGACCCAGCCACGAAAGTGCGGCGACAACCGACAGCACCGAGATCAGGAGGGTGAGGGAGGCAACGGCCGCGAGTGGCCAGTTGAACACGACCAGCGACTGCTGCCAGATGAGCAGCGGCAGATAGATCAGTCGAACGCCGCCAATAACGGTCTGCGAGATGAACGCCGTGGTGGCGCTGGCGAAGACGAGCAGGCAGCCTGCGATGAGGCCCGGCATGCTGAGCGGCACGATGACCGTGAAGAGTGTGCGCCAGCGCGACGCGCCCAATGCGGCTGCGGCGTCCCGAAGGTTGGGATCGAGCCTCGACATCACGCTGATCAGGGGCAGCAGCATCAGCGGCATCTCGATTTGCGTCAGGGAAATAACGAGTCCGAGTTCGGTCTGCAGGAGCCTGAGGGGTTCCGAGATGACGCCGAAAGCCAGGAGTGTCTGGTTGATTACACCCTCCCGTCCGAGGATGACGATCCAGGCAAAAGTGCGGACTACGACCGACAGCAGAAGCGGCATGACGATGACGAAGATCAGCACCTTCTGCAGGCGTGGCGACACCTCCATGAAGAGCAGCGCCAGCGGGTAGCCCAGCAGTATGGTCGTCGCCACCGCCTTGACGCCGAGCAGCAGCGTGTCGGCGATCACCTTGTAGGAGAAGGGATCGCCCAGGAACTTGCTCCACTGGCCGAGGCCGGGCTGGGTGATCTTTTCGTCATCGAAGAAGCTCACGCCGCACAGCAGCAGCAGCGGCGCGAGAAACAGCGACAGGAAGGCCAGTGCGAGTGGCAGTGCCAGCTGCCACTCGCTGAGCTTCAGCGCCAGATGCCGGCGGCCGCGTTCCGGCGAAGGAGCGGCCGCCAGGGCTGTCACTTGGCCATTTCCTTGTTGAACTTCTCGATCCAGCTGGCGCGCAGCGGATTGATCTTGCTCCAATCGTGCCGCACGTATGTGCTGAACTCGTCGAGGCTCTTGATCGGCAAGTCCGACGGGAGCGCTACGTCCTTGTTGACCGGAATGAAGTTGAAGGGAGGCTTCGTCAGCGCCTCCTGGACTTCCTTGCTCGCGACGACGTCCATGTATTTGTAGGCGTTCTCCGCCTCGGCGGTACCCTTGGCGATGTGCAGCGTCGTGAAGAAGTAGACGGCGCCGGTGTCGGGCTTGACGAAGTCGATGTCGACGCCTTTGCTCTTGAGTGTCGCGACGGTCTGCGTGTTGGTGTACATCACGTCGCACTGACCCTGCTGGAACAGGCCGGCCATGGCGGCAGGCTGTCCCACCGCGGCGATCTTGGGCAGGACTTTCTTGAGTTCGACGAGGGCCGGGTCGACGTTGGTCTCAGAGCCGCCGAAGGCCTTGGCGATCTCGATCAGCGACACGGTGCCGAACGTGGTCTGGAAGCCCGTGATGCCCAGCCGCGACACCCACGGGTCGCTCATGAGGTCCTTCCAGCTCTTTGGCGGCGGCACCTTCTTGGGATTGTAGGCAATGCCAACGACCTGCGCATTCACGGCGACGCCCCATTCGTCGACGAATCCGGGCGGCAGCTTGGAGGCGTTGCTGAGCTTCTTGCCGTCGAACTTCTCGAACAGGCCGGCCTCGATGGCGGTGATGCGCGGGCCGGGATCGAGGACGAAGGCGTCGAACGGCGGAGCGCCTCGGGCGGCCCTGGCCTTGGCGATCTGGTCTACGGCGAAGAGCGGCTGCAGCTCGAGGCTGATGTCGTATTTCTTCTTGAGGTTCTCCGCCACGACGGTTCGGTAGGCCTCCTCCCAGGTGCCGGGATAGGTGGCCGCGACGACGCTGCCCTTGGCATGGGCGATGGCCGGCAGGAGGGCGGCGCCGCCCAGTGCGGTGGCGCCGGAAAGCAGGCTTCTGCGACTGAACATGGCGATCACTCCTTGATCTTCAGGTGGGACGTTGGAACAGAGACGGGCGTGCATCGGCGGCCAGGGCGCAGAATCGCCGGTCGGGCATGGCAAGGCCCGGCCGCCGCGGCTCGAGGACCTTGATGGGCGTTCCGTCGGCCGTACGCACTTCGTGAACCAGTTGCGCGCCCAGCGGCAGGCTGAGGCCGGGTTCGACAGTCCAGCACTCCGGCCCGGCCTGCGTGCGCAACTCGAGCTGCTCGGGGCGGATCGACAGCAGCACCGCATCGCCGATCGCAATGCCCGCCGGCGAGGGTAGGCGCACGGTTGCCCCCGCCTGCAGCGCGACGACGGCGAGATCGGTGTCGATGTCGGCTACCTTTCCCGGCAGCAGGTTGGTGGTGCCGATGAAGCCGTTGACGAACAGCGTGGTCGGCCGGTCGTAGATCGCGACCGGCGTGTCGAACTGCTCGACCTTGCCCTTGTTCATGACGGCAATCCGATCAGCGACGCTCATCGCCTCGTCCTGGTCATGCGTCACCAGGATCGTCGTCAGGCCGAGCTGGCGCTGCAGTCGCTTGACCTCGATCTGCATGTCGAGCCGCAGGTTCCGATCCAGCGCGGCGAAGGGTTCGTCGAGCAACAGGATGGAGGGTTCGACGGCGAGCGCGCGGGCCAGGGCCACCCGTTGCTGCTGACCGCCGGAAAGCTGGCGGGGGAGGCGATCCCGGAAGGCGCCGAGTTGCACCATCTCCAGCATGCGGCCGATACGCTGGTCGACTCCGGGGCCGCCTCTCCCGCGGGCCCGCAGGCCGTAGGCGACATTCTCTGCAACGGTCATATGCGGGAACAGGGCATAGTTCTGGAAGACGATGCCGATGTTGCGCTGGTTGGCCGGCAGATGGTCGATCGAGCCGCCATCGACAAGGACGCGGCCGCCGACCTGGCGTACGAAACCCGCGATCACGCGCAGCAGGGTGGTCTTGCCGCAACCCGACGGGCCGAGCAGGGCCACGACCTCGCCGGGCTCAATGGAAATGGATACGCCATCGACCGCGATCGCCTGACCGTAGCGCACGGTAAGGTTGTCGACATCCAAGGTGCGTCCCGTGGGCGCGGTCGGCATCGGCGCTGGTGCTAACGCTGGCACATCTGTTCCTTTCCCCGCCGATATGCAACGCAAGCGGCGTGCCAAGGGTGAAGTGGCATGAAATAAGCAAGTCCTGGTGCGGATCCCAAGAGATGTGCACATCTTTCGAAATAATGTGCACATTTTTCCGCCAATGAGATCGTGAAGTAGGCTATGGCGAGACAGGTGACGAAGAAGCGGGCGCCCAGACGGCGCAGCATCAAGGGCAACGTCGCGGTCGACGCGGTCGTATACGCAACGATCCGGCAGGCGATGTTGAGCGGCCGACTGCGGCCGGGCCTCAAGTTGCAGGAACCGGTGCTGGCGCGACTGCTGAAGGTGAGCCGCGAGCGTGTTCGCAAGGCGCTTCACCGCCTCGTGCACGAGCGCTGGCTGGAGTCGGTGTCCAATCGCGGCACCTTCGTTCCGGAGCCTTCCGTGCAGGAACTGCGCGAGCTCTACGAGGTTCGCGTCATCCTGGAGGATGCCATCGTGCGGCGGCTGGCGAACGGTGCCGGCGGGATCTCCGCGCTGCAGCGGCTCAAGGCACACGTGGCCGAGGAAAGGGCGGCGGTAAGAAGCGGCGATCGCGGCCGACTGTTCGGCCTGTCGACCGAATTCCATGCCCTGCTCGCGGATTTCTGCGGCAACGAGCAGTTGTCACGCACGCTGCGTTCGGTGCTGCCGCGTTCGTCGCTGCACTTCTCGCTGTTCGCGCCGCCCCAGTTCGACAACTGTGCGGGCCCGCATGACCATGGTGATATCGTGAAGGCGGTAGCCGCCGGCGATGCCGGGAAGGCCTGCCGGCTGATGGCGGAGCACCTCGACGGGCTGGTCCGCCTCTTGTCCGTGCGCCAGGAGCCCCCGGCGCACGCTTCGCTCGAAGAGATCTTCCGCGACGCGCCCGTCGCGAGGAAGAGTTAGTTCAGCTTGCCCATCGCGACGGCCGTGTCGGCCATGCGGTTGGAGAAGCCCCACTCGTTGTCGTACCAGCTCATGACACGCACCAGCGTGCCGTCCAGGACCTTGGTCTGGTCGAGATGGAAGGTCGACGAGTGGCTGTCGTGGTTGAAGTCGATCGACACGTTGGGCTGGTCGGTCCAGCCCAGGATGCCCTTGAGCTGGTTGGCGGCGGCGAGCTTGACCGCCTTGTTGATCTCGTCCTTGTCGGTCTTGCGCTTGGCGACGAACTTGAAGTCGATGACCGAGACGTTGGGTGTCGGCACACGGATGGAGACGCCGTCGAGCTTGCCGTTCAGCTCCGGCAGCACGAGTCCGACCGCCTTCGCGGCCCCCGTCGACGTCGGGATCATCGACATTGCCGCGGCGCGGGCGCGGTACATGTCCTTGTGCATGGTGTCGAGCGTCGGCTGGTCGCCGGTGTAGGCGTGGATGGTCGTCATGAAGCCGTGCTCGATGCCGACCGCATCGTTCAGCACCTTGGCGACGGGCGCCAGGCAGTTGGTCGTGCACGAGGCGTTGGAGACCACGAGGTGCTCCTTCGTCAGCTTGTCGTGGTTGACGCCGTAGACGACGGTCAGGTCGGCATGGTCCGCCGGTGCCGACACCAGGACGCGCTTGGCGCCGGCCGTCAGATGAGCCGAGGCCTTGTCCTTGGAGGTGAAGATGCCGGTGCACTCGAGAGCGATCTCGACGCCCAGATCCTTGTGCGGCAGCTTCGACGGGTCGCGCTCGGCCGTCACCTTGATCTTGCCGCGGCCGACATCGATGGTGTCGCCATCGACCTTCACCTCGCCGTTGAAGCGGCCATGGACGGAGTCGAAGCGGAACAGGTGAGCGTTGGTCTCGACGGGGCCGAGATCGTTGATTGCCACGACCTCGATATCCTTGCGCCCTGATTCCACGATGGCGCGCAGGATATTGCGGCCGATGCGCCCGAACCCGTTGATTGCAACCCGAACTGCCATGTCATCCTCCGTTATTGGTGAGGCGGCGCGCCGCATCGACGATCGCCTCGGCCGTGATCCCGAAATGCTTGTACAGGTCGGATGCCTTGGCCGAGGCGCCGAAACCTTTCATGCCGACGAAGGCGCCGCGCGAGCCAAGCCAGCGTTCCCAGCCGAATTCCACGGCTGCCTCGCAGGCTACCCGTACAGTGCCGTCCGGCCCAAGCACCTGCTGGCGGTAGGTTTCGTCCTGCGCGGCGAACAGCTCCCATGACGGCATCGAGACGACGGCGGCGTCGATGCCTTCCTTCGCCAGAAGGTCGCGCGCCGCCAAGGCGAGCTGCACTTCCGACCCGGTGGCGATCAGGCGGACGGGCGCCCCGGCTTCGCCTGCCAGGAGGTACGCGCCACGGGCGCAAAGGTTGCCGTCGCCGGCGGCGCGCACCGTCGGCAGGTTCTGGCGCGAGAGAGCGATGACAGTGGGCATCGTCTTCGCTTCGAGCGCGAGCTGCCAGCATTCGGCGGTTTCGACCGCATCGGCCGGCCGCATCACCTGCAGGCCAGGGATGGCGCGCAGTGCCGCCAGATGCTCGACCGGCTGGTGGGTCGGTCCGTCCTCGCCCAGGCCGATCGAATCGTGGGTCAGCACGTAGATGACTCGCAGTCCCATCAGGGCCGAGAGCCTGATCGACGGCCGGCAATAATCGCTGAACACCAGGAAGGTGCCGCCGTAGGGGATCACGCCGCCATGCAGTGCCAGGCCGTTCATTGCGGCGGCCATCGCGTGCTCGCGGATGCCGTAGTGGACATAGCGACCGCCGTCGGCGCGCGTGATCCCCTTCAGGGAAGCTGTCTTGGTGTTGTTGGAGCCGGTGAGGTCGGCAGAGCCGCCAACGGAATCAGGCAGTACCGGGTTGATGGCCTCGAGCGCCTCCTGGCTGGACTTGCGAGTCGCCCAGCTCGGCTTCTCGGCGGCGACCCGGGCCTTGAAGGCGACGATCGCCTCGCCGACGGCCGCCGGGAGGTCGCCCTTGATGCGACGGTCGAACTCGGCGCGGTCGGCATCGGCCATCGCGGCGTGCTGCTTCAGCCACTTGCGTCGGGCCGACTTGCCGCGGGCGCCGACCTTGCGCCAGGCCGTGAAGATCTGCTCGGGGATATCGAACGGGCCGTAGGACCAGCCCAGCTTCTCGCGCGCGCCGGCGATCTCGTCCTTGCCCAGCGGCGAGCCATGGGTTGCCGCCGTGCCCGCCTTGGTGGGGGCGCCGTAGCCGATCACCGTCTTGCAGGCGATCAGCGACGGCTTGTCGGTGACATTGCGCGCCTTGCGAATGGCCCGTGCGACCGCGTCCTGGTCGTGCCCATCGACGGCCTGAACGTGCCAGCCGGCAGCGGCGAAGCGCTTCTTGTGATCTTCGGAGGTCGACAGCGACGTCGGCCCGTCGATCGAAATGCCATTGTCGTCGAACAGCACGATGAGACGGCCGAGTCCAAGATGGCCGGCGAGGGTGATCGCCTCCTGGCCGATACCTTCCATCAGGCAGCCGTCGCCGGCGATGACGTAGGTGTAGTGGTCGACGACATCACGACCGAAACGTTCGGCCAGCAGCCGTTCGGCCAGCGCGAAACCGACGGAATTGCCGAGGCCCTGGCCGAGCGGTCCCGTCGTGGTCTCGATGCCGCTTGCGTGGCCGTATTCGGGATGGCCCGCCGTCCGGCTGCCGAGTTGCCGAAAGCGTTTCAGCTCGTCGAGCGTCATGTCGGCGTAACCGGTCAGATGCAGCAGGGCGTAGAGCAGCATCGATCCGTGGCCGGCCGACAGGATAAAGCGGTCGCGGTCGGGCCAGTTCGGCTCCGACGAGTCGAACTTGAGGAACTTCGTGAACAGGACCGTTGCAACGTCGGCCATGCCCATGGGCATGCCGGGATGGCCCGAGTCCGCCTGCTGCACGGCGTCCATGGCCAGGGCCCTGATGGCGTTCGCCATATCGCGGCGAGCGGCGTTTTGATCAAGCATTTATGCGGTGCGCCGTACGGTTTTGGAGAGCGGCCGGCAACATGCCGACCGCCCCTTGGGGCGTCAATGCGCAAAAGAAATGGTCGGCTCCACATTTAGCGCACGGATATGCTCCACAGGGCCAACATGTTGACCGTCCACGGGCGCCCAACCTATCTTTGATCAATGGAGCAGGTGCGGCCGGGAGAGCAGGGAACACCATCTGGAGGAGCGACGTCGCCAACGGCCCGCGTGCGGGATCGCGTCGACAATGCGCTCAGCCGGCTCGAATCGATGGTGGACGAACGCCTGCGCTCGGAATCCGCCCGGGCCGACGATCTGGCCAAACGCCTCAGCACGCTGGAGCGCCAACACGAAGAGCTGAAGAAGGTGGCTATCGAAGTCGAAACTCGGCTGGAGCGGGCGATGGAATACATCCGCTCGCTCCTGGCAGTCGATCAGAAGTAAGCTGCCGTATCCCCTCGACGCCCTCAAGGGCGCAATAAAAGGAGTCGCGGACAATGCCGCAGGTCTCGATCCAGATCGCCAATCGCACATATGAGCTCACCTGTGGCGAGGGTGAGGAAGAACGCGTCCAGGAACTCGCCTCCTATGTCGACGAGAAGGTGAACGAGCTGCGCCGGCAGATGCCGGGTGCGCCCGAGGTCAAGCTGGTGGTCTTCGCCGCCCTGCTGCTGGCCGACGAGAGCCGCGAGGCGCGTGGCATCGCCAAGGCGGCAGAAAGTGCGCGGGCCAGCGCTACCGATAGCGCCGAGACGCTTGCGACGGCGCTCGAGGAGCTTATCACCTCGCGTGTCGACAAGATGAGCCGGAAGGTCAGCGGCGCAGCATGACGCGCCGCTTCTGAGTCGGTCCGCATTGCGGCGGCGCCCTGCAGTGCCTAGATTGGAGCCGGGGCGGAGTTCTGCGCGGTGCGAGGTTCGCTCAAAAACCCCGGGGCCAATAAAGATCTCCTGGGAGCTGTCCCTGGTTTGGACCGTGGTCCTCGCCACACGGCGCCCACCTGCTTTTGCAGGCCTTGGAGGTTTTTACGACCACGGCCCATCGTGGAGCCGCCCCACTTCTCTTCCGGCCCGGCATGACGGTCGATCAGGACAAGCGCATTCTACGGAGCACCATGCTGGCCTGGCGTGGCGCGCTGGGTGAAGCCGAGCGTCGCGCGGCCGCCGGCGGCCTGCTTGAGACGTGGCGACGCGAGAAGCCCTTTGCGGTGCCGACCGTCGTGTCGGGTTTCTGGCCGATCAAGGACGAGATCGATGTTCGGCCACTCATGATCGAGCTGTTCAATGCAGGCTGCCAGCTTGCGCTGCCGGTCGTGCAGCAGCGCGGCAAGCCGCTGTTGTTTCGCGCCTGGCGGCCGGGCGATCCGCTGGAACTGGGCGTGTTCGGGACGCTGCAGCCGGGGGCTCGCCGCGATACGCTCGAACCCGACGCCCTGATCGTGCCGCTGCTGGCGTGCGACGCGGAAGGATGGCGGCTGGGATATGGCGGCGGCTTCTACGATTGCACGCTGGCCACGCTCCGCGCACGACGGTCGGTGACGGCGGTCGGCGTCGGCTTCAACGGGCAGTTCGTCGATGCCGTACCGCACGGTGCCGATGACCAACGTCTCGATTGGCTGTTGACCGACCGGCGTGCTTGCGCCTTTGTCTAGGCATGAAGGTTTTGTTTTGCGGTGACATCGTCGGGCGTGCTGGCCGCGATGTGGTGATCAGGGAAGTGCCGCGGCTGCGGCGCGAGCTCGGCCTCGATTTCGTGGTGGTCAACGGCGAGAATGCGGCGGCAGGCTTCGGCATCACGGCCAAGATCTGCGGCGAGTTGCACGAGGCGGGCGTCGACTGCATCACCACAGGCAACCATGTCTGGGATCAGCGCGAGATCGTGCCCTACATCGCGCAGGACAAGCGGCTGTTGCGGCCGATCAATTTTCCGCCGGGGACGCCGGGCTGGGGAGCCAACTTGTTCCAGACGCAGCGTGGCCAGAGGGTGGTGGTCATCAACGTCATGTGCCGCCTGTTCATGGATGCGCTCGACGATCCGTTCCGGGCGCTCGACGCAGAGCTTGCGAAGTACGTTCTTGGCGGGACGGCGAACTTCATCCTCATCGACGTGCACGGCGAGGCGACCAGCGAGAAGCAATCGATCGGGCACTATTGCGACGGGCGCGTCTCCGCCGTGCTGGGCACCCACAGCCACATCCCGACAGCGGACAACTGGGTACTGCCCGGTGGCACGGCGTACCAGACCGATGTCGGCATGTGCGGCGACTACGATTCGGTGATCGGCATGAAGAAGGAGATCGCCGTGCAGCGTTTCGTCCGCAAGATGCCCGGCGAACGTCTGGCGCCGGCCGAGGGCGAGGGAACGTTGTGCGCGGCCGTCGTGGAAACCGATGAGCGAACCGGTCTTGCACGCTCCGTGCGCCCTGTCCGCCTTGGGGGACGACTGACGCAGACGGTGTGAATGCAGCATCTTGTGGCGAACAAAAGTAGATCCTATCTATTAGAAGTAGCCTGAAGACGTTCGTTGACGGCTTGGGGAAAAAGCGGCATCCTTTTGAAGTTAAAGGATTTTTCGCCGGGTTGACGCCATGCCGGCGACTGTCTTCAAGGTTAGAGGGGGCGTCGGAATCTAGGTTCCGACGTTTTTTAGCGGGGGCTTCGGCCCCCGCCTTTTTTTGCGCCAAGGCTCCCGATCGTGGTCTCGGGCACTCCCAAAACCCACGAGAAGTGGTATAGCCGGCCCATCCAATCACTGAATCTGGTTATCGGGGCGATGGCGGGCCATTCCCAATTCAAGAACATCATGCATCGCAAGGGGCGTCAGGACGCTCAGCGGGCGAAGATCTTCACCAAGCTGATCCGCGAGATCACCACCGCGGCGCGCCTTGGCTCGCCGGATCCGGCGGCGAATCCGCGTCTGCGCGCCGCCATGATTGCCGCACGCGAAGCGAACATGACGCGCGATACGATCGACCGCGCGATCAAGCGGGGCACCGGCAGCGATGCCGATGCCAACTATGACGAGGTGCGCTACGAAGGCTATGGGCCGAATGGAGTCGCCCTGATCGTCGAGGCGCTCACGAACAATCGCAACCGCACGGCGGGCGAGGTACGCTCGATCTTCGCCAAGAACGGCGGCAACCTTGGCGAAAGCAACAGCGTGTCGTTCATGTTCGACCGCCTGGGCGAGTTCCGCTTCCCGCTGTCGGTCGGCACCGCCGACGAGGTGCTGGAAAAGGCGATTGACGCCGGCGCGGACGATGTGGTGAGCGGCGAGGGACCGGAGGGCGTCCACGAAATCTACTGCGCGCAGGATAGTTTCAACACGGTGCGCGAAGCACTCGAGAAATCGCTGGGTCAGCCCTCGACCGCGAAGCTGACATGGCGTCCGAAGACGACCACGCCGGTCGAGGGCGAGGCCGTGCAGACGCTGCTCGAGATGATCGCGGCGCTGGAAGACAACGACGACGTCCAGAACGTCTACGCCAATTTCGAGGTGTCCGACGACGCCCTGGCGAAGTTCGCGGCCTGAAGCGCGGACGATGAGACTGATCGGCCTCGATCCCGGTCTGCGGCTGACCGGCTGGGGCGTGATCGATGTGGACGGAAACCGCCTGCGCCACGTGGCGCACGGCGTGATCAAGGTGACGACCGAGGGAACGCTGGCCGAGCGGCTGTGCGCGCTGTTCGACGGTGTCGCGGCGGTGATCGACGGGCAGAAGCCGCTGGAGGCCGCGGTCGAGGAGACCTTCGTGAACGTCAATCCGGTATCGACCCTGAAGCTGGGCCAGGCACGTGGCGTCGTCCTTCTGGCGCCAGCGCGCGGCGGCCTTCCGGTGTTCGAGTATGCGGCCAATCTCGTGAAGAAGTCGGTCACTGGTGCGGGGCACGCCGACAAGCGACAGATCGCCATGATGGTCGGCCGCCTGCTGCCTGGCGTCGAGGCGACCCGAGACGCGGCCGATGCGCTGGCCGTTGCGATCTGCCACGCCCATCATCGCGCGACGGCGCGACGTGTCGAGGCGGCGCTGTGATCGCGCGGCTGAAGGGCGTGGTCGATGCCGTCGACACTGACAGCGCAGTCGTCGATGTCGGCGGCGTGGGCTATCTCGTCTGGGCGTCGTCGCGGACCTTGCGCGATCTCGCCGTCGGGCAGCCCGTGACCGTGCTGGTCGAGACCATCGTGCGCGAGGATGCGATCGCGCTCTACGGTTTCCTCGAGGCAGCGGAGCGCGACTGGTTCCGTATCCTGACGACCGTCCAGGGGGTCGGGGCGAAGGTCGCTCTGTCCATCCTCTCCACTCTGTCGCCCGACGAGATCGCGCGCGCCATCGCTTCTCAGGATCGCGGCACGCTCAGCCGTCCGACGGGCGTGGGGCCGAAGCTCGCGGCGCGACTGGTCACGGAGCTCAAGGACAAGGCGGCCGCCTTCGGCGTGGCGCCGGCCGGCAAGGGAAGCGAGGCACCGGCTGCCGTTCCCGTCGTCGGTTCCGTCAACGAGGATGCCGTCTCCGCGCTGGTCAACCTGGGCTACAAGCGCGTCGAGGCCTTCGGCGCCGTGGCGCGTGTAGCGCAACGGCTCGGCTCCGAGGCCAAGCTCGATGCCGTCATCAGGGCGGGCTTGCAGGAGCTGGCGCGATGAACGACGCGGAGCGCCTGGTTTCGGCCAAACGTGCCGACGAGGATACGGCCGAACTCGCGTTGCGGCCGCAGACGCTGGACGACTTCGTCGGCCAGAAGCAGGTGCGCGAGAACCTCAAGATTTTCATCACCGCGGCGCGCGCCCGGGGCGAGGCGCTGGATCACGTGCTGTTCCACGGCCCGCCCGGACTGGGCAAGACCACCCTCGCACAGATCGTCGCGCGCGAGATGGGGGTCGGCTTCCGGGCGACCTCGGGACCGGTGATCCAGAAGGCGGGGGACCTCGCGGCCCAGCTCACCAACCTGCAGCCGCATGACGTGCTGTTCATCGACGAGATCCATCGCCTGAACCCGGCGATCGAGGAAGTGCTCTATCCCGCCATGGAGGATTTCCAGCTCGACCTGATGATCGGCGAAGGACCGGCGGCGAGGTCTGTGCGCATCGAGTTGCCGCCCTTCACCCTGGTCGGTGCGACGACGCGGTCGGGTCTGATGACGCGGCCGTTACGCGAACGTTTCGGCATTCCCCTGCGGATGGTCTTCTACGAGCCGCCGG
>QFCS01005735.1_pt1 | contig 17024 bp, 19 predicted proteins | sample 3576561 | NCBI WGS metagenome assembly QFCS01 | reverse complement strand
GAGCATTTCGTCCAGGTTCGATGCCGGATCGGTGCTCACCAGAAGGACCGACTTCCCCTGGTCGGCAAGCGCCAGAGCCACCGCACAGGCCAGCGTGGTCTTTCCGACACCACCCTTGCCCGTGAAGAAAAGATGGCGCGGCGACTCCGTGAGAATGCCGAGCGCTGGCGATTCAGGCATGTTCACCCTTCGTGGCGGTCCGTCTCGACGAGAAAACGGTCGAGGGTCGCGAAGCTCGCATCGCAACCCTCTCGCCGGAGATAGGCGGCGAACCTGTGCGGATCGACATGGATTTCGTGGATGCGGTGACCGAGTCGGCGTTCTTCCATGCTGCGCTTCCTGAAGCGTTCCGCCCATTCGTGGTGAACGGACGGCGCCTCCTTGAGGAGCGCCCGGAAGGCATCGTAGTCATGCCAGGCGACGAGCGGAACGCGGAAGACGTCGTTCGTCATGAAGTCTCTCCCGGCGACCACCACCCGCGCATCAAAGGGCTTCGAGTGCCAGCGCAATGCCTTGGCCGCCGCCGATGCAAAGCGTCACAATCCCGCGCTTGATACCGTCGCGCCTCATCGAATGGAGAAGACGCGTGGTCAGCACCGCCCCCGTCGCGCCGATCGGATGACCGTGTGCGATGGCGCCGCCATCGACGTTGACGATGTCCTCGGCGAGGCCGAGTTCGCGGCAGACCGCGATGGCGATCGCCGCAAAGGCCTCGTTGATCTCGACGCGCTGGACGTCGCCGATCTTCCATTCCGCGCGCGCCAGCGCCTGCCTGACCGCAGGGACCGGCCCCAGTCCGAACATTCCGGGCTCGACCGCCCCGATGCCATACGAGACGAGCCGCGCCATCGGAGCGAGGCCGTTCTTCCCGGCCCAGCCTTCCTCGGAGACGACCAGCGCCGCAGCGCCGCTGTTGAGTCCGGGTGCGTTGCCGGCGGTGATCGTCCCATCCTTGCGAAAGGCCGGACGCAGCCTGGCGAGACTGTCGAATGTCGTGTCGGGGCGGTTGTGCTCGTCCTTTGCAAAGCGACCCGGCTTGCCCCGCGTGCAGAGGTCGACCGGTACGATCTCGTCATCGAACCTTCCGGCGGCCTGGGCCGCGGCAAAGCGCTTTTGTGAACGCTCGGCCCAGCGGTCCTGGTCCTCGCGCGTGATCTGGCGGGACTTGACCAGATCCTCGGTATGCCATCCCGAATGCTGGTCGGAGAAGGCGTCGTTGAGACCATCGCGCAGCATACTGTCGTAGATCTCGGCGTTGCCGAGACGATAGCCCCAGCGGCCGCCGCCCATCAGGTACGGCGCCAGGTCCATGTTCTCCATGCCGCCGGCGACCGCGCAATCGACCATGCCGAGCATGATCTCCTGGCCGGCCGACACGATCGCCTGCGCGCCCGAACCACACACGCGATTGACCGTCATGGCCGGCACTTCAACTGGCAGACCACCGTGGATGGCCGCCTGTCGCGCCGGGTTCATCTTGCTGCCGGCCTGGATGACATTGCCCATGACGACGGTCCCGACGATGGCATGATCGAGCCCGGCGCGCGCCAGCGCCGCACGAATCACCGTTGCCCCGAGCGTCGCCGCCGGCGTGTCCTTCAGACTTCCACCGAAGGTACCGATGGCCGTCCGAACGGGCACCGACAGGACGACAGCACGATGTGACATGGTCAACCTCCTCGAATCCGCGAGCACAATGGACCGAGCGCCTGCCGATGGAATTGATCTCGATCATATCCGCGCCGTGGACACCGGCAGATGATCCTGCAAGTCGGACCCGTCGAGGAGCGCCCCCTGCGAGGGGTGCGTGGGAGCAGCCATGATGAAGCGTATTCTGTTCCTGTGCGTCGCGAATGCCGGCCGCAGCCAGATGGCCGAGGGCCTCGCGCGTCACATCCTCGGGGCGTCGATCGAGGTTGCCAGCGCGGGCTCCCGGCCATCCAAGGTCGATCCTCATGCCATCTCGGCGATGAGCGAGATCGGAATCGACATCTCCGGTCATCGATCGAAGTCCGTGGATGAGATCGACACCAGCGACGTCGACCTCGTCATCTCCCTTTGCGCCGAGGAAGTCTGCCCGATCCTCCCGACCCGGTCGCGGCGCCTGCACTGGTCGATCGCCGATCCGGCGTCAGACGATCCGGCCCTCACGGCCGACGAACGGCGCGGTCGATTCCGTACGGCGCGCGATCAGATCAAGACGCGGATCGAAATCCTCAAGGGGCTTCTCGACGTACCCCCCGGGCCGGTGGCGCAGGAATTCCATGGCAGCGTCCGTGTCCGCAGCCTGCCCGACAGCGTCCGCTTCTATGCCTGGCTTCTCGATGGCTGGCCCAAGGAATGGACGCACCGCTACGCGACTTTCCTGCGGCCAGACCTTAGGCTGAATTTCGTCCTGCTCGTTTCCGACGGAAAGGAACTGCACCACGATACCCTCTACCATCTCGGCATAGAGGTCGCCGACCGCGCCGCGGTCGTCGATGCCTACCGTCGCGCGAGAGCGTTCGGATGCCATGTCGAGAAGCCGCCGCGCACGACTTGGAAGGGAACGCCGCTGCACGAGCTTTGGCTCGCGGACCCGGACGGCAACCTGATCGAGATATACGCACGACTGACCGACGACGAGCTCGCCCGGAAGCCGGTCGACGAGGCCCCCGTCTTTCTGGTGCCGGGAACGGAACCGTGATGACGGCACGGCGCCGGCATCTTCGACACGGTGCGATCCAACCGGCAATGCCTTCCTGATCGGAACGACCAGTTCGCTCTACGGTCCACAGGTCCTGCCCTCCAGCAGCGTCGAATTGACGGCCCGGCGCAACGGGACCGATCCGTCGCTGCGGCATCGCCAGTCCTCCACAAGGCTGGACGGCGGCAGAAAGAACACCGGCGCGAAGCCGCCGCCCGGCGTCCGGAAGTTCGTCGTCTGGCCCTGGTAGAGCCGCGCCGCCGCCAGCAGGATGGCGCCGTCGTAGGTGTAGAGGCGGACATCGGCCTTGAGCGGTGCCAGCGCGCCGCCGGCCTCGATCCGGCGCTCGCCGGGCGGCGCGAATTGCTGGGCGACATAGTCGCCGGCGACGATGACCTGCCAAACGCCGCGGGTCAGCTTGTCGCCGCGATAGACAGCCTTGCCGGCATGGCCGGCGGCCGGCTTGAAGAACCAGCCCTTGCGGGCCTGCCACAGCGATTCCGCGTTGTCGGCGGAGACGCGGACGGTGCGCGGAATCCGCGCCGCCCGCACGGCGAGGCGCGGGTCGAGGCCGAAGCCTTCGAGCGCTGCGCGATCCGACAGCAGGACGAGGTTGCGCTTGTCGGCGAGCAGCGCGTGATGGCGCGGATTGGGCGTCACCACGACCGCCCCGTCGAGATAGGCCGTCCGGAGAGCCGCGTGCTCGGGCCGCTCGAGCGCGAAGTCGACGAGACGGTTGTAGACGAGGTCGATCGCGTGGCCGTCGCTCCACAGCCGGCCTCCGTCATGGCGCAACGCCGCAGGATCGACGATCACCGCATCGATGCCGTGGCGGCGGAAGGTCTCGCGCGCCAGCACGAACTCGGGGAGGAGGTATTGACCCTGCGGATCGTCGTCGACGATGGCGATCCGGCGCAGGGCCTCCGCGCCGCGCTGGAGAGCCCACTCGGACCTGAACATGCCGACGACGCCGGCGTCGAAGTCGGCGAGCAGCGGCAGGCTCAGGGCCCGCTCGACCTCGGGGCAGCAAGCGCGCTGGGCGCCCGCCAGCAGCGCGTTGAGGAAGGCGCCGCCGGCATTGGTGTTGACCTCGATCAGCTTGGGACCCGCCGCGCCGAGATGGAAGTCGTAACCCATCAGGACGCCGCGCGGCCCCGGGTCGAACCAGGCGATGTCCGGCGCCCGGGCCAGCACTGCCGCGCGGTAGGCCGGCAGGCGCGCCGCCGCCTCGATCATGCGGACGACGCCCGTCATCCGCGCCAGGTCGCGCGCGGTGTGGAACATCGGCACGTTGGAGAACAGATGCTGGCGCGGCTGCAGGTAGCGGGCCGAGAAAGCGGCATCGCCGGCCTGCCGCTCGAGGGCGGCCTGGAGGCGGTCGCGGTCGAGCGTGATGCAGAAGCACGAGCCATTCAGTTCCTCGGCCGTGATGGGATGCAGCACGCTCATCGGCCTCAGCCTGCAACGAGCTGGAAGACGACGCCGCTCAGGACGGCGCCCAGGACGGCGAAGGCAAGATACGCCGCGAAGACCTCGCGGCGGGCCACGCCCCACACGGCGAGGGCCGCCGGGATCGACGTCACGCCGCCGCCCACCAGGAAGGCCATCGCCGCGCCTGGCGCCATGCCCTTGTCCATCAGCCCGGCGACCAGCGGCAGGGCCGCGTTGCCGTTGAGATAGCTCGGGATGCCGACGAGGGTGGCGCCCACGATCGACAGGAAGCCGCCGTCGCCGGCGATTGCGGCGATCAGGTCGCCTGGCACGTAGGCCACCATCAGGCTCTCGAGCAGGAAGGCGAGGATGAGCCACTTGCCGAGGAACAGGGCGTTCTGCCGAGCGCCGGCCTGGAAGGCTTCCCGGCGCGCCGGCTCCTGCCAGAAGCGCCACACGACGGCCTTGGGATTGCGGATCTTCGAGCCGGCGCAGCCGCCGTTGCCGACGCCGTCCTGCAGGGCCGGGCCGACCAGCACGCCGATGCGCTGCAGGCCCAGCACGCCGAACCCGCCCAGCAGCCCGACGGTCAGCGCGGCGACGGTCTTGGCGACCGCGAACGGCACGCCGAGCACGCCGGCGGTGATGGCAAACATCGACGGGTCCATCAGCGGCGAGGCCAGCCAGAACGCCATCACGGGGGCAAGCGGTACGCCAGAGGCGAGAAGGGCAGCGATGATCGGAATGACCCCGCACGAGCAGAAGGGCGACAGCGCGCCGGTCAGGCTGGCCAGCACGACCACCGTCCCGGCATGGCCCGAGAAGGCGCGGACGATCAGGTTCTCCGCACCGGTCGCCTTGGCATAGGCGGCAAGCCCGATCGACAGGACGAAGAACGGCAGCACGCCCCACACCGCCTTTGCCGTGAACCCCGCCGATGCCGCGGCCTGCTGCGGCGCCAGGACCGCGAGACTGGCGAACACCACCGCGACGGCCAGCCACGCCGCATCGGGGCGCAACCGGCGCCACGCGCCGGCCTCGGTCAGAATACTCTGGATCGACATTGCCCTACCCCTCTAGATTTGTAGATATATTCGGACAAAAATTCAGGCCGCCTCGGTGTCCTGGTCGAACGAGACGCCGGCACAGCATTCCTCCCTGACGTAGGCGAGCACGTCGGCCACGGCCCTGTAGTTGGCGGTGCAGATCACCTCGCGGCCCCGGCGGTCCTGCGAGACGAGGCCGGCGGCCGTCAGCGTGCCGAGATGATGGCCCAGCGTGGTGGCCGGGATGCCGAGCGCGCGCTGGATGGTGCCGATGTTGGTGCCCTGCGGTCCGGCGCGGACCAGCAGCTTGAAGACGCGCAGGCGCGTGCGGTTGCCCAACGCGGCCAGGGCATCAGCCGCCACCTGTTCACGTTGCCGAGCATGCCTGGACATGCGATATATCTATATTACTAGGTGAGTAGTTTCAAGCGGCATGCTTTCGTCGTCTTCCCGTCAGTCGTCTTCCCGTCAATCGTGTTGGCTGATCGTCGCGGCTCTCGGCCTCACCCAGATCATCGGATACGGCACGCTGTACTACGCCTTCAGCGTGCTTGCGCCCGCCATGGCCAAGGACCTCGACTGGTCGAGTGAATGGATTTTCGGTGCGCTGTCGACGGCCTTGCTCGCCGGCGGCCTCGCGGCACCGTGGGCGGGCCGCTGGTCCGACCGCTTCGGCGCCGGCCGCGTCATGGCGGGCGGATCGCTGGCAGCCGCGCTCGCCATGGCGGCCTGCGCGTTCGCTCCGGGAAAGATCACGTTCGTTCTCGGCGTGATCGCCGTCGAGATCGCCTCCACCTTCGTGCTGTACAATTCGGCCTTCACCCTCCTGGTGCAGATCGATCATGCGCGCGCCGCTCGGAACATCACCTACCTGACCCTGATCGCCGGCTTCGCCTCGACACTCCTGTGGCCGATCACGTCGGCGCTGCTGCAGTACATGAGCTGGCGCGGTGTCTATCTCGTCTACGCGGCGACGCATCTCGTCGTCTGCCTCCCCATACACTGCCGGCTATCGTCGTTGTCGCATCGGCAGGATTCGGACCGGGCCGCGACGGCGGCGGAAGCCGCGGTCGCGGGAGGATCGCTGCCGGCAGCCCTGCGGACGCAGGCTTTCCTGCTGATGGCGATCGGCTTCTCCCTGGTCAGCTTCGTGAACGGCGCGACGCTCGTGCACATGCTGCCCGTCCTGGGCGCCCTGGGATTCGGCGCGATGGGTGTCGTGATCGGCACGGTGTTCGGCCCGGCCCAGGTCCTGAGCCGCCTGACCAACATGGTGCTCGGCACCGAGCTGCCGCCTCCGACCCTCGCCATCGTCGCCGCGGTGCTCGAGCCGCTGGCGATCGCGATCCTGCTGCTGAGCGCTCCGTCCGTACCCGGTGCCGTCGCGTTCGCGATCATCTTCGGCTTTGGATCGGGCCTCGGCAGCATCATCCAGGGCACCCTGCCGCTCCATCTGTTCGGCAGGGCGGGATACGGCGAGCTGATAGGTCGCATCGCGTCGGTCCGGCTGATCGTCTCGGCCGTGGCACCCTTCGTGTTCGCGTTCCTGATGGAACAGCTGAGCGTGCGGTGGGCGCTCGGCCTCACCGCCGTCCTCGGCATCGGCGCGCTGGCGAGCTTCCTGTGGATCGGACGACTCGCCAGATCATGAGAGCTCCCCGCACCGGCGCCACGGGCTCGATCCATCCGGATCCCGAGCGCCTGAAGCATGCGCCGGTCGCACCCGATTTCGCTCGCCACGCAGGCCTTGAATTCCGCGGCCGGCAGGCAGACGACCTCGCTGCCATTGTCGCGCGCATAGGCCTCGAACGACGTCCGACCCCGGGTTCGAAGCCTTGCTGGAAAGGAGTCGGCCTGTCGATCAGAAGCTCAACCGCAGCCTGGCGTTGAGGGTGTGGTTGTCGGTGCCGGCGGCGCGTTCGCCGTCGTAGCGCGTTATCAATGAGCTGGTGAACGAGCGGGTGCCATGGCATGGGGATGGCGCGGTCGGCCTCGGCGACACGCGGATCCTGGACATGACGATCCGGCTGGGCTGGCTGCACGAGCGTATGCCGACACGGCGCGGCCAATGACGGCGTCGTTCGCCGGCGCCCCGTCCAATGCCTTCACCGTCTACCGCGCCCGATGACACTGCACCCAGCGGGCGTCAATGATCACGAACCTGCCCATCGGAAACGATGGGCGAGGGCATTCACGCCGCCGGCAGCGTCACGGTGAAGGTCGAACCGCTGCCCTGCGTGCTCTGGATGTCGAGCCGGCCGCGATGACGGTTGACGACGTGCTTGACGATGGCGAGCCCCAGCCCGGTGCCGCCAAGCTGGCGCGAGCGCGCGGCATCGACGCGATAGAAGCGTTCGGTGAGGCGCGGCAGGTGGACCGCCGGGATACCGTCGCCCTCGTCGCGGACGGCGACGGCGACGCGATCGTCGCCGACCGGCCGCGCCGTCACGCGCACAGCCGTGCCCGGCCGCGCATATTTGATGGCGTTGTCGATCAGGTTCTGGAAGACGATCGTGAGCTCGTCGGCGTCGCCCACGGCGCGCGGCAGATCCGGCTCGACGGCGAGTTCCAGCACGACCTTGCGTGAAGCCGCCTTGAGCTGCAGCAGGTCGAGCACGCTGCGCAGCACGCGCAGAAGATCGACGGCGGCGTCGGGACGTGCATGCTCGTGCTGCTCGATGCGCGACAGCATCAGGAGATCGTCGACCAGGCGGCGCATGCGGTCGGCCTGCTCGGCCATGATTCCGAGGAAGCGCTCGCGCGCCGCCGCGTCGTCGCGTGCCGGGCCGCGCAGCGTCTCGATGAAGCCCGCCAGACCGGCGATCGGCGTCTTGAGCTCGTGGCTGGCATTGGCGACGAAGTCGGCGCGCATGCGCTCGGCGCGACGCAGCGCCGTCGTGTCGTGCAGCACGATCAACGCCAGCGAGCCGTCGGCTGCGGCGCGCGGCAGGCGACGCAGATGCGCGATGAGATCGAGCTCGGGTGGCCCCGACAGCACGAACTCGATGGCCGCGTGGTCGGCACCGATGAAATTGCCATCGTCCGTCTCGAGCAGGCCGTCGATCGCCGCCAGCAGCTGCGGCTGGCGGAATGCCATCGACAGGTCGCGCTGGGCGATGGCGTCGCCGAGAAGCTGGCGTGCGGCACGGTTGGTGCGCACGATGCGGCGTTGGCGATCGACCGCGATCAGGGGATCCGGCAGGCCGTCGACGATGGCCTGCGCCGAGGCGGCCAGGTTGTCGATCGAGGCACGCTGCCGCCGCCAGCCCGCCGAGAGCTGCGCGGCCGCCGTCGCCAGCTCCTCGGTCGCCGGCGCAAAGCGCAGCCGCGGCATCACCGGCTCGCGTTCATCGGACAGCTCGCCGACAAAGCGGGCGAAGAGCGCCAGGGAGCCGAGATAGCGCCGCACCAGCCAGATCGTCACGACGGCGATGCCGGCCATGGCGAACAGCATCGGCCGGGCGGCCAGCGCCCCCGTCCAGTAGAGGGCCAGCAGCGCCGCGAAGGAGGGCGCGAGCGCCACCGCGTTGGCGACGACGTAACGGCGCAGCGGCATCGGCCGGTCGGCCATGGGCCCGCCTACTGCCGGCGCACGAAGAAGCGGATGGCTACGAGGCCGTAAACGAAGCCGCCGATATGGGCGGCCCAGGCGACCTGCTCGCTGCCGGCGCCCGGCGTGCCGCCGAAGACGCCGAAGAAGACGTTGATGCCGATCCAGACCGCCGCCACCGGCAGAAGCGACTGCAGGCTGCCGACATAGCGCATCAGCATCAGCACGGCGCCGAACACGCCGCTGATCGAGCCCGAGGCGCCGACCACGGGATCGACCGAGCTGGGGAACAGCAGGATATGGACCAGCGCGGCCGCAACACCGGCCGACAGATAGAACAGCACGAAGCGGCGGACGCCCAGCAGGCGCTCGACCGGCGCACCGAAGGCCGCCAGGGTGACCATGTTGATGCCGAGATGCAGCCAGCCCCCATGCAGGAACTGGTAGGTGATGGGCGCCGCGACCAGCGACAGCAGATCGCCGTGGCCATCAGTGTAGGCCGCCGGCACCAGGCCGAAGGTGAGGATGATGGCCTCGTCGGTCTGCTCGCCGAGAACGCCGCGCAGCAGCTGGACCGCAACATTGATGCCGATCAGCCAGAGGACGGCCGGCGGCAGGTTGATCGCCCGCTCGCCCGTGCCGCGGCCCGGCCCCGGCCGGCCGGCAGTGTCGAATGGCATGAAGAACTCCGTTGGTTCTTGCTTGGAGCGGAACTAGGCAGCGTACCGCCATCGGCGGCAGCGCCGCCATCCGAAGGCCAGCAGCGTACCGCCGATCAGCACCAGCGGCGACACGAAGAGCAGCGGCGGCCACCAGCCCCATCCCCGCTCGTGCTCCGCCAGGATCACAGTCGCAATGCAGCCGATCGCCACCGCCAGCAGCAGCGTGCCCACGGCGAGCAGCCCGACAGGCGCCTCGGTCGGCCGGTCACGATCTCCAGCCGCCGGCAACGACTACTTCTCCGAGCGGCTCTGGCCGAAGGCGCGCAGGCGCAACCGCAGCGCGTTGAGCTTGATGAAGCCCTCCGCATCGCGCTGGTTGTAGGCGCCCTGGTCGTCCTCGAAGGTGACGTGCTTCATCGAATAGAGCGAATGGGGGGACTTGCGGCCGACCACCGTGGTGTTGCCCTTGTAGAGCTTGAGCCGCACGGTGCCGGTGACGTTCTCCTGGCTCCGGTCGATCAGCGCCTGCAGCATCTCGCGCTCCGGCGAATACCAGAAGCCGTAGTAGATCAGCTCGGCGTACTTGGGCATCAGCTCGTCCTTGAGGTGCGCCGCGCCGCGGTCGAGCGTGATCGATTCGATGCCGCGATGGGCAGCGTAGAGGATCGTGCCGCCCGGCGTCTCGTAGATGCCACGGCTCTTCATGCCGACGAAGCGGTTCTCCACCAGGTCGAGCCGGCCGATGCCGTTTTCCTTGCCGAGCGCGTTGAGCTTCGTCAGCAGCGTGGCCGGCGACATCCGCTCGCCGTCGATGGCGACGGCGTCACCCTTCTCGAAGTCGATCGTGACGTAGGTCGCCTTGTCGGGCGCGGCCTCGGGCGAGATGGTGCGCTGGTAGACCATCTCGTCGGCCTCCTCCCACGGATCCTCCAGGATCTTGCCCTCGCTCGAGGAGTGCAGGAGGTTGGCGTCGACCGAGAACGGCGCCTCGCCGCGCTTGTCCTTGGCGATCGGGATCTGGTGCTGCTCGGCGAACTCGAGGAGTCTGGTGCGCGAGGTGAGCTCCCATTCGCGCCACGGCGCGATAACCTTGATGTCGGGCTTCAGCGCATAGTAGCTGAGTTCGAAGCGCACTTGGTCGTTGCCCTTGCCGGTGGAGCCGTGGGCGACGGCGTCGGCGCCGACCTGGCGGGCGATCTCGATCTGGCGCTTGGCGATCAGCGGCCGGGCGATCGAGGTCCCGAGCAGGTATTGACCCTCGTACAACGCATTGGCCCGGAACATCGGGAAGACGAAGTCGCGCACGAACTCCTCGCGCACGTCGTCGATGAAGATGTTCTCGGGCTTGATGCCCAGCATCTCGGCCTTCTGACGCGCCGGGCCCAGTTCCTCGCCCTGGCCGAGATCGGCGGTGAAGGTCACGACCTCGCAGCCGTAGGCCTCCTGCAGCCACTTCAGGATGACGGACGTGTCCAGGCCGCCGGAATAGGCGAGCACGACTTTCTTGATATCGCCCTTCTTGTAGGGCCCGGTATAAGTAACGCTCATGGCGGCCGGCTTTCGTCTCGGTTCGGTGAAGGCGCGCGACTATAGCGGCGGAAGCCGACCGGGCAAGCCTGCCGCAAAGCCGCTACAATGGCTTCCCAGGTTGATTGAACGATGGCCTCTGCCCTAGATCGCCTCACCTATGCCGCCCGCCAGACCGCGCGGATCGCCTGGTATGCCGGTCACTATGCGGCCGGCAGGCGGCTGCTGAAGCCCATGCCGAAGCCGGATTTCCCGGTCGGACCAACGCCTTCGCGCCAGGAGATGACAGCCGCCATGCGCGCCGCCTTCCAGCGCGAGTGGCAGGATATCAGGGCCGGCCTGTTCCCGGCCCCGCGGCCCCTGTCGGTCGACCCCGCCGACCTGGTGCGACGCAGCGTCCTGTATTTCCGCGACCTGCCGCAGGTCGACGCAAGGCGCCACGGCGCGGCCGACGAGCTGCCGCCCGGCGAACAGGGCGACGGCCTGCCCGACTACTACCGCCAGAACTTCCACTTCCAGAGCGACGGCTGGCTGAGCCACCGTTCGGCCCGGCTCTACGACATCCAGGTCGAGACGCTGTTCACCGGCGCCGCCGACCTGATGCGGCGGCGGGCCATGAAGCCGGTCGCCGAATGGCTGGCCGACCGCAGCCAGCGCGGCCTGACCGGACTCGACGTCGGCTGCGGCACCGGCCGCCTGCTCGCCTTCCTGCACGGCGCCTGGCCCGGCATGAAGTTCACCGGCCTCGACCTCAGCCCGCCCTACCTGGCCGAGGCGCGGCGCCTGATCGGCCCGACGGCGCGCGTGAAGCTGGTCGAGGGCGCTGCCGAAAGGCTGCCGTTCGACGATGCCAGCCGGGACCTCGTGGTTTCGTCGTTCCTGCTGCACGAGCTGCCCAAGGAAGTGCGCGCGCGGGCGCTGGCCGAGATGGCACGCGTGGTGAAGCCCGACGGCCTCGTGGTGATTGTCGATTCGATCCAGAAGGGCGACCGGCCGGGATGGGACGGCCTGCTCGACCTCTTCCCGCACCATTTCCACGAGCCGTACTACGCGGAGTACGCCGACGGCAGCCTCGGGGCGTGGGGCGAAGCGGCCGGATTGACGCTTGCTGCCAGCGAACACGCCTTCCTGTCGAAGGTGGTGGCGTTCGCGAGGCCGTGACCCGTCGTCTCGACGCACCGGCGGCTCACTGTTGAGGCAAGGTCTCTCCGCTGCGCCTCGCCGCGCCAGGCTCCGGTCGAGACGACGGGTGGGTTGCAGCGTTCCTGTCGGAGGCGGCGGCGTTCGCTAAGGGCTGACGGCGGCCGGATCGACGCCGATCGCGGCCGCCCGTCGGCGAAGGACGGCGTCGAACGTCACGAAGGCGTCCACGTGGCCGCTCGACGCGAGATGCAACGCGTCGGCGAAGTCGATGCCTCGCTTGAACCACGCCACCGCCCGCTCCACGGCTGCGGAGTCCTCGACGACGATTCCCGCCGCTGCGAGCAATCCCTCGACCGCAGACGCGATTTCGGACCGCGCCTGGCCGTAGGCGCTGCGCAGGACCCATTCGAGCTCGATCACCACGGTCTTCGGGACGAAGGCAAGCTCCGCCGACATCGCACGCTGGGCGGCCTCGGCCTGCCCCGGATCGTCATTCACCAGAAGGCGGACGAGAACGTTAGTATCGACCGCGCGCATGCCGCCGCCGCACTTCCTCTGCGATCGCGGCGTCCATCTCCTCGATCGATCGCGGCGGCCCCTTATACTTCAGCATGCCGCGGAGATCGCCGATGGTGAGCTTCTTCTTCTCCTCGACGCGCTTGAGCAGGACGCCTTCCGGACGGTCCTCGATCACCAGCTTCGTGCCCGGCTTCCAATGGAGCTTCTCGCGGATCTCCTTGGGCAGGACGACCTGACCTCTGGAAGAGACGACGGTGTGTGCCATAGGCAAATCTTACTAGTAAGACGGCAAGACCGTCAAACGCCCGCCCGGCCCTCGACATCGCGGACCCGCTCGCCCTTGCGGCGGGCACTGGCGCTCTTGAGCTGGCCGCAGGCGGCGAGGATGTCGCGGCCCCGCGGCGTGCGGATGGGGGCACTGAGGCCGCCGTCGTTCACGATCTCGGCGAAGCGGTGCATGCGGTTGTTGGAGCTGCACTCGTAGGCGGCACCGGGCCAGGGGTTGAACGGGATCAGGTTCACCTTGGCGTGGATGGGCTTCAGGAGGCGCACCAGCTCGCGAGCGTCGGCGTCGCTGTCGTTGACACCCTTCAGCATGGCGTACTCGAAGGTGATGCGCCGGCTGTTGCGCGCGCCCGGATAGTCGGCGCAGGCCCTGAGCAGTTCGGCGATCGGCCATTTGCGGTTGATCGGCACCAGCGTGTCGCGCACCGCATCGTTCACCGCATGCAGCGACACGGCGAGATTGACGTCGAGCACCTCGCCGACCTTGGGGATCATGGGCACGACGCCCGACGTCGAGAGCGTGATGCGGCGGCGGCTGAGCGCGATGCCCTGCTCGTCCATCACGATCTTCAGCGCCGTGGCCACGTTGTCGAAATTGTACAGCGGCTCGCCCATGCCCATCATGACGATGTTGCTCAGCATGCGCGTCGTCTCGATCGGCGTCGGCCACTCGCCGTAGCTGTCGCGCGCCACCATGAACTGGCCGACGATCTCGGCCGGGCCAAGGTTGCGCACCAGCGGCTGGGTGCCGGTGTGGCAGAAGCTGCAGGTCAGGGTGCAGCCGACCTGGCTGGAGACGCAGACCGAGCCGCGATCCTCCTCGGGGATGTTGACCGTCTCGGCCTCGTTGCCGTCGGCGAAGCGCAGCAGCCACTTGCGCGTGCCGTCGACCGAGCGCTGCTCGGCGGCGACCTCCGGCCGCTCGATGACGAACAGCTCGGCCAGCCGCTCGCGGGCCTTCCTGGCGATGTTCGTCATGCGATCGAAGTCACGCACGCCATGCCAGTAGATCCACTGCCAGACCTGGCGGGCGCGGAACGGCTCCAGCCCGGCCTCCGTCAGCACGTCCTTCAGCGCCTCGCGCGACAGACCGACCAGGTTGGGACGCGTGTCGTTGCGGCCGCGGAACGGCTCGACGATCTGCAGGGGCTCTGCGGGCAGGAGGGCCATGATGGCCCGGAGATAGTCGCGCCGCCCGGCCGGCGCAACCGGCGTCAGCCAGATCGTTGTTTCGCCAGCGCTTTTTCGCGCATCCGCTGCTTGCGCTTGTAGATCGGCTCGCCGAACACGGGCAGGTCGAGCGGCTCGGTCGGTCCGCCTTCGGCGACCGGCCGCGGCGCATGGCGTCCCAGGCTGATCAGGCGGTCGTACATGACCAGCGCGCCGGCCACGCCGAGATTGACCGAGAAGCGCATCGGGATCCTGATCACGTAGTCGCACAAGGCCTGCAGGTCGGCAGACAGGCCCTCGCGCTCGGCGCCCAGCACGTAGGCCGCCTGGCGCGGATGTCGGAAGCTCGGCAGCTCGATGGCCTCGTCGCTGATCTCGATGCCGACCAGGCGGCAGCCCTGCGGCAGGCGGAAGGACTGCAGGTCGGCGAAGTGGTAGGTCGGCACCGATCGCGGCGTGTCGGAGGTATCGCTGAGCGCACCCTCGCGACGATTGTACTGGGCCCGCACCGTGAACACGAAGGCCGCATCGAAGGCATGCGCCGTGCGGAACAAGGTGCCCACATTCACGGCCTTGCTGACGCCTTCCACACCGATGCCGAAATAGCCCTTCATGGCCCCTTTCACGGCTGAACTTTTTGTTGCACTAATCGCCTGCAGGCCGCGTTGTCCTCCCGGTAGCGCTACGCCTGCCGCGAAACAAGGCCAGAATGACCGTTACCTCGCCGATGGATGACGTCCGCGCCCAGTACGAGGCGCTGCCCTATCCGCCGCGCGACCCGCGCGATGAGGCGATCCGGCTGATCACCGGTACCCCGAGCCACATCCTCGAGATCAACCACTACCTGTTTTCCGGCCGGCTGAACTTCATACGGCCGTTCCGGGCGCTGGTCGCCGGCGGTGGCACGGGCGACGCCTGCATCATGCTGGCGCAGCAGCTCGTCGACCGGCGCTGTCCCGGCGAGGTCGTCTATCTCGACGTGTCGACGGCGTCGCGCCAGATCTGCGAGCAGCGCGCCAAGGCACGCGGCTTGCGCAACATCCTCTTCCTGACCGGCTCGTTGCTCGACCTGCCGAGGATGGGGATCGGTCAGTTCGACTACATCGACTGCACCGGCGTGCTGCACCACCTGCCCGACCCGGCCGCCGGCATGCGCGCCCTGTCCAGCGTGCTGCATTCCGAGGGCGGGCTGGGCGTCATGCTGTACGGCGAGTACGGCCGCAGCGGCGTCTATCCCATGCAGGAAATGCTGCGCACGCTGGCGCCGCCATCGATGGCGCTGGAGGATCGGCTGGCGATGGCCAAGCGGCTGATCCGCTTCCTGCCGACCACCAACCTGTTCCGCCGCAACCCCTATCTCAACGATCACGTGACCGGCGGCGACGCCGGCCTGTACGACCTGCTGCTGCACAGCTGCGACCGGGCCTTCACCGTACCGGAGATCGCGGGCATGGCGCAGCAGGCCGGCCTGCGCGTGGTCGCCTTCCTCGAGCCGGTGCGCTACGAGCCCGCGACCTACATGAGCGACCCGATCATCGCCCGGCAGATGAGCTCGCTGCCGCTGGTCGAGCGCGCCGCCTTCGCCGAGCGGCTGGCCGGCAACCTGCGCACCCACGTCTTCTACGCGACGCGCGCCGGCTTCGACACGGTGGCGCGGCCGGAGGATACCTCGGCCATCCCCGTGCTGCGCGACATGGACGCGCAGAAGCTGGCCGCCGGCCTGCAGCCCGGCACGCCGCTGGTCGCCAACCTCGACGGCTTCCCGTGGCGCGCCCAGCTGCCGGCGCTGGCGGCCCGCATCGTGGCGCAGATCGACGGCCGCAAGACGGTCGCCGAGATCTACACCTCTCTGGGCGCCCAGGGCGGCCTGCCGCAGTGGGAGGATTTCTACACCCAGTTCGAGGACCTCTACGTCAAGCTGAACGGCGTCAATCACCTGCTGCTGCGCTTCAGGACCTGAGCCGCCCCGATACCCCGGACACTGCGCCACCTCGGACACAGCCATGGGCGGATCCCTCCTGGCGATCGGCCTCGCCAACTCGCTCCTCTGGTCGCTCTACCTGCTGCTGACGCGACATGTCGTGAGCGGCGCCCAGCTCGATCCCTGGGCCTATACGCTGGTGCAGCTGCTGATCGCCGGCCTCGCCCTGCTCTGGCTGGGCCGCCGTGTGCCGGGGAGCTGGCTCGAGCTGCTGGCGCCGTGGACGATCGGCTACGCCTTCCTGCGCGTCGCCATCAACGGCGCGACGGCGGCGGCCATCGCCTGGCTGGCGATCACGCAGAGCACGCTGCTGTCGACGGTGAGCGCGCTGATCGGCGCGGCCTCGGGCTGGTGGCTGACGCGCCGTCCGCCGGCCCGCCGCGACTGGCTGGGTCTCGTCCTGCTGGCCGCCGGCATCGCCGTGCTCGCGACGGCGGTGGCGCCCGCGGCCTGGCGGGGACTGGGCTGGCTGTTCCTCTCCGAAACCATGGCGGTCGCCGCCTCGTGGATGATCGCCTGGCATCCACGCAACCGCGTCACCGACCTCGCCGCGCGCAGCCGCTTCACGGGCGAGATCCTGGTCGCCGCCTCGCTCGCCCTCATCCTCGTCTGGTCGGGCCTCGGCCTCGCCGGCCTCGTCGTGTCGCCGTGGGCCGGCGCGGGCGATGCGTTCGGCCGCGCCGAGCTCTGGCTCTACGCCGCCGTGGCCGGACTGCTGTTCCGCGCCCCCGGCACCTGGCTCGGCTTCTGGACGATCAACCGCACCAGCGTGCAGACCTACCTGATCGCCCTCACCGCGATGCCGTTCTTCTCCATCGCGCTGGAGGCCACGGCGGCCCGGCTCGGCTGGGTCGCCGCACCGCACCTGTCGGCCATCGAATGGAGCGCCGCCGCCGTCATCCTCACGGGGGCGACGTGGCTCATCGTGGTGCGGCTGAAAGCGCCGCCGGGTTGATGACGTTGATCGGCTTGCCATCGAGCCACGCCTCGATGTCCTCGATCGTGCCGCCGTAGAAGTGCCGGT
>QFCS01002127.1_pt1 | contig 17030 bp, 16 predicted proteins | sample 3576561 | NCBI WGS metagenome assembly QFCS01 | reverse complement strand
TGTCCGGCGGTGGTGAACGGATCGGCATCACGGCGGTGGACTACGCCGCCTGGCGGCAGGCGCTGCCCGGGAGCTTGCAGCAGGCGCTGGCCGAGCGCTGGGGCGAACCGCCGCCGGCCTTCGATCTTCCCGTGCTCCGGTGCGGCAAGGTGCTGGTCCTGTTGCAGCCCGACCGTAGCGCGCGCGACGATCGCAAGGCGGGCTATCACGACACGACCTGCCCGCCGTCGCACGGCTACGTCGCGGCCTATGCCTGGCTGCGTGCATCGCAACGTATCGACGCGCTGATCCATCTCGGCACGCACGGCACGCTGGAATGGCTGCCCGGCAAGGCCTTGGCGCTGTCGAGCACGTGCTGGCCGGAGGCCGTGCTGGGGCCGCTGCCGGTCCTCTATCCCTTCATCGTCAACAACCCTGGGGAGGCGGTGCAGGCCAAGCGCCGGCTCGCCGCCGTCACCATCGGCCATCTCACGCCACCGCTCAGCGCTGCTGGCCTGCACGGCCCGCTCGCCGAGCTCGAAGGCATCATCGAGGAATATGCGGCGGCGGACGGGCTCGATCGCCGCCGTCTCGCCTTCCTCGAAAAGGAGATCGTCGAACGGGCCTGGAGCAGCGGTCTGGCGCGGGATTGCGGTCTCGTCGAAGGTGAACCCGACCGGCAGGCTATCGCCAAGCTCGATGCCCAGCTCTGCGACATCAAGGAGCTCAGCATCCGCGACGGCCTGCATGTGTTCGGGCGTTCGCCGGACGAAGACGCGCTGCGCCGGCTTGCGGCCGCGACCGGGGCCGAAGCGGCCGTGCGTGCCTCGGCCGCCTGCGAGCGGGCGGCGCTGATCGCAGGCCTGGACGGGCGGCGCGTGGCGCCGGGACCGGCCGGCGCACCGACGCGTGGCCGCGCCGACGTTCTGCCGAGCGGCCGCAACCTGACATCCATCGATCCGCGGGCGATCCCGACGCGCACTGCCGCCGCCATCGGCGTGCGGGCGGCGGACGAGGTGGTGCGTCGCTATCTGCAGGATCAGGGCGAGCCTCCGCGCGTCCTGGTGATCGACCTGTGGGCCTCGGCTTCGTTGCGCACCGGCGGCGACGATCTGGCCCAGGCACTGTGGTACCTCGGCGCGAAGCCGACCTGGGACAAGGCGTCGAGCCGCGTCACGGGCATCGAGATCCTGCCGCTCGCGGCGCTGGATCGGCCGCGCATCGACGTCACCTTGCGCATCTCGGGCCTGTTCCGAGATATCTTCGAAGCGCAGATCACGTTGTTCGACATGGCGGTGCGTCGCGTCGCGGCACTCGACGAGCCGGCCGAGGACAATCCGCTGGCTGAGGCGCGTCGCGCCGGCGCCGATCTGGCACGCGTCTTTGGCGGCGCACCGGGCAGCTACGGTGCCGTTGCCGGTGACACCGCACTCGACGGCGATTGGCAGGATCAGCGGGAGTTGGGCGAGGTCTATCTAGCGGCGGTCACGCACGCCTATGGCGGCGCCGAGCCGGTGCGGCCGGTGCGGGACGAATTCCGCGGCCGTGTCTCGGCAGCCGACCTTCTCGTGCATCCGCAGGACGATCGTGAGCGCGATCTGCTGGACGGTGATGGTGTCGCCGATTTCGCTGGAGGCTTTGCTGCCGCCGCGGCGCTGCTGGGCAAGGCTCCCGAACTCTATCACCTCGACACCAGTGACGGTGCGACACCGAGGGTGCGCCGCATGGCCGAGGAGATCACCCGCGTGGTTCGCGGCCGCCTGACCCATCCGCGCTGGCTCGCCGCCATGCTGGCGCACGGCCATCGTGGCGTCGCCGAGATCGCTCAGGGTGTCGATGCCCTCTACGCCTTCGCCGCGACTGCACGCATCGTGCCGGATCATCTTTTTGACGCAGTCCATGCAGCTCTGGTCTCGGACGACGGCGTCCGCGCCGCGATGATGGAGAAGAATCCGGCGGCCGCCGCAGCGATTGCGGCTCGACTGCAGGATGCGCTGGCCCGCGGCCTGTGGACGACGCGACGCAATGCCGTCGATCACGAACTGCGCCGGGTCGTGCTAGAGGCACGGCCATGAGCGTGGACAGGCTTGTGCAGGGCTGGTGCCCCGGCGCGTTGCGCCCGATGCCGAGCGGCGACGGGCTGGTCGCGCGCGTGCGCCCGCGCGGCGGCGCGCTGTCCGTGGCGGCGATGGGCATTCTCGCGGATCTGGCCGAGCGGCTCGGCAACGGGCACATCGATCTCACGCGCCGCGCCAACCTGCAGCTGCGTGGCCTGGCGGAGGATCGCCTGCCCGAACTGTGGAGTGCCTTGCGTGACCTGGGTCTGCTCGACGCCGATGTGGCGGCGGAGGCTGTGCGCAATGTGATGGTGTCGCCGCTGTCTCCCGTCGATCCGGTCGTCAGGGCGATCGAACAGGCCCTGATGACGGATATCGGCCTGCAGTCGCTGCCGTCGAAGTTCGGCTTCCTGGTCGATGGCGGTGGCGCACAGTCGATCGCGGCAGAGCGCGCGGACATCTGCCTCGCCCTGGTCGATGGCGAGATGGCGTTCGGTCTCGATGCAGCCGACGGCACCGATTGGCTGGGGACGGTCATGCCTGCCCTGGCGGCGGACGTCGCCATCGCGGCCGCGCGGGCATTCCTCGGCGTCGCCGGTGCGCGAAGAATGCGCGATCTCGATTCGTCCTCGGCGGCACGGCTTCGGTCCGTGGTCGCGCCGCTGCTGTCGCCGCTGCGTCGGCGGCCGGTCGGCGGTGCGCGCCGGCTCGGCCTGCTGCCGGGCGCCGTGGGCATCGCGGCGCCCTTCGGCCGGCTCGAAGCGCGCCAGCTTCGCGCGCTCGTCGGGCTGGTGCGCGCGGCCGGTATCGACACCTGGCACACGTCGCCGTGGCGGACGCTCTACGCCGTCGTTGCCGATGGGGCGGCGGCCACGGCTTTGCTGGAAGGTGCACAGGAGTTCGGCCTGATCGTGGACGACGACGATCCGCTGCTGCGGGTCGAAGCCTGTCCGGGAGCGCCGGCTTGCGTGCGGGCGAGCGTCGACGCGCGCGGCGATGCGCGTCGCCTTGCGACGCTGGCCGCGATACGCGGCCATCGCGGCAGCATTCACGTCTCGGGCTGCGGCAAGGGCTGCGCGCGCTCGGCTCCCGCCGATCTCGTCCTGGTGGGGCGGGCGGACGGCCGTTACGGGCTGATCCGGTACGGCATTGCGTCCGATGATGCGCGGCGCAGCATCTGCGCCGAGAGCTTCGACACGCTGTTCCGTGAGACCATCGATGCCTGAGCCGTTTGACTATATCCGCGATGGTGCCGAGATCTATCGTCGGTCCTTCGCCATCATCCGCGCCGAATCCGACCTCGCGCGTTTCACGCCGGAAGAGGAGCGCGTGGCGGTGCGCATCATCCATGCCAGCGGCATGACAGAGATCGCGCGCGACATCGCATTGTCGCGCGACTTCGCCGCGCGTGCGAGGACGGCGCTGGAGGCCGGCGCGCCGATCCTCTGTGATTCGAAGATGGTCGCCAACGGCATCACGCGGGCGCGCCTGCCCGCCGCCAACGACGTCGTGTGCACGCTCGACGATCCATCGGTACCGGCGCTCGCGCAACGTATCGGCAACACGCGCTCCGCCGCCGCGCTCGACCTGTGGCGCGATCGACTGGCGGGGGCGCTGGTCGCCATCGGCAATGCACCGACGGCACTGTTCCGCCTGCTCGAGATGCTGGACGCCGGGGCGCCGCGACCGGCAGCGGTCATCGGCCTTCCCGTCGGCTTCGTCGGCGCGATGGAATCGAAGGAAGCATTGGCCGCCCGCACCGACCTGGCGTTCCTGGTCGTGCGTGGCCGCAGGGGCGGCAGCGCGATGGCGGCTGCCGCGATCAATGCCCTGGCGAGCGAGCGGGAATGAGCGTGCTCGATACCCTCGCCGGCGCGGCGAGCACCGGCACGCTGTATGGCATTGGTGTCGGTCCGGGCGATGCGCGTTACCTCACGCTACGCGCGGCGGGGCTGGTGCGTACGGTCGACGTCGTCGCCTACTTCGCGAAGGCTGGCCAGACCGGCAACGCACGGCGCATCGTGTCGCCGCTGATCGGCGAAGGACGCGACGAGCGCCGCTACGAGTATCCGGTCACCGACGAGGTGCCGGCCGGCAGCCTCGAGTACGGCCAGAAGATCGGTGCCTTCTATGGCCGGATGGCGGCCGAGCTGGCGGCGCTGCTCCGTGACGGCCGGTCGGTCGGCCTACTGGCGGAAGGCGATCCGTTCTTCTACGGCTCGTTCATGCATATGTGGCGGCGGCTGGCGCCGGACTTCCCGGTCGAGGTCGTGCCGGGCGTGACCGGCATGTCGGGCTGCTGGACCCGGGCCAACCTGCCGATGACCTGGGGTGACGATTCGCTGGCCGTGCTGCCTGGCACGCTCGGCGAGCAGGCGCTGGTCGAACGGCTGCGGCTTGCCGACGCGGCGGTGATCATGAAGGTCGGCCGCAACCTCGCGAAGGTGCGGCGCGCGGTGGAGGCGGCCGGCCTGCTGGCGCGCGCCGTCTATGTCGAGCGCGGCACCATGGAGAACGAGCGCATCCTGCCGCTCGCCGACTGCGAGGCATCCATCGGACCGTACTTCGCCATGGTGCTGATTCCAGGCGAAGGGAGGCGGCTGTGAGCGTCCCGACCGTCACCGGCTCGCTGGTGGTCGTCGGCACGGGGCCCGGCCGGTTGGAGCTGATGACGCCGGCGACGGCGGCGGCGCTGGCACACGCCACCGATCTCGTGGGCTACGGCCCCTATCTGGATCGCGTGCCGCTGCAGCCCGGTCAGTGCCGGCATGCTTCCGACAATCGCCGGGAGCTCGATCGTGCCCGGCTCGCGCTGTCGCTGGCCGCCGAGGGCCGGCGGGTCGTGGTCGTGTCGGGGGGCGATCCCGGCGTGTTTGCCATGGCGTCGGCGGTGTTCGAGGCGGTCGAGGTGGGCGAGCCTGCCTGGCGCGACCTCGATATCCGCGTCGAACCCGGCGTCACCGCAATGCTGGCCGCGGCGGCCGAGGTTGGCGCGCCGCTCGGCGGCGACTTTTGCGCCCTCTCTCTGTCGGACAATCTCAAGAGCTGGGCGACCATCGAGCGGCGCCTCAAGGCCGCGGCCGAAGCCGACTTCGTGATCGCGCTCTACAATCCGGCCTCCAGGGCACGCCCGGCCCAGCTCGGGGCAGCCTTCAAGCTGTTGCGCACGATCAGGTCCGGCGCCACGCCGATCCTGTTCGTGCGCGCCGCCGGCACGGATCAGGCGCGCGTGATCGCGGCGACGCTCGACGATGCCGACGCGGCATGCGCCGACATGCGGACCCTGGTGATCGTCGGCGCGAGCAGCACGCGTCGGATCGGTCGCTGGATCTACACGCCGCGCAGTGAGCGCTCATGAGCGAGCCACGCCATCGCTTCCTCGGGGCCGGCCACGACGGTGCCCGTCGGCTTGTGCGGCCGCTCGACCATGATCACCGGCAGGCCAAGCGCGCGTGCCGCCTCGATCTTGGCGTACGTTGCGCCGCCGCCGGCATTCTTCGACACCATGATCTCGATGGCCTCGTCGTGCAGCAGCCGTCGCTCGGCCTCGAGATCGAACGGCCCGCGCTGGCGCACCAGCACCAGGTCGGGCGGCAGGCGGGCTTGCTGTGGCGGGTCGATCAGCCGCGCGATGTAGCGATGCTGCGGTGCCGCGGCGAACAGATGCAGTTCCTGACGGCCGACCGTGACGAAGACATGGTGCCGGTCCGTGCCAAGCGACTGGACGGCCGCTTCGGTCGACGGCACATCGACCCAGCGATCGCCGGGTCGCGCCTCCCATGGCGCACGTGGGAGCGAGGCGAGGGGGACCTTGGCCTGCCGGCAGGCGGCGACCGCGTTGGCCGATATGCGGGCCGCATAGGGGTGCGTGGCATCAATCACGGCGGCGATGCCATGGTCCTCCAGATGCCGCGCGAGGCCCGCCGCGCCGCCGAAGCCGCCGCTGCGCATGGCGATCGGCTGTCCGGCAGGCGTCGCGGTGCGGCCGGCCAGCGACAACGTGGCCTCGAAGCGCGGATCGTCCGCGACCAGTCGGGCGAGCGCCGAAGCTTCCGTGGTGCCACCGAGGATCAGGATGCGCATGAAGGGATCGGACGATGAGCGGGGAAGCCGCAAGCTGCACGGCCGGGCGCTGGCTGTCCATCGTCGGCATCGGTGAGGATGGTATCGACGGGCTGTCGCCGGTGGCGCGGCGGTTGATCGAGGCGGCCGAACTGGTGGTGGGTGGCCGCCGCCATTTCGCGCTCGCCGATGGCGCGATCCAGGGACGGCGTCTGCCGTGGCCGAGCCCGATCGGCGACGCCGTGCCGGAGATCGTGCGGTATCGCGGCCGGCCGGTCGTCGTGCTGGCGAGTGGCGATCCGTTCCATTACGGCGTCGGCGACCTGCTGCTGCGCACGATTCCCGCTGACGAGACGCTCTGCCTGCCTCAGCCATCGGCCTTCAGCCTGGCGGCGGCGCGCATGGGGTGGTCGCTGCAGGACGTTGCGCTGGTCAGCCTGCATGGCCGGGCTCTTGAAGGCATCGTGCGCCATCTCCAGCCCGGCGCGCGCATCCTTGCTCTGTCATGGGATGGTGCGACGCCGGCGAAGCTCGCGGCACTCCTGGTCGAGCGAGGCCTGGGCGGTTCGTCTCTGATCGTGCTCGAGGCGATGGGCGGTCCGCGTGAGCGTTCGCGTACGGCGACGGCGGCGGCCTTCGACCTCGCTGATATCGACCCGCTCAACGTCATCGCGCTGCAGGTCATCGCCGGCGATGGCGCCACGGTGCTGCCGCTCGCGCCCGGATTGGACGATTCGCTGTTCGAGCACGATGGTCAGCTCACCAAGCGCGACATGCGCGCCGTCACTGTTTCGGCTCTGGCGCCGCGCGCCGGCCAGCTGCTGTGGGATGTCGGCCTGGGCGCCGGCTCGATCGCCATCGAATGGCTGCTGCGCCATCCTTCGCTGCGGGCCGTCGGCATAGAGGCCGACGCGGCGCGCGCGACGAGCGCGGCGCGCAATGCAGCGGCGCTCGGCACACCCGACCTGCGGATCGTGCAGCAGCGTGCGCCGCAGGGGCTCGCGGGCCTACCGGTGCCGGATGCCGTCTTTATCGGCGGCGGACTGGCCAGCGACGGTCTGTTCGAGACCGTCTGGTCGGCGCTGAAGCCCGGCGGTCAGCTGGTCGCCAACGCCGTGTCCCTGCAGTCGGAAGCGCGGTTGATCGCGCTTTTCCAGCAGCATGGCGGCGACCTGGTGCGGCTGGCGGTGTCGCGAGCGGGCAGGGCAGGCGGCGGCGGCGTCTTCGTCTGGCGCCCGGCGGCGCCGATCGTGCAATGGCGGGTGAGGAAGCCATGATCGTGGCGGGTGTGGGATTTCGGCGTGGGACGTCGGCCGACGAGATCGAGCGCGTCGTGCGTCTGGCGCTCGGCCTCCACCACTTGCCGGCCGAGCGGCTCGATGCGCTGGCGACGGAGACGGAGAAAGCGACGGAGCCTGCCTTCCCGGAGGCGGCGGCGCGGTTCTCGGTGCGGCCGGTCGCCTGCGCGGCGGCCGATCTCGATCGTCTCGCCGGCCAGGTTCTGACGCGCTCGAAGCATGTGCTGCAGGCCAAGGGGCTCCCGTCGATTGCCGAGGCCTCGGCAATCGTGGTGGCGGGGCGGAACGCGCGCCTGCTTGGTGCGCGCGTCGCCACCGAGCGAGCGACCTGCGCCATCGCGACGGGAGACGGTCGATGACGGGAGACGGCCAATGACGGTGCATTTCATCGGTGCCGGACCCGGCGCTCCCGACCTCATCACCGTGCGCGGCCGGGACCTGATCGGCCGCTGCCCCGTCTGCCTTCATGCCGGCTCGCTGGTGCCACAGGCCTTGCTCGCCTACTGCCCGCCGGGGGCGCGTATTGTTGATACCGCGCCGATGTCGCTCGACGAGATCGTCGACGAATGTCGACGTGCGACCGACGCCGGCCACGATGTGGCGCGTCTGCATTCCGGCGATCTCTCGGTATGGAGCGCCATGGGCGAGCAATTGCGCCGCCTGCGCGCCGAGGGAATTGCCTTCACCGTCACGCCGGGCGTGCCGTCTTTCGCGGCCGCTGCGGCGGCTCTCGGCCAGGAACTGACCCTGCCGGAGGTGGCGCAGTCCGTCGTGTTGACGCGCACCTCGGGGCGAGCTTCGGCGATGCCGCCCGGCGAGACCCTGGAAGCCTTCGCAGCCACCGGCGCGACGCTGGCCATCCATCTTTCGATCCACGTGCTCGACAAGGTCGTGGCGACGCTGTTGCCGCACTACGGCAACGATTGTGCGGCGGCCGTGATCTATCGCGCGAGCTGGCCCGATGAGCGGATCGTTCGCGCGACGCTGGGCACCATCGCGTCCGAGGTTGCCAGGGCGCCGATGGAACGCACGGCCCTGATCCTGGTCGGCAAGGTCCTGGCGGCGCGCGACTTCCGCGACAGCGCGCTCTACGACGCGGCCTACCAGCGACGCTTCCGTGGACGTGGCGCATGATCCTGGACGGCTTTCCCGACCTGCCGGATTTCCCGCCGGGCGAGGTGTGGCTCGCCGGTGCGGGGCCGGGAGACCCGCGCCTGCTCACGGTGCTGGCCGTGCATGCGCTGCGTCTGGCCGACGACATCGTGCACGACGCGCTGGTGGATCGCCGTGTGCTCGACCTGCGGCGTGTCGATGCAGAGCTGATTTCCGCAGGCAAGCGCGGAGGTCGGCCGTCGCCGAATCAGCGCGACATCAACGAAGTGCTGGTCGAGCGCGCACGGGCCGGTCGCCGCGTGCTGCGCTTGAAGGGCGGCGACCCCTTCGTATTTGGCCGTGGCTGGGACGAGGCCTGGGCGCTTACCGAAGCAGGCGTCCGCTTCCGAGTCATTCCCGGGCTGACCGCGGGGCTTGCCGGCACGGCTCTGGCCGGCATCCCCGCAACGTCGCGCGACACGAATCACGCCGTGGTGCTGGCAGCCGGCCATCGCGCCCCTGACGGCGACGTGGACGGCAAGCCGGCGGCAGACTGGGCGGCGCTTGCGAAGCTCGGCCAGCCGATCGTGCTCTACATGCCGATGGCGCAGCTCGGCGAGATCGTGCGGTCGCTGCGTGAGGGGGGACTGCCGCCCGATACGCCGGCGGCTCTGATCCAGTCGGCGACCACCGAGGACGAGCGCGTGGTCGAGAGCAGCCTGGGCACGCTGGTGCAGGATGCCGTGCGCGAAGGGATCGGCGCGCCGTCGATCGTCGTCATCGGCGCTGTCGCCGCCCTGCGTCGGCGCCTGCTCGGCGCGATGGTCGGCTGGCGATGACGGCCGGCATCGTGATCGCGGCGCCGCATTCGGGTGCCGGCAAGACGACCGTGACCATCGGCCTGATGCGCGCCCTCGTGCGTCGAGGACTTCGCGTCCGGCCCTTCAAGTGCGGGCCGGACTACATCGACCCGGCTTTCCATGCCGTGGCGGCCGGTCGCCCGAGTGCCAACCTCGACACCTGGGCGATGGGCCGAGCGACACTGGCCGAGATCGTTGGCCGGTCCGCGGGCGACATCGCCGTCGCCGAGGGTGTGATGGGCTTGTTCGACAGCGCAGGCGTCGCCGGGCAGACGGCTTCCGGCTCGACGGCCGATCTGGCCGCGCTGCTCGGCTGGCCGGTCGTCCTGGTGCTCGATGTCGAGGGACAGGCCGAGACGGCGGCGGCCGTCGCCCTGGGCTGCGCACGCTATCGCGACGACATGACCGTGGCCGGCGTGGTCCTGAACAAGGTTGCCAGCGCCCGTCATGCCGAACTGATCGTGCCCGGTTTCGCTCGCGTCGGTATGCCGGTTTTCGGTGCACTGCGCCGCGATCAGAAGCTGGTCCTGCCCGAGCGGCATCTCGGGCTGGTGCAGGCCGCGGAATCGGCGGACCTTGGGGCGAAGCTCGATGCCCTGGCCGGGCAGATCGAGTCGTCGGTCGATCTCGATGCGATCGTCCGCGCCGCACGACCGGCGACGCTGGCGCGGGTGGCGCCACGTCGTCGGTCGCCGCCCGGACAGCGCATCGCCGTGGCGCGCGATCGCGCCTTCTCATTTCTCTATCCCCACCTGCTCGATGCCTGGCATTCGGCCGGCGCGGAGATCGCGTTCTTCTCGCCGCTCGCCGACGAGGCGCCCGCGGCCGATGCCGACGCGGTATGGCTGCCCGGCGGCTATCCCGAACTGCATGCGGCAACGTTGGCAGTTGCGCGGCGTTTTCAGGAAGGGCTGCGGCGGCAGGCGGCACGCGGCGTGCCGATCCACGGAGAGTGCGGCGGTTACATGGTCCTGGGGCGCGGTCTTGAGGATGCCGAGGGCGCGCGGCATGCGATGACGGGCCTGCTGGGGCTCGAATCGTCCTTTGCCAGGCGACGTCTGCATCTTGGCTATCGCCGCGCACGGCTGGCTGCGGATTGTGCGCTGGGCGCCGCCGGGGCGGAGGTCCTGGGCCATGAGTTCCACTACGCCAGCGTGCTGTCATCCGACGACGAGGCGCTGGTCGACTGCCGCGATGCCGCGGGCGCGCCAGTTGCCGAGAGCGGCGGGCGCCGCGGCTCGGTCAGCGGCACGTTCTTTCATTTCATCGACAGGCCAGAAAGATGAGTCCCAGGTTCGACGACGCGTTCCGCACCCGCTTCCGCGAGCTGGTGCTGTGGCGCCGCGACGTGCGGCGCTTCCGCAGCGATCCGATCCCGCGAGAGCGAATCGATGCCCTGCTCGAGGTCGCGAGCCACGCGCCGTCGGTCGGGCTCAGCCAGCCCTGGCGGTTCGTTCACGTCGACTCGCCCGAGCGGCGGCAAGCCGTGATCAGGAGCTTCACCGACGCCAATACGCAGGCCCTCGCCGGCTATTCGGGCGAGAAGCACGCCATCTATGCCACGCTGAAGCTTGCCGGCCTGAAGGAGGCACCGGTGCATCTCGCGGTCTTCTCCGACGACGGCACGCACACCGGGAGCGGCCTCGGCCAGCAGACAATGCCAGAGACGCTGCACTATTCGGTGGTGGCCGCCATTCAGACTCTTTGGCTTGCCGCGCGCGCCGATGGCATCGGCATGGGCTGGGTGTCGATCCTCGACCCCAAGGCGGTGACGCGCGTCCTCGACGTGCCGCGAAGCTGGAGTCTGGTGGCCTATCTCTGCCTCGGCCTGCCCGCCGAGGAGCACCTCGATCCAGAGCTGGAGCGACACCACTGGGAGCATCGCAACGATCTCGAGAACATCGTCTTCACCCGGTGAATCCTTGCGTCGCAACTTCCGCGGACCTGGCACGTTTTTTTCGAACGGCGGCAGCCGTCGGAGGAGACAATGGCAGTTGCACGCAGGAAGGCCGCCCAGGCCACGAACACCGGCCATGGGGACGGGCGGCACGATGCGCTTGCGCTCCTTGCCGAAAGTCACAATGCCACGGCCAAGCTGTCCCGCGAGTTCGAGCGCCGCCGCAAGGCGGCGGACACCGTGGAGAAGGGCAAGCTGGCCCTGCGCATCTGCCGCGAGCTGGACATTCAGGCGGCATTGAAGCGCGAGGTCTTCTACCCCGCGGCGCTGGCGGTTCTCGACGACGACGGCAGAAGGATGGTCGACCGTCTGCTGGTCGAACACGACGCCATTCGCCGGCTGATCGTCAAGGTCAGGAACATGGCAGCGGATGAGCCGACCTTCGATGCCTCTTTGGAAGTGCTGGCCGATCAGGCAGGCCGCTCCATGGAGCGAGAGGAGGCGGAACTCTTCCCCGAGCTCCGCCATTCCGGGCTGGATCTTCAGGGTGTCGGAGAACGTATGGCGTCACGCCGGACGCAACTTTCGACCGCACCGGCCGATCGGAGCACCATCCGCCGCGCCCGGAAGGTATTGGGCGGCAGCTGACCATCTTCGGCAACCGTCGACGCGTTGATCCGTTGTGCCTTGGTGAGCGCGGGCAGGCCCCGCGGGGGAGGCGTCCATTCCCGACAACGGCATTATTTCCGGCGACGCCGATGCGGTGCCGCCACCGGCGGTCCTAGCGCATGGCGGCCGTGTGCTTCCGTCTGTGACGGTCGACACATACAACGAGGAACTGCGTGACGAGGACGGCTTTGTGGGCGATCGCGCGAGCGGCCGAGCCTTCCGCGCCATTTTGGAAGACTGGCGCGAAAAGTTGCGTGCCCAGGGAGACGATCCCTTCGGCGACCTTCACACGGCAGAGATTTCCAAGTCGAAGCTCGACAAGGTGCTGGCTGGCGACGATCCGATGGCGGCCGGTCTCGTGCACACCGTCGTCGAGGAGTATGCCGTGGAACTGGCGACGGTGGTGCGTCGCTTTCTGCGTCTCGAGAAGTGGCAAGGCACTGAACGCATCGTCGTGGGCGGCGGGCTGAGCGCCAGCCACATCGGCGAGCTTGCAATGGGGCGAGCCGCCGTGCTTCTGGCGGCCGAAGGCGCGACCGTCGATCTGCTCACCATCGCCAATCATCCCGACAAGGCGGGGCTGATCGGCGCGGTGCATCTTGCGCCAAGCTGGGTACTTGCCGGGCACGATGCCATCCTGGCGGCCGATATCGGTGGCACCAACATCCGGGTCGGCGTCGTCGAGCTCAAGATGAAGAAGGGCGATGTGTCCAGAGCATCGGTCTGGAAGCACCTTCACTGGCGCCATGCCGACGAGCAGCCGACACGCGAGGAGGCGTTGGAGCGTATGGCCGAGATGGCCGACGAGCTGATCGAGGCGGCGGCCGAGGAGAAGCTGAAGCTGGCGCCGTTCGTCGGCATCGGCTGTCCCGGCCTGATCGACGAACGCGGCGTCATCGTCAACGGCGGTCAGAACCTGCCAGGCAATTGGGAGGGCGAGAGCTTCAATCTCGCACACGAGATGGCGCACCGGCTGCCGCGTCTCGAGGGCCACGAGCCGGTGGTGGTGATGCACAACGACGCCGTGATCCAGGGGCTGAGCGAAGTGCCGGGCATGGCCGATGTCGAGCGCTGGGGTGTGCTGACCATCGGCACAGGGCTGGGCAACGCGCGCTTCACCAACCGCACGGGCGATCGCGAATAGCCATCGGCCTCGCGCCTCAGGTCCCGACGCCGAACCAGTCGAGAAGGGCGCCGTTCTCGTCACGCGGATAGGTGTGCGACAGGTCGGGAATCTCGCGATACACCACGTCGGCCCCCGCATCCGTCAGCGAGCGCTGGGCTTCCCGGGCAAGTGCCGCGGAGAACATCCAATCCTGTGCGCCATGCACGATATGGATCGGCAGGCCTCGCAGCCGGTCGGCATCGGCGAAGGTCAGCAACATCGGGTGGAACGCTGCGGCGATGGGCGCGAGATGGGTGAAGCGACAATCGCCGCGCAGCCCGAGCACGTAGGTGAAGGTGCCGCCGTCGCTCATGCCGGTCAGGAGCTGCCGACCGGGATCGAGGTTCCAGCGGTCGGCCACCTGCTCGACCATCGCATCGATGCTGGGTCCGTCGACCTCCGGCTCCATGAGCGACCAGGTGGAACCGAGAGCGGTCGGCGCCAGCACGATGAAACCACGCGTGCGGGCCTCGCGCACCCAGCTCCACAGGAAGGCACCGCCATTGCCGCTGCCGCCATGCAACGCCACGACCAGCGGCCACGTTCGGCTGGCGTCGTAGGTCTCCGGCACATAGAGAGAGAAGCCGCCGCGCGCGCCGGGCGGGCCGCCGCTATGGATGACGCCGATATCGGAACGTCCGGGCGGCGCGTTCTCCAGACGCTGCAGAAGGGCCGTGTCGCCTCGCGCCGGTCTTTCCAGGAAGAACTGGCTGACCGGCTTGAGGAGGGCGGCCATGGGATAGATCGACTGGGTGGCGCGCGCATGGCTGCGCAACGCACGATAGGCCGCCACGATCGGCTGCGGCGCTTCCGGGGCCGCACGCAGCTCTGTCAGCCCCTTGATCACGGCCTCGGCCGCGGGTTCGAGGCAGTCGCGTACCGGCTTCAGGCGATCCGGCCAGTCGACGGCGCGCGAGGCCGCAAGCGCCGCCCTGGCCTCGTCGTCGCGGCCGGACATGGCCTCGATGAGGCGCGGCAGCGATGTCGGTGAGAGGTGGCGCGCAGCGAACTCCAGCGTATGCAGCGCCTTGAGTGTCGCCGGAACGAGCAGGCTCACGGCCTCGACCGCGGGCTCGGTGGTGGCGCCGGCCATCCTGCGTCAGTCCTTCACCAGCACGGGGTCGAGCGGCGCGCGTCCGCGGATCATGTCGGACGCTTTCTCCGCGATCATCAGCACCGAGGCGTTGAGGTTGGCGGAGGGCATGGTCGGCATGATCGAAGCGTCGACGACTCGCAGCCCCTCGATGCCGCGCACGCGCAACTGCGCGTCGACGACCGCGGTGGGATCGTTCTCCGGTGCCATCCGGCAGGTGCCCATGAGATGGAAAGTCGTCGTGCCGCGCTGCTTGGCGGCGCCCAGCAGTTCGTCGTCCGACTGGACCTGCGGGCCGGGGAATTCCTCGCGATCGTAATACTTGCTGAGGGCCGGCGAGGAAATCAGCCGGCGCGCCAGCTTCATGCCCGCCAACAGCACCTGGCGGTCGCTCTCGGCCTTCAGGTAGTTCGGCTGGATGATCGGCGCCTCGAAGGGGTCGGCCGAACGAGCGTGCACGTAGCCGGTACTGTCGGGCCGCTGCTGCCAGGACGCGATGGTCATGCCAGGGAAGTCGTCGAGCCTGGACTGCACACCCTCCTTGTAGCTCGCCGGCGTGAAGGTCAGCTGCAGATCGTAGTTCTCGACCCGCTCGTCGGATTTCCAGAAGACGTAGATCAGCGTCGGGTTCAGTGCCAGGATGCCCTTGCGCGTGAACGCGTATTTCAGCACCTCGCCGGCCAGCCGAAGACCGTGCGAACGTTCGTTGATGGTCTCGGCGTTCTTCACCCGTGCCACGAAGCGCGGCGCATAGTGGTCGCGCAGGTTCTCGCCGACGCCGGCCAGCGCATGCTTGACCTCGATGCCGAGCGATTGCAGCAGTGGAGCCGGACCGATCCCCGACACCTGCAGGAGCTGCGGCGAGTTCACCGCGCCGCCGCTCAGGATGACCTCGCGGCGCGCCCTGACCTCGACGATCGCACCGTTGCGGCCGCCGCTGCGGTAGCGCACGCCGACGGCACGCTTGCCCTCCAGCACGATCTGGCTGACATGCGCATTCGTGCGCACCGTGAGATTGCGCCGCTTCATCGCCGGGTGCAGGTAGCCGCGCGCGGCGCTGCGGCGCATGCCGTTCTGCACGATGCGCTGCACATAGCTCACGCCGGCCTGCGTCGTGCCGTTGTAATCGAGGTTGCGCGGGATGCCCATCTGGACCGCACCTTCGATGAAGGCTTCGCAGATCGGGTCGCGCCAGTCGAGATCGGTGATCGGCAGCTGGCCATCGCGGCCGCGGAAGGTGTCGTCGCCGTTGCCGACGCGGCGCTCGCTGCGTCGGAAATAGGGCAGCACGTCGGCATAGCCCCAGCCAAGGTTGCCGCGCTGTGCCCAGCCGTCGAAGTCGAGCCGCTGGCCGCGATTGTAGATATGGCCATTGATCGAGCTCGAGCCGCCCAGTGTCTTTCCGCGCGGCGCCGCGATGCGGCGGCCTCCCGTCCATTCGCTGGGCTCCGAACTGTACAGCCAGTTCACCTTGGGGTTGACCAGCGTATACATGAAGCCGGCCGGGATATGGATGAAGGGATGCCAGTCCCAGGGACCGGCCTCGAGGACGCAGACGGTGACGTTTTCGTCCTCGCTCAGGCGGTTGGCGAGCACACTGCCAGCCGAGCCGGCACCGATGATGATGTAGTCGAAGCTTTCCATGCGCCGCCCAATGTGCGGCAGCCCGGAGCCGTGCGCCAGCCCCCTGGACTGCCTGGCAGGACGGCCTAGCGGACGGCTTGTCCTGCGCACGGTAACAGTTGTAACCATCGGATCATTCGGCGGTCGCAGCGACCGTGCTATGATGTCGCTCATACGGAGCCTGGCGTGACGGCGGAGCGTGGCGTGACGATCGACAAGGCGCGGCTGATCAAGCTCTTGAGCAGGACCGAAAGCGAGTGGGATGCGGAGGTCCTGCTTGCCATTCGGAAATCGAATGAACTGCTGCGGTCGAGCAATGCGACCTGGGCTGATGTCATCGAGCCGTCCGACGGTCCGGCGGCAGGCGTGTCGCCCGAACCTGAGGGGAATTTTCAGGCGTCGCGCACGCCACCGCGGCGGTCCGCGGCTGCGCGGCCCGGCTATGAGCGTTCTGAGAGGATCCGCGACGTCATTCGCCGGGAGTTTCCCATGACGCTGGTCTTCTTCCCGGTCTGGATCGCGGCCGAACTGGTGGCGGTCTTGTTCCCGGGCAGCTACTGGAACAAGCAGGCACAGGAAACCGTCGTCGCTTTCTGGTCGCTGTGCGGGCTCGGTGTCGTGTCCTGGTTCGGCATGGGCGCCTACCTGCTTTCGCTCGCAGGAGGCTGAGCCAGGAGGCCGAGCGCGCGTTTTCTGGTCGGCCTGACAGTCGGGAGACGCCGCGATGCCGTACACGGAGCTGCCGAACTCGTCCTACATGGACTTCAGCAGCTGGCGCAGTGGGGCGACGGCGCCGACGGGTGGTACGCCGGTCGCGGCCTTCACGCTGAACGTCGCGATCATCCTGGAGCGGGCCAACGATCCGACAGCGCTGCTCGAGGCGGATTGGGCGTCGCGCCAGCAGCAGCTCGACGCTCTCGCCGACGGCGGCACGCTGTGGTCGACCTACGGCGCGGATGCGGCGAATTACAATCAGGTGCTGACCGATCTCGCTGCGCTGGGCATCCGCACGGTCGACCAGGTCGACCCCGCCAACGGCTACATCTCGTCCGCCGAGTCCCGCACCATCTGGGTGCAGGTCGACCATACCAATTTCTCGGCGCTGTTTGGGCCATCCGCCGTGCTGATGCAGCATGGTACCGACCAGTGGCACTGGACCGGCAATCTGTCGCTGCCGGACGGGTGGGCTGATGCGCTCGGCGTCAGCGGCCTGTGGTTCGACAGCGACAATTTTG
>QFCS01001243.1_pt1 | contig 17086 bp, 12 predicted proteins | sample 3576561 | NCBI WGS metagenome assembly QFCS01 | reverse complement strand
GGGTAGGACTGGACGAAGGCGGTGAGGCGGGCCAGCTGGTCGGGGTCGGTGCTGGGGATGACGCCGTGACCGAGGTTGAAGATGTGCCCGCGGGCGGCCCGGCCGGCCTCGATGACCTCGGCGGCGCGGGCGGTCATGACGTCGGTGGGGGCGAAGACGAGGGTGGGGTCGAGGTTGCCCTGCACCGCGCGGTCCCCCACCACGGGGATCGCCCGCTCCAGCGGCGTGCGCCAGTCGACGCCCACGACGTCGGCGCCGGCCTCGCCCATGAGGTCGAGCAGGTTCGACGTACCGACGCCGAAGTGGATGCGCGGCACGCCGAGGGCGCCGATCTCCTCGAGCACCCGCGCGGAGTGCGGCTGCACGTAGCGGACGTAGTCGGCGGGGGTGAGGGCGCCGGCCCAGGAGTCGAAGAGCTGCACGGCCGAGGCGCCGGCGGCGACCTGCGCCTGCAGAAACGCGGTGGCGATGCCGCCGATCTTGCGCATCAGCGCGTCCCACACGTCGGGGGCGCCGAACATGAGGGCCTTCGTCTTGGCGTGCTCCTTCGACGGCCCGCCCTCGACGAGGTACGACGCCACGGTGAACGGCGCGCCCGCGAACCCGATCAGCGGGGTGCCGCCGTTGATCCCGGCGAGCTCGCCGGCCAGGCCCTGGACGGCCGCGGTGATGAAGGGGATGTGCTCCGGGGTGAGGTCGGGGATCGCCTCGACGTCGGCGAGGGTGCGGACGGGGCTGGCGACGACGGGCCCGACGCCGGGCACGATGTCGAGGTCGACGCCGACGGCCTTGAGGGGCAGCACGATGTCGGAGAAGAAGATGGCGGCGTCGACGCCGTAGCGGCGCACGGGCTGGAGGGTGATCTCGACGATCATCTCCGGGTCGGAGCAGGCGTCGAGCATGGCGACGCCCTCGCGCAGCGCGAGGTACTCGGGCAGGGAGCGGCCGGCCTGGCGCATGAACCAGACCGGGGTGTGCGGCACGGGTTCGCCGCGGGCCGCCTTCAGGAAGGCGCTGTCGGCCAGGGGGCTGGTCACCGGGGCGGAAGGCTCGCTCACGCCCCCAGGGTCGCAGGTCGACGGCGTGGGACGCACATCGATCGGGCCCCGCGGCTCTAGGGTGGCCTCATGGTCGCCCCGCAGGAGACGAGCCAGGGGTCCGGCGCCGCCGGGGCTCCCCCGGAGTTCGCGGCTGCCGTCGAGAGCCTGCGCGCGGCGGTGTTCCGTCCCGAGGTGCTGTGCGAGGAGATGCCGGCCCCGCAGCGCATCGCGCCGTACGCGACGGCGCTGTCGGCGGACGTGACGGTCGACGACGACGAGGTGGCCACGGGCCGTCTGGTGCTGCTGCACGACCCTGCGGGACACGACGCGTGGGAGGGCACCTTCCGCTGCGTGGCGTACTGCCGCGCGGAGATCGACCACGACCTGGCGACGGACCCGATGCTCGCCGACGTCGGCTGGACCTGGCTGACCGACGCTCTGGAGGCGCATGGCGCGGAGCACCTGGCGCTGTCGGGCACCATCACCCGGGTCGCCACGGAGAGCTACGGCTCGATGGCCGGCGAGCCGGGCAGCGCGCAGCTGGAGGTCCGGGCGTCGTGGACGCCGACGGACCCGGCGGACCTGCGCAGTCACGCCGAGGCGTGGGGCGAGCTGATGTGCACCGCGGGCGGGTTGGAGCCGGTGCCGGACGGGGTGGCGGTCATGCCGTCGCGCCGCGGCCAGCGAGGCGGCGCCGGCTGATGGCGGACCAGCCGATCGAGCCTGACGAGACCACCGGCGAGCAGGGCGAGCAGCCCGAGGAGAAGCCCGTCGAGCTGCTGCGGCTCTCCGAGGGTCTCCCCCCGGTGATCGACACCCCCGAGGCGCTGGCGGCCTACTGCGCCCTCATCGCCGCCGGCTCGGGGCCGGTCGCCATCGACGCCGAGCGCGCCTCGGGCTACCGCTACTCCAACCGCGCCTACCTGATCCAGATCAAGCGGGAGGGCGCGGGCATCGGCCTGATCGACCCTATCCAGTTCGGCCCCCTGGAGCCGTTGGCCGAGGCGATCGGCGATGCCGAGTGGATCCTGCACGCCGCCACCCAGGACCTGCCCTGCCTGGCCGAGGTCGGCCTGCGCCCGGCCGCGCTGTTCGACACCGAGCTGGCCGGCCGGCTCCTCAACTACCCCCGGGTCGGCCTGGCCACCTTGGTCGAGACCCTCCTGGACCGTCAGCTCCTCAAGGGGCACTCCGCCGTCGACTGGTCGACCCGTCCCCTCCCGGAGCCGTGGCTGGAGTACGCCGCGCTCGACGTGGAGGTCCTCGTCGAGCTGCGCGACCTGCTGGCCGCCGAGCTGCAGGAGGCCGGCAAGGCCGACTGGGCGCGTCAGGAGTTCGAGAACCTGCGCGGCTTCCAGCCCGCCGTACGCGTCGACGCGTGGCGTCGTACCTCCGGGCTGCACAAGGTGCGCGGGCGCCGCACGCTGGGCGCGGTCCGGGCACTGTGGGAGACCCGGGACCGGATCGCCCAGGAGCGCGACGTCACCCCCGGACGGCTCATCCCCGACGCCGCGATCGTCGCGGCGGCCACCGCGATGCCGACCAGTCGCGGCGCCCTGATGAGCACTCAGGGCTTCCACGGCCGCGGCGCGTCCCGGCATGCGGCCGACTGGCTGGGCGCCCTCCAGGCCGCCGCGGAGATGCCCGAGGAGGACCTGCCCTCACGGGTCACCCACGGCGACGGTCCGCCGGCGCCGCGCACCTGGGCCGACCGGGACCCGGTCGCCGCGCGACGTCTGGAGCTGGCGAAGGCCGAGATCGGCGCGATCGCGGAGACCAACGCCATCCCGCTGGAGAATCTGCTCACCCCCGACACGCTGCGCCGGGTGATGTGGACCCCGCCGCGCACCCGCGACGCCGTGGACCTGCTGGAGGCGGTCATCGACCAGCTGCGGGCTCTGGGCGCGCGCAGCTGGCAGATCGGGCTCACCGCGCCCGCCCTGACCCGCGCCGTGCTGGGCGCGGAGGAGCCGAAGCGTCAGTCGCGCAGGCGGTCGTCGCCCGCCGAGCCGGACGGGACGGGCGCCGACGGCGAGTCCGCGGGGTCGGTGGACTCCGAGGAGGACGCCGAGTCCTCCGGCTCCGGCACGTAGTCCGGGTCGAGCAGCGGACGCGACTTCTCGTCGATCGCGCGCAGCGACTCCTGGAGGTCCTCGAGCACCGGGGTGGTCAGCAGCGCCTCGATGTCCGGGTTGATGAGTGCCCGCAGCTCGGCGTTCTGCGCCAGGAGCGGCGCGAGGACGATGGAGCCCACCGCATTGTTCAGGACCGCGGAGTTCGCGGGAGCCAGCGCCGGCTGCAAGAAGGCGTCCGAGAACGCCACGGTGAGCTTGGTGGGCTGGATGTAGCCGGTCTCGGCGACACGCGCGACCGCCTCGTCGCTGGCGAGGTAGGTGAGGAAGTTCGCCGAGGCGTCGACACGGGCGGGGCGTCCGGGCGCCAGGCAGACGCCGTTGAGCTCGCCGACGGTCTGCGCGCTGCCGAGCGACGGCATGGGCAGCACGTCGAAGTTCAGGCCCTCGGTCGCCCTCAGCTCGGGGGTCAGGCCGCGGAAGCCCGCGATCATCGCGACCTTGCCCCGCTTGAACCACTGCAGCGCCGGCCGCTGCGCAAGCTGCTTGGCGCTCAACGTCAGCCGGGGGTCGCGCAGCACCTCCAGCGTCTCGCGCAGCGCGTCGGTCGACCCGTCGTCGCTGAGCGCGAGGCTCTTGGGGTCTCCGTCGTCGTCGAACAGCTTGCCGCCGCCGGAGTAGATGAAGGGGGCGAGCCCGCGCAGCGTCGGCTCGATGTAGACGCCACGGGTCTTCTGCCGCGGCCGGCTGGCGTACTCGGCGGCCGCGCGGAACGCCGAGAAGTTCCACTCGGTGTTGTTCTTGCGCGGCGTCGGCAGGCCCTCTGCGTCCATCGCCTCGAAGTCGATGAGGTCGGTGTTGTAGTAGATGACCATCGGCGAGGTGGTGTACGGCATGCACTGCAGGTCGTCGTCGTAGGAGAACGCCGACACGGCGGCGCGCGAGAAGTCGTCGCCGATGGGGATCTCGCGCTCCTGCGCGAGGTCGAGCAGCGGCCGGTTGCGCTTCTCCGCGATGGTCTCGGCGAGATCGCCGCGCGGCAGCAGGTAGAGGTCGGGGTCGGCGTCGCCGGCACGGACGTCCTCGAGCATCGCGTCGGACGTCGGCCAGGACGCGACGGTGACGGTGGTGTCGGAGCTGCTGGCGTTGTAGTCGTCGACGACCGCCTGGTACGCCGCGACCTCCTCCTCGCTGCCCCAGACGGCGAACTCGAGGTCGGTGACCACCGGCTTCGTCGTCGTCGGCGGGGCCGGCGGGGCCTCCTCGTTGCCCTGGGCGAGCACGATCATGCCGACCAGCACCGCGCCCGCGACGGCGGAGACGACCGCGCCTGTCCGCCAGCCGAACTTCGTCTCGTCGTGCGCCTCGCCCGTCATCGCCGTGCCACCCCTGTCTGCTGTGAAAACCGTCGCCACCCTACCCAGAGGGCACGAGCCGGTCGGGGACCGAGGCCGTCGAGCCGAGCACGCCGGACCGGGAGCGCCTCACGGCGCAGGGCCGCTCGTGGCGGCTTGTTTTTGGGACCCGGGGCTGCCGCGACCCGGCGTGCTCCGAGGTCCAGTGTAGGCGATGACGGGGCGTCCCGCGGCACTCCCGGGGCGTTCGGCGGCGTGCTGTTCGCGACACCGCCGCCCGGGAATGCGGCGTCCTCAGCCCAGGCCGCGGGCCAGCTCGAGGTGTCCGGCGGCCTCGACCTGCTCGGCGAGCGCCAGCATCCGGCGTACGTCGGCGTCGGGCACCTCCGGCAGCGCGGCGCGGCCGGCCGCGACGACCCGCGCGAACGCCGCCGCGCGGAAGAGGACGTCGGCGAAGTCACCCTCGGCGATGCCGCGCAGCACCTGGTCGATCATGGCGCGCAGCGCGTCGGGGCCCGGCGGGTCGGCGACACCGGCCACGACGCGCGCGAACTCGGCACGGGAGCGTCCGGCCTCGAACTGCCGCGCCACACCCACCGGGTCCGCGTGCACCCACGAGCGCAGCAGGTAGAGCCGCCACAGACAGCCGGCCAGCGAGTCCGCGGCAGCATGCGACCACACCTGCGCGATCGCCTCGATGCCCTCCGCCTCGGCCAGGTGCACCAGACGCTCGGCGACGGCGGCGTCGTCGCTGTCGTGCGCGCCGCGGACCAGCAGCACCGCCGCCCGCTCCGCCGCCTCGGTCACCAGGGCGGGGTCGACGCCGTCGGTCTGCTCGTCGAAGAAGGCAGCCTCCCGCGGGACGGGCTTGTGGTGGGGGCGCTCGGGCACCGGACCAGCCTACGACCGGTGGTCTCGATACGTCCTCGCCGGGCGGCTCGGACTACTCGACCAACGAGAGAAGCCGGGCGGCTCGGACTACTCGACCAACGAAAGAAGCCGGGCGGCTCGGACTACTCGACCAACGAGAGAAGCCGGGCGGCTCGGGCTCCTCGCCCGACGGAGGGGGCTCTCGTCGGTCGAGTAGCCGTCGCGAGGAACGAGCGACGGCGTATCGAGACCACCCCACCTGCGCGTCAGCCGAGCGCGTCGAACGCCTTGCGCAGCCGGACGTCGGACACCGGCCCGTCCACACCGAGCTGCTGGGCCCACAGCGAGACCCGGTACTCCTCCAGCATCCAGCGGATCGCCCGCAGCCCCGTCCCGGCCGGACGCCCCTCGGGAAGCGCGTCCACACGCGCGAGCCAGGCCTCCTGCAGCGGCTGGACCAGGTCCATCCGCTGCCGGTCCTTGGCCAGGGCGGCCGGCCCGCCGTTCTCCAACGCCGTACGACGCTCGCGCATCGCCCGCAGGTAGGTGCGGTAGCGCCGCAGCCGGGCCGCGCCCGCGTCGCCGACGAAGCCGTCCGCGACGAGCCGCCCGAGCTGGGCCTGGAGGTCGGTCAGCGCCGGCAGCATCGGCAGGTCGGCGCGCCCGCTGAGCAGCCGGTCGACCTCGCGCCACGCCTCCAGCACCCGCAGCAGCTCGGCCAGGGTGGCGCGCACGTCGGCGGCGGCGCTGCCGCGCAGCGAGGTCAGCAGGGCGTCGTACGCGGCGCGGGAGCGGACCGGCTCCCGGAGGTCGGCGGCGTCGACGGCGTCGACGACCACGGCGCGCAGGCAGTCGGCCAGCAGCGCCGGCGTCGACGGGTACGGCGTACCGGCGAGCCCGAGCTTCTCGACGTTGCTCAGGGACGCGGCGATGCCGGCGATGGGCTCCGCGCCGAGGGCGAGCAGCAGCAGGCGGATCACACCGAGCCGGTGCCGGGCGTCCCGCTCGTCGGCGGACCCGGAGACCTGCAGGCCGACGGTGCCGCCCTCGTCGACGAGGCCGGGGAAGGCCTCGACCTCGTGGCCGGCGCGGGTCCAGGTCGCGGTCGCCGGGATGTCGCCGAAGACCCAGTCGGTCTCCCCGGTGCGGGTGACGCCGGAGTCGGAGGCCACGGCGGCGAGGGCCCGGTCGAACTGCGGCCGCAGCGGCGCCTTCAGCTCGGTCAGCGACTTGCCGCTCCCCTGCACCTTCCCCTCCGCGTCGACGACGCGGTACGACGGCGTGAGGTGCGCGGGGAGAGCGGAGAGCGACCATGCGTCCCGCGGCACGTGCACGCCCGTCGTGGAGCGCAGGTAGCGCTCGAGCGCGGTCAGCAGCGCCTCCTCCCCCGCCGGTACGGCGGCGAGGAACTCGCGCGCGGTGTTGGGGGCCGGCACGAAGTTGACCCGCAGCGCCTTCGGCAGGCCGCGGATCAGCTCGACGACGAGCTCTTCGCGCAGGCCGGGGACGATCCAGGAGAAGTCGTCGTCGTCGACCCGGTTGAGGGTGGAGACGGGGATGTCGATGGTCAGCCCGTCGTCCTTCGCGCCCGGCTCGAAGTGGTAGCTGATGGGGAAGGTCAGCCCGCCCGCGACCGACCACTGCTCGGGGTAGTCGGCCTCGGTGACCTCGTCGGCCGCGTCGTGGGTGAGCATCGCGGGATCGAAGGTCAGCAGGTCGGCGTTCTTGCGGCGCTCGTCGCGCCACCAGCGGTCGAAGTGCGCGCCGCTGACGATGCCCTCGGGCACGCGGGCGTCGTAGAAGTCGAACAGGGTGTGCTCGTCAACGACGAGGTCGCGGCGGCGGGCGCGGTGCTCGAGCTCGGCGGCCTCGTCCAGGAGGCGCTTGTTGTCGCGCAGGAAGTGGTGGCGGGTGTCCCACTCGCCGTAGACGAGGGCGTGCCGGATGAACAGCTCGCGCGACAGCTCGGGGTCGATCCGGCCGTAGGTGACGGGACGGTCGGCGGCGAGCGGGACGCCGTACAGGGTGACGCGCTCGCGGGCCACGACGGACTGGCGCTTGCGTGACCAGTGCGGCTCGGCGTAGGTGCGCTTCACGAGGTGCTCGCCGAGCCGTTCGGCCCACTCGGGCTTGATCTCGGCGTTCTGCCGGGCCCAGAGGCGGCCGGTCTCGACGAGCTCGCCGGCCATGAGGAACTGCGGGTTCTTCCGTGCGAGGCCGCTGCCGGGGAAGATCGCGAACTTCGTCCCGCGGGCGCCGAGATACTCCCGAGGCCCCGGGCGCCGGCCGTCCTTGCGGGCACCCGGCTTCGGCTTCTCCCGCTCCTCCAGCAGACCGATGTGCGAGAGCAGGCCGGAGAGCAGCGCCTGGTGGATGCCGTCCGCGTCCGGCACGTCGGTGGGCGCCTCGAGGCGGATGCCCATCTCCTTGGTGACCTGGCGCAGCTGGGCGACGAACTCCTGCCACTCCCGCACCCGCAGGTAGTTGAGGAACTCGCGCTTGCACATCCGGCGGAAGGCGCTGCCGGAGAGCTCCTTCTGCTGCTGGCGCAGGTGGTTCCAGAGGTTGAGCAGGGTGAGGAAGTCGGAGCGCTCCGCCTTGTAGCGGGCGTGCAGCTGGTCGGCCTGCGCCTGCTCCTTCGGGTGGTCCGCGCCGGGTCGCTCGCGCGGGTCCTGCAGGGACAGGGCGGCCACGATGACGAGGACGTCGCGCACGCAGCCCGGGCTGTCGGCCTCCAGCAGCATGCGGCCCAGCCGGGGGTCGATCGGCAGGCGGGCGAGGCGTCGGCCGGTCTTGGTCAGGTCCTGGTTCGCCGACACCGCGCCGAGCTCCTCGAGCAGCTGGACGCCGGCCTGCACGTTGCGGCGGTCGGGCGGCTCGACGAACGGGAAGCGCGCGATGTCGCCCAGCCCGAGCGAGGTCATCTGCAAGATGACCGAGGCCAGGTTGGTGCGCAGGATCTCGGGGTCGGTGAACTCGGGGCGGGCCTCGAAGTCCTCCTCGGCGTACAGGCGGATCGCGATGCCCGCCGCGACGCGGCCGCAGCGACCGGAGCGCTGGTTGGCCGACGCCTGGCTGATCGGCTCGATCGGCAGCCGCTGCACCTTCGTCCGCGCGGAGTAGCGGGAGATCCGCGCGACGCCGGTGTCGATGACATAGCGGATGCCCGGGACGGTCAGCGAGGTCTCGGCGACGTTGGTGGCCAGCACGACCCGGCGCCGCGAGCCCTTCGCGGGCGCGAAGACCCGGTGCTGCTCGGCGGCCGAGAGGCGCGAGTAGAGGGGCAGGACGTCGACCCCGCGGATCCCGTCGCCGAGCGGGGCGAGCGCCTCGGCGGTGTCGCGGATCTCGCGCTCGCCGGGCAGGAAGACGAGGATGTCGCCGGGCCCTTCGGCGGACAGCTCCCTGACCGCGTCGACGATCGCCTCGGTCTGGTCCCGGACGATCGGCTCCCCGTCCTCGTCGTCCTCCGGGACGTCCATCAGCGGGCGGTAGCGGATCTCGACCGGGTAGGTGCGACCGGAGACCTCGATGATCGGGGCGTCGTCGAAGTGCCGGGCGAAGCGATCGGTGTCGATGGTCGCGGAGGTGATGACCACCTTGAGATCGGGGCGACGGGGCAGGAGCTGCTTGAGGTAGCCGAGCAGGAAGTCGATGTTGAGGCTGCGCTCGTGGGCCTCGTCGATGACGATCGTGTCGTAGCGACGCAGGAGCCGGTCGCGCTGCAGCTCGGCGAGCAGGATGCCGTCGGTCATCAGCTTGATCCGGCTCTGCTTCGACGTCTTGTCGGTGAACCGGACCTGGTAGCCGACCAGGTCGCCCAGCTCGGTCCCCAGCTCGTCGGCGATCCGCTCGGCGACCGAGCGGGCCGCGATCCGGCGCGGCTGGGTGTGCCCGATCATCCGCGGCCGTCCGTCCTTCCCGGGCAGGCCGCGCCCCAGCTCCAGGCAGATCTTCGGGAGCTGGGTGGTCTTGCCGGACCCGGTCTCGCCCGCGACGATCACGACTTGGTGGTCGCGGATCGCGGCGGCGATGTCCTCGCGTCGGGCGCTGACCGGCAGGTCGGGCGGGTAGGTGATGTCCACAGCGGGACCAGTCTCCCACCCGCCCCGAGCCCGGCTCCACCGGAGACCTGCCGAGCGCCCCCGACGTACGCCGACGCAGGTCGCCGACGCAGGTCGCCGGCGCAGGTCGCCGGCGTCAGCGCCAGGCGAAGCCGGCGCCGAAGTCGCCGGTGCTGACGGCGACCGTGAGCACGTGCTCCGGGAACTCCGCCACCAGCTGCGTGACCGGTCCCCGGGTCGCGCTGCGGGCCTTCGAGGCCCCGGCGACCTGGACGTCGTCGCAGGTCCAGGTGTCCGGGCAGTCCGCGACGCCCGCGCCCTGCCAGGAGGGAAGGTCGCCGATGCCGAGCTGCATCACGTCGACGACCTGGCCGTCGAGGACGGCGCCCATGGCGGCGAGGTCGTCGGCCCAGTCGTCGCGGGCCCCGGGCGCCTCCCGCAGCGCGGCGGCCAGCCCTCCCTGCGCGGCCTCCGGCACGCGCACCTCCTGGGGCAGGCGCGGCTGCTCGCGGGGGGCGGGCGGCGCGGCCACGGGTGCCGGCGCCTCCCGGTCCGGGGTCGTGGTGCCCAGCCCCCCGGTGCCGGCGAGCGCGAGCACGCCCGTGGAGAGCGCGGCGACGGCGGCGGTGGCCCCGCCGGCGGCCGCCCAACGGGTACGGCGCAGGCGGGTGCGGCCGCGTCGTACGTCGTCGGCGGGGTGGGCGGCCAGTCCGGCCAGGTCGGCCGGGCCGGGGTGGGCGGCCAGGCGGTGCAGGCGCTCGGTGAGGAGGCGCTCGTCGAGGTCGGTGCTCATCGGTACTCCAGCTCTGTCTCGGTGACGGTCTCTGTCGGCGCCAGCGCCGACCGCAGCGCGGCGAGCGCGGCGGACGTCTGGCTCTTCACGGTTCCCTGGCTGACGCCGAGGTCGGCGGCGGTCTCCTCCACGCTGAGCCCCCACCAGTGGCGCAGCACGACGACGCGGCGCTGGCCCGGGGGCAGCGCGCGCAGGGCGGTCCACAGCGCGTCGTGCTCCTCGACGGGCGGCCCGGCGACGGCGCGGTCCGGCAGGGCGTCGCCGGCGGCGTGCTCCCGGCGCCAGGGCCGCCGGGTCTCGTCGAGATGGGTGTTGACGATGGTGCGGCGTACGTAGGCGTCCACGGAGCCCGCGCGCTCGACGCGCCGCCAGGCGACGTAGAGCCGGGCGAGGGCCGCCTGGACGACGTCCTCGGCGCGGTGCGGGTCGCCGGTCAGCAGCCAGGCGGTGCGCAGCAGCCGGTCGCGCCGTTGGGCGACGTACGCCGCGAACGCCTCGTCGCGTGCGGTCACGTCTCCTCCTCTCCGGGCCGGTGTCTCCAGCCTCCACCCGTGAAGACGGAGGCGGGGCGGAATCGGTTGGTCCGCCACACGGGGAAGGGGGACACGGGAGGTGACCTGGGTTACAGTGACGGAAGATTCTCCGTGAATCACGCAGTGAACCGAAGATCTTCCGGCCTACAGGCCGACGGAACGGAGGGAAGCATGAGCACGACCACCGACCGCGCCGCGATCCGGCCGCGTCGTACCGCCGACGAGGTGGCGCGCGCCGAGGCGCGCACCGCCCACAACTACCATCCGCTGCCCGTCGTCCTCGACCACGGCGAGGGCGCCTGGCTCACCGACGTCGACGGTCGCCGCTTCCTCGACCTGCTGGCCGGCTACTCCGCGCTCAACTTCGGCCACGGCAACCCCCGCCTCCTCGCCGCCGCCCACGACCAGCTCGACCGGCTCACCCTGACCAGTCGCGCCTTCGTCCACGACCGCTTCGCCGACTTCTGCGCGGCCCTCGGCGACCTGGCCGGCAAGGAGCTCGTGCTGCCGATGAACACCGGCGCCGAGGCCGTCGAGACCGCGATCAAGGTGAGCCGCAAGTGGGGCTACGACGTCAAGGGCGTTCCCGCCGACAGCGCCCGCGTCATCGTGGCCGCCGGCAACTTCCACGGCCGCACCACCACGATCGTCGGCTTCTCCGACGACCCCGACGCCCGCGGCGGCTTCGGGCCCTTCACCCCCGGCTTCGACCTCGTCCCGTACGGCGACCTCGCCGCCGTCGAGGCCGCGCTCACGCCGTCCACGGTGGCCGTCCTCGTCGAGCCGATCCAGGGCGAGGGCGGCGTCGTCATCCCGCCCGAGGGCTACCTGACCGGGCTGCGCGCGCTGTGCACCCGCGCGAGCGTCCTGCTCGTCGCCGACGAGATCCAGGCCGGCCTCGGCCGCACCGGGCGCACCTTCGCCTGCGACCACGAGGGCGTCGTACCCGACCTCTACGTGCTGGGGAAGGCGCTCGGCGGCGGCATCGTGCCCGTGTCGGCCGTCGTCGGCGACCGCGACGTCCTCGGCGTCCTGCACCCCGGGCAGCACGGCTCGACCTTCGGCGGCAACCCGCTGGCCTGCGCGGTCGGCATCGAGGTCGTCGCGATGCTGCGCTCCGGCGAGCCGCAGCAGCGTGCCACCGACCTCGGCGCCGTCCTGGCCGAGCGGCTGGCCGCGATGGTGGGCCGCGGCGTCGTGTCCTTCCGCTCCCGCGGCCTGTGGGCCGGCGTCGACGTCGACCCCGCCCTCGGCACGGGCCGCGAGGTCTGCGAACGGCTCCTGGAGCGCGGCGTGCTCGCGAAGGACACCCACGGCTCCACCATCCGGCTGGCCCCTCCCCTCGTCGTCGCCACCGAGGACCTGCACTGGGGCCTGGACCAGCTCGAGGAGGCACTGCGATGACCCGCACCATCAACCAGGTCGGCGTGATCGGGCTCGGCAAGGTCGGCGAGCTCGTCGCCGGCCTGCTCACCGACGCCGGCTTCAAGGCCGTCGGGTACGACGCGCAGCCCCGACCCGGCCTGCGCTTCGAGACCGCCGAGCTCGACGTCGCCGACGCGGGCGCGCTCCGCGAGGCCCTGCGCGGGGTCGACGCCGTCGTGTCCTGCCTGCCCTACGACCGCAACATCGAGGTGGCCGAGGCCGCTGCCGCCGTCGGCTGCCACTACTTCGACCTCACCGAGGACGTGCCGACCACGCGGCGCGTCGTCGAGCTCGCCGCCCAGACCCCCGGCGTCGCGTTCGTGCCGCAGTGCGGCCTCGCGCCGGGACTGATCGGCATCGTCGGCGCGTCCCTGGCGAAGGGCTTCGAGGAGATCCGCTCCATCGAGCTGAAGGTGGGCGCACTCCCCCAGAACCCGACCGGGCTGCTCGGCTATGCGTTCAACTGGTCCGCCGAGGGCGTCGTCAACGAGTACCTCAACGACTGCGAGGTGCTGCGCTCCGGTCGGCGCCAGATGGTCCCGGCGATGGAGGAGAAGGAGCGGGTCGTCATCGGCGGCATCGAGCTCGAGGCCGCCCTCACCTCCGGCGGCCTCGGCACCATGTGCCGCACCTACGAGGGCCGCGTCCAGCGCCTCGACTACAAGACGATGCGCTATCCCGGCCACTTCGACCAGATGCACTTCCTCTTCGACGAGCTCGGCCTGCGCGAGTGCCGCGAGGAGGTCGGACGGATCCTCGTCAGGGCAAAGCCGCCCGTCAACGACGACATCGTCTACCTCCACGCCGCCGTCGAGGGCGTCAAGCAGGGCCAGCCGTTCCGCGAGAACCACGTCCGCGGCTACCTGCCGCTCGTCATCCCCGACGGACACGGGCAGCCCCGCACCTGGCGGGCGATCTCGTGGACCACCGCCTCCTCGGCGGTCGCGGTCGTCGAGCTCGTCGCCGACGGACGGCTGCCGCAGGAGGGATTCGTCCGGCAGGAGGACATCGCCCTCGACGACCTCCACACCACCCACGCGGGCCGCCGCTTCGCCGACTACGGAAAGGTCTCCTGATGACCACCCTCGCCTCGCGCACCCGCGAGATCCTCGACGCCCTCGGCGTCGCGGACCCCTTCACCGACGGCGACCTCGTCGCCCGCACACCCGTCGACGGCAGCGAGCTCGGACGCCTCACCGCCCACACCCCGGCCCAGGTCGCCGACGCCGTGGGCGAGGCGCAGCGCGCCTTCGAGGAGTGGCGCGTCGTACCGGCCCCGGTGCGGGGGCACCTGGTGCGCGAGCTCGGCGAGCTGCTGCGCGAGCACAAGGAGCTGCTCGGCGAGCTGGTCTCGATCGAGGCCGGCAAGATCCGCTCCGAGGGCCTCGGCGAGGTCCAGGAGATGATCGACATCTGCGAGTTCGCGGTCGGCCTGTCCCGCCAGCTGCACGGCCTCACGATCGCCTCCGAGCGACCGGGCCACCGGATGATGGAGCAGTGGCACCCGCTCGGTGTCGTCGGCGTCGTCTCCGCCTTCAACTTCCCCGTCGCCGTCTGGTCCTGGAACGCCGCCCTCGCGCTCGTCGCGGGCGACGCCGTGGTCTGGAAGCCGTCGGAGAAGACCTTGCTGACCGCGCTCGCCTGCCGGGCCCTGGTCGAGGAGGCGGGCCGGCGCGTGGGGGCGCCGCACGGCCTCTGCTCGGTGGTCCGGGGGGCGGGCGCGGTCGGCGAGGCACTGGTCGACGACCCGCGGGTCGCCCTGGTGTCCGCGACCGGATCCACCCGGATGGGCAAGCAGGTCGCCCCTCGCGTCGCCGCACGACTCGGCCGCTGCCTGCTCGAGCTCGGCGGCAACAACGCCGCGATCGTCCCCCCCAGCGCGGACCTCGACCTCGCCGTGCGCGGCATCGTGTTCTCCGCCGTCGGCACCGCGGGCCAGCGCTGCACCTCGCTGCGCCGCGTGATCGTGCACGAGTCGGTGCACGACGAGCTCGTGGACCGGCTGTCCAAGGCCTACGGCACGCTGTCGATCGGCTCGCCGCTGGAGGCCTCGACCCTCGTCGGGCCGCTGGTCGACGAGTCCGCGACCGAGGGCTTCCTCGCCGCGGTCGACCAGGCCCAGGCCGACGGCGGCCGGCTGGTCACCGGCGGCGTACGGGCCGACGGCGTGGCCGGCGGGCAGTACGTCGTCCACGCCATCGTCGACATGCCCGCCCAGACCGGCATCGTCACGCAGGAGACGTTCGCGCCGCTGCTCTACGTGCTCACCTACCGCGATCTCGACGAGGCCATCGCCCTGCACAACGACGTCGCCCAGGGCCTGTCCTCGGCGATCTTCACCCTCGACGTGCGCGAGGCTGAGACATTCACCTCCGCGGTGGGCTCCGACTGCGGCATCGCCAACGTCAACATCGGGACCTCCGGCGCGGAGATCGGCGGCGCGTTCGGCGGCGAGAAGGAGACCGGCGGGGGGCGCGAGTCCGGGTCCGACGCGTGGAAGGCGTACATGCGTCGTACGACGAACACGATCAACTACTCCACCGAGCTTCCGCTGGCCCAGGGGGTCGAGTTCGGATGATCGGCGCGACCGAGCTGCGGGCGCGGTTCGCCCGCTCGCTCTCGGCGCTCTACGGCACCGAGGTGCCGGCGTACACGACGCTCGTCGAGGTGTCCGCGGCCGTCAACGCCGACGTCCTGGCCGCGCTGGGGCCGGAGGCCGAGCGCCTCGGCTCGCCGGCGCGGGTCACCGAGGAGCGGCACGGCGCGATCCGGGTCGGCACGCCTGCGGAGCTCGCGCAGGTCGCGCGGATCTTCGCCGCGTGCGGGATGCATCCGGTCGGCTTCTACGACCTGCGCGAGGCGAACCCGCCCATCCCGGTGGTGTCGACGGCGTTCCGGCCGATCGACCGCGCGGAGCTGGCGGCGAACCCGTTCCGGGTGTTCACCTCGCTGCTCGTCGCCGACGACCGGCGGTTCTTCGACGCCGCGACGCAGGCGCGGCTGGAGGAGTTCCTCGGCGCGCGACGGCTCTTCCCCGACGAGCTGCTGACGCTGGCCGACCGTGCCTGCGCCGACGGCGGCCTCCCGCCCCCGGACGCGGAGGCCTTCCTCGCGCTGGCGACGGCGGCCTTCGCGCTCTCGCCCGAGCCGGTCGACCGTGCCTGGTACGACCACCTGGAGTCGATCTCGTCGGTGGCCGCCGACATCGGCGGCGTCGGCTCGACGCACATCAACCACCTGACCCCCCGGGTGCTCGACATCGACGACCTCTACCGCCGGATGCAGGAGCGGGGCATCACCATGATCGACCGGATCCAGGGACCGCCGCGTACGACGGGCCCGGCGGTCCTGCTGCGCCAGACCTCCTTCCGCGCGCTGGCCGAGCCGCGCACCTTCCGCGAGCCCGACGGCTCGATGGCGTCCGGCGAGCTGCGCGTCCGCTTCGGCGAGGTCGAGGCGCGCGGTGTCGCGCTCACCCCCGCCGGACGCGCCCGGTACGACGCCCACGGGATCGACGGCCTCCCGGACACCGAGCAGGGGCTGCACGAGGCGGGGCTCGCCTACTACCGGCGCGACGCGGACGGGGTGCTCCAGCCGATCGTCTACGAGGACTTCCTGCCGAAGTCGGCGGCCGGGATCTTCGCCTCGAACCTCACCGCCCAGGGCACGGTCGACAGGAGCAGGGCCGCGACGGCGCGGGATGCGCGGTGGCTGCAGGAGGTGCTGGGCCGTCCGTTGCACGATCCCTACGCGCTCTACGCGGCGCAGGCACAGGCACCGGCCCCCGCGCGCTGAGCGGGCACCCTCCGGGCGGGGCCGGCAGCGCTCAGAGCGCGGCGACGTTGCGGGCGAGCGCGTCGCTGCTGTGCTTGACGGCGATGCCGACGACGGGCTTCACCGCGCTCGCGATGGCCTTGCCGGCGGGTCCGCCGGGCAGGGTGTAGCTGATCCAGGCGGCGAGCCGGGTGCGGTCGTCGCCGAGGTCGGTGAAGGTCCAGCGCTGGGTGGTGCGGATGCCCTTGACGGAGGAGAGCTCGATGAGCCGGTCCTCCTCCCAGGCGGTGCAGGCGATCCGCGCCTTGAGGGGGACGCCGACCTTCATGACGCCGTCGTAGGCGGCGCCGACCCCGCGCAGCTGGTCGGTCACGGGCTCCATGCTGGTCAGGCCGTACATCCAGTCGCGGGTGGTGCGGAAGTCGTCGACGTAGGCGAAGACCGTGCTGACGGCGGCGTCGAGGTCGACGGTGTGCTCCACGACATTGGTCACGTCGCGGATTGTGGCACGCCGGGGGCGGCCGCCGACGACGACCGGGCCGACGACGACCGGGCCGACGACGACCGGGCCGACGACGACCGGGCCGACGACGACCGGGCCGACGACGACCGGGCCGACGGCACCGGCGCGCCCTGCGTGGCGCGCCGGTGCCGCGGGATCCGGACGAGTCCTCAGGCGAAGAGGCTCGAGTCCGGCTGGAGGCCGATCGCCTGCGTGAGGCGGTTGGCGTAGCTGAAGAAGGCCGCGACCTCGATGGCCTCGACGATGCCGGCGTTGGTGAGGCCGACCTTGCGCAGGGCGTCGTACTCGGCCTCGCCGACGAGGTGGGCGGTCTTGGTGACCTTCACCGCGAGGTCGACGAGGGCACGGTCGCGCTCGGAGAAGTCGATGAGGTGGTGGTCGTCGGCGATGCGCGCGGCGAGCTCCGTGTCGCGGATGGCGTCGGCGAGGCCGTGGCGGTGGTTGGCGACGCAGTCGCCGCACTGGTTCGCGTGGGCGACGACGACGGAGATGAGCTCGCGCTCCTGGATGGTCAGGTGGTGGTCGGCGCTGTCGTCCCACAGCGGGCCGTAGATCGCGAGCAGGCGCTCGAGGGTGGCCTCGTTGACGGCGTACCCGCGCAGCCAGTTGGGGACGCGGCCGTAGGCCTTCTCGGCGG
>QFCS01001242.1_pt1 | contig 17148 bp, 13 predicted proteins | sample 3576561 | NCBI WGS metagenome assembly QFCS01 | reverse complement strand
CGGTCCAGCGGCGCGACCGTGGGCGGCTCGGTGCTGACCTCCTGGTCGCGGTCGCCGCGGGCCAGCAGGGCCAGCGGCGGCCACGCGACGGCGCGCCGGGCACGCGCGCCGACGGTGCGCTCGATGCCCTCGACCACCGCGGAGACCCCGGCGGCCTCGGCCACCCGCTCCTCCACGTCGTGGACCCGTGACGCCGGGAGGTCGCGGGGCGCGAGCGTGCCTCCGGCGGCCTCGAGCCGCCCGGCGGCTGCCGCGATGTCGGCTCCCACGCGCTGAGCGGCGGCCTGCTTGCTCTGCACCCGGCGCAGGATCTCCGCACGCAGCACCGGCATCCCGATGCCCTCCTTGGCGGAGATCGCCAGCACCTGGACGTTCGGCATGCCGTCGGCGGCGAGGAGCCGGCGGACGTCGTCCACCATCGCCTGGCGGCGCTCCTCGGGAACGGTGTCGATGTGGTTGAGCACGACCAGCATGACGTCCTGATGCGTCGCCAGCGGCTTGAAGTAGCGGTCGTGCACCGCCGCGTCGGCGTACTTCTGCGGGTCGAGGATCCAGACCATCAGGTCCGCGACCGCCACCAGCCGGTCGACCTCGAGGTGGTGGGCCACCTCGGTCGAGTCGTGGTCGGGCAGGTCGAGCAGGACGACGCCGTCGAACTCCTGGTCGTCGCGCGCGGTGTCGAGCATCGAGTCACGCATCGTCTGGTGCCGCGGCGGGATGCCCAGCCAGTCCAGCAGCTCTCCGGCACCCGGGCTCCCCCACACCACGGCGGTGGCCCACGACGTCGTCGGCCGGCGCACCCCCACCGAGGAGAGCTCCAGGCCCGTCAGCGCGTTGTACGTCGAGGACTTGCCGGAGCCGGTCGCGCCGGCGATGGCGACCACCGTGTGCCGGGCCGAGAGACGCAGCCGGCCGGTCGACCGCTGCACCGAGGCCTCGACCTCGTCGAGCAGCGCCTCGTCGAGCCGGCCGCGCGCCGCGGCGACCGCGGCACCGAGTCCGGCGACCCGGGCACCGACCTCGGTGCCCCGGGTGGCGAGGTCCTGGGGGACCTGCGGCGTCGTCTGGATGTCCTGGAGACCGTCCGTCACAGGTGTCCACCCGTTCCCTTCTTGGCCGCGGCGAACCGCAGGTCGTCGACCCGGCGCGCCGCCTGCCGGAGCTGGTCCGGCGCGTCGGGCTTGAGCTGCCACTGCGCGGCAGGCGCGAGATAGCGGGCCCTCTCGGCCCCCATCAGCGTCGTGAGGCGGCGCGTCAAGGTGCCGCGCGCCTGGTCGACCACGCGCTCGGCGGCGGGCCGGCCCAGGGTCGACTCGAGCAGGCTCTCGCCCAGCCGCACCGACTCCACCACCGCGGGCGGCGGCGTGGGGCCGGCCAGCGCGACCACACCCAGCGTCACCGCGAGCCCGCGGACGCCGAGCGCGAGGAAGCGCGCGCTGTGCCGCGCATCGCCGGCCTCGTGGCGGATGAACTCCTGCAGCTCCTCGTTCCAGCCGCGGATCTCCTGCTCCGAACGCGAGCGCAGTCCGCGACCGGCACGGGCCAGGTCGTCGGCGGTGGTCGCGAGCAGCGACTCACCGAAGTCCTTCTCGCGCCAGCCCGCCGCGGCGGTCGCCGCCGCACGCTCGGCGTGGTCCATCACCAGGGCCTCGAGGGCCATCTCGATCGCGACCCCGACCCGCTCGGCCTGCTGGGGCTTGCCCTTGATCGCGTTGACCAGGCGCTCGCGCACGAAGCCGACCTTGGCCTCGAGCGTCCGCACGAGCTCGCCGCTGCCCACGAACTCCTGCCAGCGGGCCAGCAGGTCGCCGCGCAGCAGCGTGCCGTCGGCACCGGCGGCGACCAGAGCGGTCTGGGCGTCGTCGTAGACCCGGTCGGCGATGGTGAGCAGCTGGCCGACCGCCTCCACCTGCAGCTCGACGGCGTCGGCGATGGGGAACGCCTTGCGCGTGACCGTGCGCACGGCGCCCGCGACGCTCTGGTTGACGACCTCGCGGCGCGCCGCGGTGTCGGCGGCCAGCGCGCGGAGCCAGCCGCGGATCTCCTCGCCGTACGACGCGGGCAGCAGACCCTCGTCGCTCACCGTGCCGTGGGCGACCGCGAACAGCGGGCTGTCCTTGAGCCCGCGGGCGGCCATCATGCGGGCGAGGTGGACCGAGACCGTCGACACGTCGGCGGCCGGCGTCCGGCTGAGCACGAGCGCGACGGCGGTGTTGCGGTCGACGGCGAGCTTGAGGTGCTCCCACGGGACCTGGTCGGAGTAGCGGGCGGCGGAGGTGACGAAGAGCCACAGGTCCGCGGCGGCCAGCAGCTGCCCGGCGAGCTCGCGGTTGCGCTCGTCGACGGAGTCGACGTCGGGCGCGTCGAGGATCGCGAGCCCCTTCGGCACCTGCGGGCTGGGGACGAGCTGGATCGCGGACTGGTCGTTCGTCGGCTGGTGCACGCGCGCGAGCTCGGGCAGCAGCCGGTCGGCGCCGAACCAGCCGCCGTCGTCGGGGTGGTGGACCAGCACGGGCGAGCGGGTGGTGGGGCGCAGCAGACCCGGCGTGGTGACCTTGTGGCCGACCAGTGTGTTGACCAGCGTCGACTTGCCGGCGCCGGTCGAGCCGCCGACGACGACCAGGAGCGGCGCTCCGACCTCGGTCAGGCGCGGGATGATGTAGTCCTCGAGCTGTTCGACGACCTGCTCGCGGCCGGTGCGCAGCGCCGCGACGCCGGGCAGGTCGAGGGGCAGCGGAGCGTTGCCGAGCGCGGCGTGCAGGCGCACGACCTCGGTGAGCATCCGGCCGCCGATGTCGTCGCCGGTGAGGTCCGCGGCGCCGAGCGCCTGGTGTCCGGGGGTCATCGCTGGGGTACCACCTGTCCGGGGAATGCGATCCGGGGCCGGGCCGCCTGGATGCGGCCGAGGAAGTCCTGTCCGCGCGCCTGCCAGTCCGCAGGGGCGGTCCCGCGCAGCAGCCGGTGATGCAGGTAGCCGAGCTCGACGGCCGCCTGCTGGTAGTCGCGCATCGCCCGCTCCGCCTCGGGGCCGCCCGCGCGCCGGGCGTGCCGGCGCGCCTCGCGGCGCCCGCGCAGGTTCACCACCCACCCGATGTCGGTGGCCGGCAGCAGGCCACGCTGCGCGGCGTCGGTGAGCGCGACCCGCAGTACGTGCGCCTCGGTCTCCCGGGCCCACCACGCCAGCGCGATCATCCCGATGAAGGCAGGCGCCATGATGACGACGTACACGAGCGCGAAGCTGCCGAAGCCGAACACGGTCGAGCCGTTCCAGAGGCCGTGGGTGAGCACGGCGAGCAGGTACCCACCCAGCGGCGCGAGGAACCGCACCCCCCGGCTGCGCGAGGCGACCGCGAGGCCGATGCCGACGCCGGTGAAGGCGGTGAAGAGCGGGTGGGCGAACGGGCTGAACAGGCACCGCACCACGAAGGTGCCGGTGACCGCCTCGAAGCCACCGGGGCCCATGCCGTCGGTGCCGTTGTAGGCGGAGGCGAGGTAGAGGATGTTCTCGGTGAACGCGAAGCCGACACCGACCATGCCGGCGTAGACGATGCCGTCGAGGATCCCGTCGATCTCGGCGCGCCGCCACCACAGCAGCAGGAGGAGGAACAGGCCCTTGCTGGCCTCCTCGACCACCGGCGCCGCGACCGCGAGCGAGAAGGTGTCAGTGAAGCCGACGAGCAGGCCGCCGAGGCCCTGGACGACGACGGCGGCCATGGTCGCCACGAAGGCACCCCAGGCGAGGCCGGAGGCCAGCAGGAAGCGGGGCTCCGGCTCGTAGCGGTCCAGCCACAGGTACGCCGCCAGGACCGGTCCCACGGGCAGCGCGGCGAGCGCGGTCGCGAGCAGCGTGATCCGCGGCGCGCCGGACAGGGCGAGCACCAGGAGCGTCAGCAACGCCCCGACAGCGACCGCCACGGCCACGACGACCGTGAAGGCAACACTGTTGCGGGGCGCCGTGGGCATGGGGGGCAGCCTATCGGGACCGTGCCCTGCGCCACTGATCGCCGTACAGTAAGGAAGATGAGCGCGGAGACCCCCGAGACCGGTCCCAAGACCGAGCAGCACGACCCCGCCGTCCCCGAGGCGTACGCCGCCTTCATGCGCACCGGGTGGGACGACCGGCCGGACGAGGTCGCCCGGCACGCCGTCGCCGACCTGGCCGCGCAGCGCCGCCGCCGCCTCGCCGAGGCGTTCCCCGGTGAGCGTCTGGTGCTGCCCGGCGGCGGCTACCAGGTGCGCGCCTACGACACCGACTACCGGTTCCGCGCCGACACCGCGCACGCCTACTTCTGCGGCAACCAGACCTCCGACGCCACGCTGGTCATCGAGCCCGACGGCACCGCGGTCCTCTACGCGCGCCCGCGCTCCGGTCGCGACTCCGACGAGTTCTTCCGCGACCGCCAGTACGGCGCCCTGTGGGCCGGGAAGCGTCCGTCGGCCGGCGAGCTGGAGGCCGCGCTCGGCCTCACCGTCAAGCACGTCGACGACCTGCCCGCGGACCTGGCCCGCTCGGCGAAGACGCGGGTGCACCGCGGCGTGTCGGCGCCGGTGGACGCGCTCGTCGCGGGCGACGAGGGCCGCGATGCCGAGCTCGCCCGGGTCGCCTCCGAGTTGCGCCTGGTGAAGGACGCCTGGGAGGTCGCCGAGCTGCAGAGTGCCGTGGACGCCACCGCGCTGGGCTTCGAGGACTGCGTGCGCGAGTGGGACCGGGTCCTGGAGCACGGGGAGCGGTGGCTCGAAGGCACCTTCTTCCGCCGCGCCCGCACCATGGGCAACGACCTGGGCTACGACTCGATCGTGGCGGGCGGGTCGCACGCGACCACGCTGCACTGGATCGAGAACTCGGGGCCGATCGTGCCGGGCGAGCTGGTGCTGTGCGACATGGGCGTCGAGGGCGCGAACCTCTACACCGCCGACGTCACCCGGACCCTGCCGGTGTCGGGCACGTTCACACCGTTGCAGCGCGACCTCTACACCCTGGTGCTGCGAGCGCAGGACGAAGCGCTGGCGGCGCTGCGCCCGGGGGCACGGTTCCTCGCGGGGCACGAGGCGGCGATGGTCGTCCTGGCGCACGGGCTCGACGACCTGGGCCTGCTGCCGGTCTCCGTGGACGAGGCGCTCTCGCCGGACTCGCGGGTCTATGCCCGCTGGACGCTGCACGGGGTCAGCCACATGCTCGGCATGGACGTGCACGACTGCGGCCAGGCGGCGCCGGAGGCCTACCGGGAGGCCGAGCTCGTGGAGGGCATGGTGCTCACGGTGGAGCCGGGGCTGTACTTCCAGGCGGACGACCTGCTCGTGCCCGAGGAGCTGCGCGGGATCGGCATCCGGATCGAGGACGACGTCGTCGTCACCGGCGACGGGGTGCGCAACCTGTCCGCGGCGCTCCCCCGCACCCCCGACGCCGTCGAGGAGTGGATGGCGCGTCTGCGCGGCTGAGACGCGCCCCGTCCGTCACACGAGGTCGAGGGTGCCGAGGTCGCGGATCGCGGCACAGCAGCGTGCGGTCATCGTGGCGAACATCCGGTCGCCGCGCTCGGTGCGGGCGCCGTACGCCTGACCGAAGACGGTGACGAGCGGCCCCTGCAGCTGGGCGAACCGGTAGTCGTCCCAGCACTCCTCCCTCCCGTACGACGCGACGCCGTGCCCGACGAGCGCGCCGTGGTAGGCGGTGACCAGCGCCTTCTCGGCCTCACGCCGTACGGCGGGGTCGAGGCTGGTGGCGACGACATAGGCGAGGTCGCGGGCGGGCAGGGCGAGGCTGAGGGTCTGCCAGTCGACGGCGGTGACGCCGGGTCCGCCGTCGGCGGGGAAGAGCAGGTTGTCGAGACGGTAGTCGCCGTGGACGAGGCCGAAGCGTTCGGCGCGGGCGAGCGCCCAGGCCTCGACGAGCGGCACGGTCGCGCGGACGGTGGCGGCGTCCTCGGCGGCGAGCAGGGTGTCGAGGTTGGCGAGGAAGAGATCGACGGCGGGTCCGTAGAGCTCGGCCAGGAGGGCGGCGTCGTCGGGACCGTTGAGGGCGAGCCCGTCGAGGTCGAGGAGGCCGGGGTCGCACCAGCGGGGGCCGTGGAGGCCGGCGAGGTTGACGACGGCGTCACGGACCTGGTCGGCCCCCGCGCCGGCGATCTGGTCGCCCTGGACGGCGGGGGCGAGGTCCTCGAGGAGGAGCACGAACGCGCCGCCGGCCTCGGCCATGGCGGCGTGGTGGACCCGGGGCGCGCGGACGGCGACGGTGGGGGCGATCTCGCGGTAGAAGCGGACCTCGGTGCGGTAGGGGTTCTCCAGCAGGGCCCGGGCGGCGGGGTCGGCGGCGGGGAGCTTGGCGAGGACGGTCGCCGGCAGGCCGGGGTCGCCGCGCAGCGCGAGCCGGTAGCAGGTGCCGATCTGGCCGGTGCCGACGGGCGTCGCGGCGACGTGGTCGACACGGCGCCCGAGGGCGAGGGTGAGCCAGTCGGCGGTGATCGCGTCGATGTCGGCGACGAGGGGGACGGTCATCGCGGCGCTCCGGCGCGGGTCCAGCCGGGATTGGCCGGGAGCTCGTCGAGGGCCGCGTCGCGCACCTGCGACCAGGCCGCGACGACCGGAGCGAGCTCGGCCGGGGTGGCGCCGTGGAGGACGACGGAGTCGGCGCCGGCGTCGAGCTGGTCCTGGATGCGCCGGGCGCAGGTGTCGGCGGAGCCGACGGCGGCGGCGTCGAGCCAGGCGGCGGGCAGCGCCTCCTCGCGCAGGCGGCCGAGCTCGTCGACCGTGCCGACGGCGTCGAAGGCGCCCGGGTAGCCCTGGACGAGCGGGTGGGAGCGGAACCGGGCCAGGTCGTCGAGGGACCAGCCGTTGGCGCGGACCAGCACCTCGCCGTACCCCTGGAGGTAGGTGGCGAGACGGCCGACGAGCTTGCGCAGGCGGGCCTCCTCGGGGATCGAGTCCTCGACGGTGGCGAGCACCGACCAGATCCGTACGGCGGCGGGGTCGCGTCCGGCCTCCTCGGCGGCACGGCGCACGATGGCGACGGCGCGGGCGAGGGTCTCGTCGGTGAGGAAGGTGTGGAGGACGACGCCGTCGGCGACGCGGCCGGCGAGGCGCAGCGAGTTGTCGCCGATCGCCATCATCAGCACGGGGACGTCCTCGTCGAAGGACGGGTCCTGGGAGAGGTAGGGGTACTCGCCGATCGGCCCGGTGTGGCCGAATCCCTCGCCGTGCCAGAGGCGGCGGTAGACCTCGACGGCGTCGGCGAGCTGCGCGCCGGTGACGCGGGGCAGGCCCATGACGTCGAAGAGCAGGTCGAAGCCGCGGCCGAGGCCGAAGGCGTAGCGACCGCCGCTGAGCCGGTGCAGCGTGGTGGCCATGGTGGCGGTGACGAGGGGGTGGCGGGTGTTGTGGTTCGTGGCGGCGGTGGCGATCCCGAGGTGCCGGGTGGCGGCCGCGGCGGCTCCGGCGAGGACTCCGGCGTCCTTGACGTTGAACCGCTCGGAGAGGAAGACGGCGCCGAGTCCGAGCTCCTCGGCGAGCCGGACCTCGTCGAGGAGGTCGCGGGGCGCGGTGGTGTGGCCGGCGAGTCCGTAGCAGCCGATCTCGGGCATCATCCGCGCAGCATGACACCCGACTGGACACCTGTCCATCGTTGTGGTCGTTGTGTTCGTCGGTTTCCGACTTCCGAGTAACACCCCGGGCGCAGTTGACTGGTGGCGTGACCTCCAAGACCGCCACCGCCTCGTCGTACTCGATCACCATGCGCCTGCACACCACCGTCGACCACGGGGTCGTGGGCGAGGTCGCGACCGCCATCGCCGGCGCCGGCGGGATGGTGACGGCCATCGACGTCGCCGACTCCAGCAACCACCGGCTCACGGTCGACGTCACCTGCTCGGCCGCCGACGCCGAGCACGCCGCCGAGCTGCAGGCGGCGGTGGCCGCGGTCGAGGGCGTCGAGGTCCACAAGGTCTCCGACCGCACCTTCCTGCTCCACCTCGGCGGCAAGATCGAGGTCGGCTCCAAGGTCCCGCTGAAGACCCGCGACGACCTGTCCCTGGCCTACACCCCCGGCGTGGGCCGGGTCTCGCTGGCGCTCGCCGAGAACCCCGAGGACGTCCGCCGCCTGACCATCAAGGGCAACGCCGTCGCCGTCGTCACCGACGGCAGCGCCGTCCTCGGCCTCGGCAACATCGGCCCCGGCGCCGCGCTGCCCGTCATGGAGGGCAAGGCCGCGCTGTTCAAGCGCTTCGGCGAGATCGACGCCTGGCCGATCTGCCTCGACACCCAGGACACCGACGAGATCGTCCGCGCCGTCGAGCTCATCGCCCCCGGCTTCGGCGGCATCAACCTGGAGGACATCGCCGCCCCCCGCTGCTTCGAGATCGAGGCCCGCCTGCGCGAACGCCTCGACATCCCCGTCTTCCACGACGACCAGCACGGTACGGCGATCGTGGTGCTCGCCGCGCTCACCAACGCCCTGCGCGTGGTCGGCAAGGAGATCGGCGCCGCCCGGGTCGTCGTCTCCGGCGGCGGCGCCGCCGGCACGGCGATCGTGAAGCTGCTGCTCGCCGCGGGCGTCGTCGACGTCGTGGTCTCGGATCGGACGGGGGCGCTCGTCGCCGGCGACGAGGCCCTGTCGCCCGCACACCGGGAGCTGGCCGCGCTGACCAACCCGCAGCGCCGCGCGGGCACCCTGCAGCAGGTCCTCGAGGGAGCCGACGTGTTCATCGGCGTCAGCGCGCCGAACATCCTCCGGCCGGAGTGGATCACCACGATGGCGAAGGACGCGGTGGTCTTCGCGCTCGCGAACCCGGACCCCGAGGTCGACCCCGCTCAGGCCGCCAGGCACGCCGCCGTCGTCGCCTCCGGTCGCTCGGACTTCCCCAACCAGATCAACAACGTGCTGGCCTTCCCCGGCGTCTTTCGGGGCCTGCTCGACGCCCGGGCGAGCGAGGTGACGATGGAGATGATGCTGCGCGCGGCCGACGCCATCGCGCACGTCGTGCACGACGACGCGCTCAACGCACGCTGTATCCTGCCCTCGGTGTTCCACCCCGAGGTGCACCACGCCGTCGCCGCTGGCATCGCGGGGCCAGCCTCGGCGCGCTGAGGCACGCGTCACGCCGCCCTCCGCCCCCCGCGGTGCTCGCCGCGGGGCGTGGCGAGCGGGCGATACCCTGACGCCCGGCCCCCGTGGCGCAATGGATAGCGCAGCGGATTTCTACTCCGATGGTTGCGGGTTCGACTCCTGCCGGGGGCGCCACACCCACCCAGCAGTCCCAGCCGAGGAGAGCACGACGTGACCCCCGCCCCGCATCCGACCGTCCTCGACCTGCGCGAGGTCGTCTTCCGCCGCGCCGGCAAGGAGATCCTGCACGGCATCGACCTGACGGTCCGCGCGGGCGAGCACTGGGCGCTGCTGGGACCCAACGGCGCCGGGAAGAGCACGGTGCTGAGCTTCTGCGGGGCCCAGGTCCACCCGACGTCGGGGACCGTCGACGTGCTCGGCAAGCGCCTCGGCCGCGTGGACGTGCAGGAGCTGCGCCGCGAGATCGGCCACGTCAACCCGCGCCACCCGCTGCAGACCGGCCTGACCCTGCACCAGGTGGTGCTGACCGGCATCACCGGCACCGTCGAGTTCCCGATGCGCTGGACGCCGAGCGCCGAGGACCACGCACTCGCCGACGCGCTGCTCGACGACGTCGGCCTGGCCGACCGCCGCGACGCCCGCTGGCCCAGCTGCTCCCAGGGCGAGCGGGGCCGCGCGCTCATCGCCCGCGGCCTCGCGGCCCGGCCGCGTCTGCTGCTGCTCGACGAGCCCACCACCGGCCTCGACGTGGCCGCCCGCGAGCAGCTGCTCTCCGTGCTCGACGGCCTCGCGCACTCCTCCCCGGAGGTGGCCTCCGTCCTGGTCACCCACCACCTGGAGGAGCTCCCGACGACGACCTCGCACGCGCTGCTCATCAGCCACGGAAGCGTCGTGGCCGCCGGCCCGGCCGCCACCACGGTCACCACCGAGACCATCACCCGTGCCTTCGACCACCCCATCGAGGTCGACCACGACGGTGGCCGCTGGCGGGCGCGAGCCCTGCCGCCGGCGCGCCTCCACACCGCCTGAGGCACGGCCCGGCGGGTACCGCCCCGCCATGCCGAATCCCGTCACCACCGCCGCCGACCTCGCCGGACGCGCCCTCGCGGGCCTCACCGGCGGCATCGCCGCGCTGCGTCGCGACGAGAAGCCCCTCCACCCCGACGGCGACCTGTACGCCGGCCGGCTGGTCCGCCCCGGCAGCGACTCCCCGATCGGAGTGCCCTGGATCGACCAGCCCGGCGAGGACGTCGTCACGGTCCGGATCTCCCGAGCGATCGGCCTGCCCGGCCGCCTGCCCGACGTCCACGGGCTGGCGCTGCGGATGCGCAGGGGACAGACCCGCTACGGCGACCTGCTGCTCGCCAGCACCGGCTGGGACCCGGTCACCCGTCACCTGCTGATGCCGGCGTGGAACGCCCGCCGGCCGCTGACCACGCTGCTCCCCTACCGCAGCCCCGTCGGCCCCCTGGTGATCGGCGCCCGCCCGGTCGACGTACGCGGCTATGCGCTGTGCTGGGCGCAGGTGGGGCGGCCGTGGCACCCGTGGGGCGAGCTGGTCGTCGAGACCGCCCTGCCCGACGCGGACGAGGTCTCCTTCGACCCGGTGCTCAACCCGCTGCCGGGGCTGCAGCAGTACCGCTGGGTGGAGCGGCTGCGGGAGCGCTCCTACGCGACGGCCCGGCGCGCCCGGCGGGGCTGAACCCCGCTCAGCCGACTCGGCCCGCTCAGCGGGCGGCGTCGGCGACGTACGCGTCGATCTCCCCCAGCAGCCTGGCCTTGACGTCGTCGGGGGCGAAGGACGCGCCGACCGCGGCCCGCGACAGCTCGGCCACCCCGGCGTGGTCGAGGCCGAGCAGGTCGGCGGCGATCTCGTACTCCCGGTTGAGGGTGGTGCCGAACATCGGCGGGTCGTCGGAGTTGATCGTCACCACGACGCCGGCCTCCACGAAGAGCGGCAGCGGGTGCTCGGCCAGCGAGGCGACCGCGCGGGTCGCGACGTTCGAGGAGGGGCAGACCTCCAGCGGGATCCGGTGCTCGGCGAGGTAGGCCAGCAGCGCCGGGTCCTGGGCGGCGGACGTTCCGTGCCCGATCCGCTCGGCGCCGAGCTCGCGCAGCGAGGTCCAGATCGTCTCGGGGCCGGTCGTCTCACCCGCGTGCGGCACGGGGTGCAGGCCCGCCGCTGTGGCGGCGGCGAAGTGCGGCACGAACTGCTCGCGCGGTACGCCGATCTCGGGCCCGCCCAGGCCGAAGGCGACCAGGCCCTCCGGGCGGTGGTCGAGCGCGAAGCGCAGGGTGGCGTCGGCGGCCGGCAGGCCCGCCTCGCCGGGGATGTCGTAGATGAAGCGCAGCACGGTCCCGAAGTCGCGCTCGGCCGCGACCCGGGCGTCCTCGATCGCCTCGGTGTAGGCCTCGATCGGCATCCCGCGGTCCGGGTCCTCGGGCCACACCGACGTGTACGGCGTACAGGTCAGCTCCGCGTAGCGCACCTGCTGCACGGTGGCGAGCTCGCGGGCGATCTCGTAGGTCAGGTAGCGCACGTCCTCCGGAGTGCGGACCAGGTCCACGACCGCGAGGTAGACCTCGATGAAGTGCGCGAAGTCGCGGAAGGCGAAGAAGTCCGTGAGCAGCGCCGGGTCGGACGGCACCGTGCCCGGGTGCCGTGCGGCCAGCTCCGAGACGATCCGCGGCGAGGCGGAGCCGACGTGGTGGACATGGAGCTCGGCCTTCGGCAGGCCCGCGACGAAGTCGTTCAGCACGGGTCGATCCTGCCAGGGCCGACCGAGCGGGGTCGAACCTCAGTCGACGGCGGCGATCAGGCTGCTGGCCATCTCCTGGATGCTGTTGCCGCCCTCGAACACCTCGCCGTCCAGCAGGACGGTCGGCGTACCGGTGACGCCGGCCTTCTGCGCCTCCTCGGTGGCCTTGGTCACCCAGTCCTCGCGGGAGAGGTTCTCGATGCCGTCGCGTACGGCGTCCTCGTCGGCGCCGGCCTCGACGGCGAGGTCGACGAGGTCGTCGTCGGTCATGGCGTCGGGGTTCTGCTCGGAGGGCTGGTTGGCGAAGAGCAGGTCGTGCATCTTCTTGGCGGCCTCGGGGCCTTCGGCCTCGAGGACGACGGCGAAGGCGTTGGCGGCGCGGATCGGGTAGTCGGCGATCCGGCTGAGCAGGTCGAAGGGCCGGTACTCGACGAAGACCTTGCCGTCGGCGGCGAGCTCCTCGAGGTCGTCGCGGGTCGCGGCCTCGAGCGCGCCGCAGTAGGGGCAGAGGAAGTCCTCGTAGATGATCACCGAGTGCGGGGCGTCCTCGTCGCCGATGGTCACGCCGTACTCGCTGGAGCCGGCGGGCGCGGCCTTGACCTCGTCCTTGCCGAGCACGCTGACGAGGATCGCGCCGCCGACGATGAGGACCATGACGGCGACGACGCTGCCGATGGTGAGGATCCGGCGGCGGAGCTCGCGCTTGGCCTGCGCGGCGCGCATCTCGGCGGCCTTCTGCGTGCGGGCGCTGGCCTTCGCGGACTTCGACATTCTGGGGCACGGCTCCTTCGTGGGCGCCCGTCCGGCATCGGCGGGCGTCGGTGGACGTCGGGGAGCGGCACGAGGCGCGTCCCGTCGACAGCGAGGCTAACCGGCGCCGCTGAACGGCTCCTGAGAACGGGGTCGGCCCGCAGGCGTAGGGTGCTCCCTCGTGAACGAACGACTGGTCTGGATCGACTGCGAGATGACCGGGCTCGACCTCGGCGCCGACGCGCTGATCGAGGTGGCGGCGCTGGTGACCGACTTCGACCTCAACGTGCTGGGCGAGGGCGTCGACGTCATCATCAAGCCCCCGGCGGAGGCCCTCGACCAGATGATCGAGTTCGTGCGGAACATGCACGAGACCTCCGGGCTGCTCGCGGAGCTGGAGAACGGCGTGACCCTGCAGGATGCCGAGGAGCAGGTGATGGCCTACCTGCGCGAGCACTGCCCGCCCGACAGCCGCCCGCCCCTGGCCGGCAACTCGGTGGCCACCGACCGCGGCTTCGTGGCACGCGACATGAGCGACCTGGACGCCTTCCTGCACTACCGGATCGTCGACGTCTCCTCGATCAAGGAGCTGTCGCGACGCTGGTTCCCGCGGGCCTACTTCAACGCGCCCACCAAGCGCGGCAACCACCGGGCGCTCGCCGACATCCAGGAGAGCATCGAGGAGCTGCGCTACTACCGCGACACCGTCTTCGTGCCCCTCCCGGGGCCGGACTCGGACGCCGCGAAGGCGGCTGCCACGCGGCACGGCGGCGCGATCACCGGCCTGGGCCCGAGCGCCGGCTGAGGCGCGGGCGTCCGCAGGGGGATACCGATTCCTCGATCCGGGCGTGGTGCGTCTAGACTCTCCTGCGCTCGGTCACGCCGTACGGCGAGGGCCGACATGGTGGGTATAGCTCAGCTGGTAGAGCGCCGCCTTGTGGTGGCGGATGTCGCGGGTTCAAGTCCCGTTACTCACCCCAGAGCCTCAGCCGGACTCCTCGGAGTCCGGCTGAGCTGCTTTTCTCGGCCTTGAGCCTCACCGCATTCTCTGACTAAAGTCAGAGAATGTCCCCGACCGAGGTCCTCCGCCGCTTCAATCGCACCTACACCCAGCGCATCGGCGTCCTCGACGAGTCCTTCCTCGGCACCGGGCGCCCGCTGGCCCACTCGCGCCTGCTCCACGAGATCGGCGCCGCCGGCGACACCACCGTCCGGGACCTGCGCGACCGGCTCGACCTCGACTCCGGGCAGCTGTCGCGGATGCTGCGCGGACTCGAGCGCGAGGCGCTGGTCGCCACGGTCCCCGACCCCGCGGACCGGCGCCGCCGCACCGTCCGCCTGACCGACGCCGGCCGGGCGGCGTACGACGACCTCGAGCACCGCTCCCAGCAGCGGGCCGAGACACTCGTGGCGCCCCTGACGCCGCGCCAGCAGGGGCGGCTGGCCGAGGCACTGGCCACCGCGGACCTCCTGGTGCGCGCGGCGACGGTGCGGCTGCGGGAGGTCCCCGCGGACGACCCGCTCGCGCGGCGGGCGACGCAGGCGTACGTCGACGAGCTCGACGCCCGCCTGCCCGGCGGCTTCGACCCCGGCGGCCCGGACGCGCCGGAGCCCGGCGCGACGTACGTCGTGGCGACCTCGGACGGGCAGCCGGTGGCCTACGGCGGCATCCGGCCGGCGCCCGACGTCGCCGCGGACGCGGCGGAGATCAAGCGGATGTGGGTGCACGACGCCTGGCGCGGGGCCGGCCTGGGCGCCCGCATGCTCCGGCACCTGGAGGACCTGGCCGCACGACGCGGCTTCGGACGGGTCGTCCTCGACACCAACGGCACGCTCGTCGAGGCGATCGCGATGTACGACCGCTCGGGCTACCGCCGGATCGAGCGCTACAACGACAACCCGTTCGCCGAGGTGTTCTTCACCAAGGACCTGCCGGCTCCTCGCTGAGTCCGTCGCCGACGACCGCCACCGGGACCAGACGTCCCTCGATCCAGGCCGGGAGCTGGTCGGCGTGGTGCGGGCCGGGACGCCCGTCCGCGCCCGTCGGCACGACCCACCCGCCGGCGTCGCGGTCCGCCAGGTCCCAGACGTACCGGGCGACCGCGCCGCGGGTGGCCACGTCGCTGACGCCCGGGAAGGAGCCCATGGTCCGCACGGCGTCCTGGTCGCCGGAGACCGGCAGGAAGGGGATGCCCGCGTCGAAGCCGTACGCCGCCAGGGCGTGCACCGGCTGCGCGACGTGGGTCTCGCCCCAGGTCCCCGGGACCTCGCCGGCGTCTTCGGCGGCCGCGACGTCGTCGAGCGCCGCGCGGGCCAGGGCGCGCAGGTCGATCCCGAACGGCGTCCGGCCGGCCAGTGCCTCCGCGGCCAGCGTGGGGAGCGCCAGGCCGAGGCGCTGCGCCAGGCCCATCCCGCCGGCGAACAGCGGCCCGTGGCGGTGCTCGGGGGCGGGGTCGGCGATTCCGGCGAACACGGGCCGCTCCGCGAGCCGGCGGACGAGCGCCGAGCGCCACGCGGCGAACCGGGCGGCGGGCGCCGAGGCGGCGTCCATCACCCCGTCGAAGTCGTCGAAGGCGTCCGGGACCAGCGCGCACAGCACACGGGAGGCCGGCAGGTAGGCGTCGTCGTGGATCGCGACGAAGTCGGCGACCGTCAGGTCGTCGCGGCCCTCGAGCAGCTCCCGGATCCGCGCGGCCCGCCACGGTGCGGCGAACACCGAGCCGACGGCCGCGCTTTGCGGCCCGCGACGCTCGTTGGCGCTCACCACCGCGCCGGCGGGCCCGACGTCCTCGCGGTGCCGATCGGCGAGCCAGCCCACCCAGCCGCCGTGCTCGTCGCGCACCGGCACCTTCCCGGCGATCCGGTAGCGCACCGCGCCCGCGCGGTCGGCCACGACGAGGTTGTTGACCGGCTCCACCCAGTGCTCGAAGGCGGCGTCGACGTCGGCCACGCTGCGCGCGCGCAGCAGCGGCAGCAGGGCGTCGAAGCCCAGCTCGCCCAGCACCCACGACGTCGTACGGACCGCGAGACCGGGCGCCAGCGGCAGCAGGTCCGGCGGCAGCGGCACCGCGGGGTCGACGTCGACCACGTCCTGGTGGTCCGCGGCGGCATTGGTGATCGCCCAGGCGACCTCGCCGGCGTGCGCGAAGTGCTGGACGCCCGGCACACCGACGAAGCAGAAGCCGGCCACGTCGAAGCGGTCCCCGGGGTGGTCCGGGTCCTCGCACACCAGCCGCACCTGCTGGTAGACGCCGGGCTGCTCGAGACCGCGGTGCGGGTCGCCGCCGATCATCGGCAGGCCCGAGCGGGTCCGCGCCCCGCCCACGGCCCACACATTGCTGCCGACCGGCTCCGGGCCCTCGTGGGACAGCAGCCGTGCGTCCTCCCCGAGGACGTCGGCCGCGAGCCGCTCCCACAACCGCTGCCCGATGCTCCCGAACAGCACGTGCTGCGCCAGGAAGGTCGCCAGCGGCGTCCACGGCTCCCACTCCCCCGGCACGTGGGCGAGGTGGGCGAGCTCGGGGACCCCGGCCGGGTCGACCGCCGCCAGTCCCGCGTTCACGCCCTCGACGTACGCCGTGACGAACGCGCGCGTCTCGGGGCCGCAGGCGTCGAACGCCCGCCGCGCCGTCTCCTCGACGCGCAGCGCGCCCATCAACCGGTCGGCGTGCTCGGCCACCTCGCCGCCGACCAGGGGACGGGTCGCACCGGCCGCGCGCAGGCGCAGCCACTCCAGCTGCCAGGTGCGGTCGAGCGCCGTCACCCATCCCTGAGCCCGGGCGAGGTCGCCCACCGAGGTCGCCGTGACGATCGGGACGCCGTACGCGTCGCGGAGCAGGCGGGCCATGGCCTGCAGGCTACGCGGACGGCGCCCCTGCCGGCTCGACAGCCACTCAGCCGCCGATCGGCAGGCCGAAGCGCCCCTTCTGGAAGTCCTCGTACGCCGCCAGCACCTCGGCCTTGGTGTTCATCACGAACGGCCCGGCCCAGGCGATGGGCTCGCGGATCGGCTTGCCGCCGACCACGATCACGTCCAGCTTCGGCGAGCGGCTCTCCTGCCGCTCGTCGGCGGTGACGGTGAGGAAGTCCCCGGCACCGAGGACGGCGGTCTGCCCGGCACGCAGCGGGCTGGGCTCGGTGGCACCGACCGCCCCGGAGCCGTTGAGCACGTAGACGAGCGCGTTGTGCTCGACGTCCCAGGGCAGGTCGAGGCGGGCGCCGGGCTCGAGGGTGGCGTGGACCAGCGTCATCGGGCTGTACGTCGAGCCGGGACCGGCATGCCCGTCGACCGTGCCCGCGATGACCCGCACCAGCGCCCCGGCGTCCTCCCCGGTGAGCAGCGCGACCTCGCCGGAGCGGATGTCCTGATAGCGCGGGTCGGTCATCTTGGCGTCGCGCGGCAGGTTGACCCAGAGCTGGATGCCGTGGAACAGCCCGCCCTGCTGCACGAGCCACTCAGGCGGCGTCTCGATGTGCAGGAGGCCGCGACCGGCGGTCATCCACTGGGTGTCGCCGTCGGTGATGGTGCCGCCGCCGCCGTGGTTGTCCTGGTGGTCCATGACACCGTCGATCATGTAGGTG
>QFCS01000355.1_pt1 | contig 17150 bp, 19 predicted proteins | sample 3576561 | NCBI WGS metagenome assembly QFCS01 | reverse complement strand
GGGGACTTTGCGGCCGCAATGCCGCGCAAAACTGCCGACGATTGGTACCCAGCATACACGCAACCAGATCCCCCTCCCCCTTGTGGGGAGGGGTTAGGGGTGGGGGTACGGCGCCCGCGAACGTCATATGCGATAGCCCTGGATCGACGGGGGAGAGGAACGCAGCATCGGCGATTGGCGCTTCCTCTCCCCCGTCGATCGGGGGAGAGGTGGCTCGCCGAAGGCGAGACGGAGTGGGGGTCGACCGTCCTATGCGGTAGCCCGCAAGGCCAGGCGAAGGGCAAGCGGCAAGGTCGCGGCCAGCCTCCTTCTCCCCGTCCTTAACGGGGAGAAGGTCCCGGCAGGGGGATGAGGGGCAGCGCAAACCTCAGGCGATTGTCAGGCGTCGGCGGCGCCATCCTCAACGGCCGCCGGCCCTGCGTCGTTTCTCCGCCCGCGCCACGAACGCCACGACGGCCGCCACCAGCAGCGCCAGGGCGGCGAGGCCGGAGGCCAGCACGAAGTCGCCGGTCCATTCGGCGATGAAGCCGGCGGCGATCGGCCCGAGAATCTGGCCGACGCCGAAGGCGGCCGTCATCACCGCCATCACCCGGCGCGGCGAGGCCGGCGCCAGTTCGCGACCGGCCTGGAAGCCGAGCGCCGTCAACGCCACCAGCGTGCCGCCGAGCAGCACGCCGCCGAGCAGCGGCCCGGCATGGCCGCCCAGCCCGACGCTCGCCGCCACGCCGGCCGCCTGGACGACGCAGCCCAGCACATAGGCCGCGAACAGGCCGATGCGGCGGGCGATGAAATTCCAGACGAACACCGAGGGCAAGGCGGCCAGCCCGGTGGCGAACCAGACCGCCGTCTCGAACAGCCGGTCGGTGCCGCCGGCCCGCACGATGGCGATCAGGAAGGTGGCGGTGACGATGTAGCCGACGCCGAACAGGCCGTAGGCGATGGTGATCAGCACCAGCGGCCGGCTGCGCGGCAGCGGCGGCTCGCGGCCGGCGCCGTTGACGACAGCCGGTCCCCGGTCGATCGCCAGCAAGGCGACTGCCACCGCGACCGCCGACAGCGCCGCCGCGCCGAACCAGCCCGCCTGCCAGCCGGCATCGACCGAGATCAGCCCGGCCATCATCGCCGACGAGGTGGCGATGCCCAGCCCCACCCCGGCGAAGTGCACCGCCTGCAGCCCGTCGCGGCCGGCCACCGCCAGGTGGCTGAACACCGTGCTGGTGGTGAAGATCATGACGAAGGCGCTGGCCGCGCCGGCAAGGAAGCGCAGCAGCAGGAAGGCGACCGTCGTGTCGACCAGCCCCATCGCCGCCGCCAGAGCGGCGTTGGCTACCAGGCCGGCCAGCAGAATGCGGCGCTCCCAGCCATGCGCCCAGGCGCCGGCGGCGGCGATGGCGCCCAGCAGGTAACCGAGATAGTTGGCGGAGGCGATCAGCCCGGCGTCGGCGGCGCTCAGTCCGAGCTCTTCCATCATGCCGGGCAGGATCGGCGTATAGACGAAGCGGCCGATACCCATCACGGCGGCCATCACCACCATGCCGGCAAGGGCGAGCCGCAGCGGCGACGCGGGAGCTGGGTGCGACATGCCGGCAAAATAGGTTTGCTGCAGCGCAACACAACGAGGAAACATTGGGCCAGAGCTCAACGGCGTCGGCACCCCGTCAGGTCCGCGGCGGGTTTCGGCGCGGTCGGTCAGGCTCGGGAGGATCGGCGCGGGCCTTTTGTCAGGTCGCGAAGGCCTTTCGTCAAGCCGGCGAAGCCCGTTTCGCCGGCGCTGCCGGGCAAGACATTGTTTGCGCTACGCTTTCGGAACCTGACGAAAGCCGGCGAGCCCGCGTCGCCTGCTCGGAATCACAGCAGGATCAATGGCTTACGACGCGGGGCGTGTCTTGCGGCAGCCGGTGGCATCGATTGAACGGCAGGTCGGCCAGTTCGCGCATCGACATCTCCGCGAGCACGGGATGGGAAAGCGGATCGCGCCGCCAGTCGGTGGCGTCGTCTGGCGTTTCGACCGGGTCGAACAGGCCGCGGCCGAGCGCCGGCAACATTGAGAAAAACTTCATATCAGCTCTCCTTGAGCCTTTCCTCCCCAACCATAATGGTCCAAAATCCACGTCATTCAAATCAAGAATGCCAAAACCCGGCATTAGATAATCTAAACCAATGACGCTCAATTCCGTGCATCTCAACGGCCTGCGCGCCGTTGAAGCGGTGGCCCGCCGCGGCTCGCTGCAGAAGGCCGCCGAGGAACTCGGCGTGTCGCCTAGCGCGGTCAGCCAGCAGGTCGGCCGCACCGAGGCGCAGATCGGCCAGGCAGTGTTCGAACGCACCGCTTCCGGCTTGCAACCCACTGTTTTTGGACGGGAATTTACCCAGCGCCTGACCGCCGGCTTCCGCGAGCTGGAAGGCGCGGTGGCCCTCGCGGCGCGCTCGAAGGCCTGCGTTCTGGCCGTCTCGGTCGCGCCGGCGTTCGCCTCGAAATGGCTTTTGCCGAGACTTTCCAAACATTTCACCCGCCATCCCGAGGTCGTTCTGCGCATCGACGCCTCGACCCAGCTTGTCGATGTCGGCCATTCCGAAACCGACGTGGCGATCCGCATGGGCGACGGGCAATTGGCCCGGCGTCCGGGCTGAGCTGTTGATTCCACAGGAGATTTTCCCGGTCTGCGCACCCGAGATCGCGGCCGGGCTGAAGACGCCCGCCGACTTGGCGAACGCCTGGGCGATTACCGACGAGACCTCGATGTTCTCATGGAATCAATGGTTTGCCGCCGCCGGCGTGGCGCCGGTGACGATGCACCGCAGCGCCCATTTCACCGACCCGATGCTCTGCCTCGATTCGGCGATCGCCGGCCACGGCGTCACCCTGGCCTGGCAGTTGCTGGCCGCCGACGCCCTTGCCGACGGCCGGCTGGTCGCGCCGTTCGGGGTGCGGGCAACCAGCGGCCTCGGCTACTGGCTGGTCACCGCGCCGGACGAAAAGGTGCCGCGCAAGGTGGCGCAGTTCAAGACGTGGATTCGCGAGGAAATCGACGCCACGATCCGGCAATTCGGCCCGCTGGTTTGCGCACGGTGAGAAAAATGCTGGCCTCGGCCGCGCCAGGCCACGCCTGGAAGGCCTGTTTTTATCAGAGCGTTACCGAAAATTGACAACCGGCAGGCGGGATGCACGCGACCGGCCGCCCGGACCGTCTGCGGCGTCGTCCAGCGTTGCTTGATCGAAGATGCTTTGCGGTGGCATCCCGGCCCGCGGCACTCTATCTAAAGGCTTCCAGTTTCGGCCCCATGCTCGGAAGGCATCTTCATGACCTCGCACCCCGGCGCCCTCTCCGCTTCGATCGACCCGGTCAAACTCGACCGGCTGGCCGAACTCGCGGTCAAGGTCGGCCTGCAATTGCAGCCGGGGCAGGACCTGGTGATGACCGCGCCGATCGCCGCGCTGCCGCTGGTGCGGCGGATCGCCGAGCATGCCTACAAGGCCGGCGCCGGTCTGGTGACGCCGTTCTTCGCCGACGAGGAGCTTACCCTTTCGCGCTACCGCAACGGCCGCGACGAAAGCTTCGACCGGGCGCCCGGCTGGCTCTACGAGGGCATCGCAAAAGCCTTCGACGGCAACGCGGCGCGGCTCGCCATCGTCGGCGAAAACCCGATGCTGCTGTCGGGCGAGGACCCGGCCAAGGTGGCGCGCGCCAACAAGGCCAACTCGATCGCCTACAAGCCGGCGCTGCAGAAGATCGCCGGCTTCGACATCAACTGGAACATCATCGCTTTCCCCGGCCTGTCCTGGGCGAAGCTGGTGTTTCCGGATGACAATGACGACATCGCCGTGGCCAAGCTCGCCCACGCCATCTTCGCGGCATCGCGCGTCGACGTCGACGACCCCGTCGCCGCCTGGCGCGATCACAACGCGGCCCTTCACCGGCGCACCAAGTGGCTGAACGGAGAGCGTTTTTCGGCGCTGCAGTATTCGGGGCCGGGCACCGATCTCACGATAGGGCTGGCCGACGGCCATGAATGGGACGCCGGCGCGGCGATGGCCAAGAACGGCATCACCTGCAACCCGAATATCCCGACGGAGGAAGTGTTCACGACGCCGCATGCCCACCGCGTCGAGGGCAAGGTCAGGAGCACAAAACCGCTGTCGCACCAGGGCACGCTGATCGACAGCATCGAGGTGCGTTTCGAAGCGGGCAGGATCGTGGAAGCCAAGGCCAGCCGCGGCGAGGACGTGCTGCAAAAGCTGCTCGACACCGACGAGGGCGCGCGCCGCCTCGGCGAGGTGGCGCTGGTGCCGCATTCCTCGCCGATCTCGAAGAGCGGCCTTTTGTTCTACAACACCCTGTTCGACGAAAACGCCGCCTGCCACATCGCGCTCGGCCAGTGCTATTCGAAATGTTTCGTCGGCGGCGACAAGCTGACGCCCGAGCAGATCGCCGCGCAAGGCGGCAACAAGAGCCTGATCCATGTCGACTGGATGATCGGCTCCGGCGAGATCGACATCGACGGCGTGCGTCAGGACGGCAGCAAGGTGCCGGTGATGCGCAAGGGCGAGTGGGCGTAGGGCGTCACGAGGGGGCCACGCCCTTCAGCGACAGTACCAGCGTCATCGGATTTGCCGGCGACGCCGCGAAACCGTACCGCTCGTAGAATGCCTTGGCTTCGACGGAAATAGCGTGGACGAGCACGCCGCGAATGCCGACGATCTCGGCGGCCAGCGCGACGCGCAGGACGGCATCCTGCGATAGGGCAACACCGAGACCCCTGCCCTGCCATCCACGGTCGACGGCGAGGCGGCCGAGAACGGCCATCGGAATCGGGTCCGGCATGTTCCGGCGCAAAGCGCCCGTCGCCTCGGCGAGGGCAAGCGCGCCGGGCGAAAGACAATAATAACCGACAACCCGCTGCTTCTCAGTGATCACATAGGTGCGCGACGCGCCATTTGCCTGGTTGGCGCGTGCGCGTCGCCGCAGCCAGTCGTCGAGCGTGGCGGCGCCACTGTCGAACGAATCCAGTTCATGCGCCTCTGCCAGCAGCGTCGGCGCCGACAGCATCATGACGCCCAGGATTTTGGCGCGTTCATCAGACGAGCAAAGCCGGCCCCTTCGGGTGGCCGGTCGAGAATCTCGAGATAGTGGCGGTAACTTTCAGCATCGACCTGGACGAGCGCCTGGTCGAGCAGCGTATCCTCCGCCGCCCGGTAGGCAGCGTCGATCATGAAGTCCGAGCGGGTCTTGCCGCGGATTTTCGCAGCCCTGTCGATGGTGGCGCGTACGTCTTCGCGCATGCGCAGGTTGACGGCCCTTGCGTGATTTTGACTTTTTGCGGTCATCTTGGCGATCCTCGAGGCACCATCGTACCCGCATACACAATGTGTATCAAGGCTAAAGCAAAGCCTCCGGGAGCACTACGTGGCTCCATCGATGCTTGCCGACCGAAGACCGCTCAATCGCGGTTGCGCGTCGTCTCCGCCGCGAAAGTGAAGTGCCTCATTACCATCTCGCGCAGGTGCTCGGGCAGCCCGGCCTGGACCACCGCCTTGCGCATGCAGGCGAGCCAGAGGTCGCGCATCTCCGGGCCGATCTCGACATGCTCGTGGATCGCGCGCAGCCGCGAGTGGCCGTGCTTTTGCACGTAATAACTCGGGCCGCCGAAGAAACCGGATAGATAGTTGAACTGTTCCTCGCGGGCATGGGCGACGCCGTGGCCGCGCCGGTGCAGGAGATGCAGTTCGGCGGCAGCCTCGTCCTGCTCGATGACGTCGTAGAACGCCTCGACCAGGCGGCGGATGGTTTCCTCGCCGCCGAGTTCGGCGTAGAGCGAGCGGCCTTTCGGCAACAGGCTTTCGGTCAAGGCTTTTCCTCCATCAGACAGGCGCGGGGCGGGTTCAGCGCGCCGTAACCTCCGCATAAATCTCCGGCTTAAAGCCGACGGTCAGCCGGCCGTCGATGTCGAGCACCGGCCGCTTGATCAGCGTCGGCTGCGCCAGCATCAGCGCCGCCGCCTTGTCGCGGTCGAGCTCCGTCTTGTCAGCGTCCGGCAGGGCGCGGAACGTCGTGCCCGCCTTGTTGAGCAGCTTTTCCCAGCCTATGGCGTCGATCCAGCGGGCCAGCGTGGCGGCGTCGAGGCCGTCGGCCCTGTAGTCGTGGAAACGGTAGGCCTGGCCATGGTCGGCGAGCCAGGTCCTGGCCTTCTTCATGGTGTCGCAATTCTTGATGCCATAGATGGTGACGGTCACTTTTTTCTCCCTGCTCGTGTGGCAGCGGCTCGACAGATGTCGGCGTCCCGCCAGATAGCCGCCTCGACCCCGATACGAAAGGGCTGGCCTCGGATCGGCGTTTGGGTCAAACATCGGCGACACTGGAACATGACGATGACGAAGCCGGTCAATCCCTACCTCGTGCTGGCGCTGGCGATCGTGCTGCCGGGCGCCGGCCACGTCGCGATCCGCGAGTCCACACGCGGGCTGGTGTTCGCGCTGTTCGTCGTGTCTTTTTCCGTGCTCACCTACATGACCACCACGCCGGAGCAGTCCTTCATCGGCCGTCATGCCGGCGGGCTGTTCGTGTGGGCGCTGTCGATACCCGACGCCTACCGCCGTGCCCGGCTGAAATACGCTACGGCCAACCGGGCCGGCGAAGCGACGCCAGCCGGAAGGTAGCGTCGGCCACCCGGCAAGCGTGCATCGTCCTTTGGCGAACAGCCCGCTCTAGCAGGCAGGGCCGATGACCGCCGCGTGGTAGATCCTGAGCACGCGCCGCACCGAGGCAATCAGCAGGTCATGTGGCCGAGGCTCCACAAGCCCGGCCGCCACCTCCGGGTAGACCGCGCCGAGATACTGGCTGACCAGCGTTTCGGGAATCGCTTGGCCTTGCAGCCGCGCCAGCAGCCGCTCGACCGCCGCCGCAGCCTCGGGGTGCGGCCAGTAATAGCGGATGCGGTCGCTGTAGCTGAAATGCCGCTGCAGGCGCAGCTCGGCATCGTCGCCGTGATAATAATTGGCCCAGTGACGCGGCTCGCGGAGCAACAGCCGCTCCATCGTGGCGCGCAAGGTTTCCGCTTCCGGCACACCGGTCAGCAGCGCGGCAATGTGGTCGAGGCCGTACAGCGCCTCGCGCAAGGCAAAGGTCAAGGCCGGGCCGACCTTGAGGATGGCGAAACCGTCCTCGACCAGTTCGCGCAGCGCGGCCGGCGGCTGGTAGTCGGTGGAATGCGCCTCGAACACGAATTGTGGCATGCCCGACAGCGTCGCGCTCAGGCTCCGGGCGGCGGCGCGGTCGTAGGCGGCAACCTCGCCATTGCCGAACTCGACGCCCGGCTGCACGACGACGCCGATGGTCCGCTCGAACGCCGCCGAAAGCCCGGCGGCGGCGAAGGCCTTTCGGTGCACCGCGACCGTCTCGACTGCCGCCTCCGGGCTCGTCACCTGCAGATGATCGAGCGCCTCCAGCGCGCCGCCCGGCACCGGCACTTCGGTGCCAATGACATAGACCGGGGCGTCGAAGCCGGAGCCTGCCACGGCCATCTCCGCCGCGCTGGCAAGGCGGGCGGCCCGCGCCGCCGTGGTGGCGTCGGGCAGCGCCACCGGCTCGCCGACGCAGCCCATGCTGGTGTCGAGGTGGATCTTGGTGAAGCCGGCGCGCACATAGGCATCGACCATCACCTCGGCGCGCCGCAACGCCTCTTCCGCTGGGCGATGCTTCCACGGGTTCGGCCCGAGATGGTCGCCGCCGAGGACGAGCCGGTCCACGGCGAAGCCGACCTTGCCGGCGATGTTTTCCACGAAGGCGCGGAAATCCGCCGGCGTCATGCCGGTATAGCCGCCCTCCTGGTTGACCTGGTTGCAGGTCGCCTCGATCAGAACGGCGCCGCCGTCGGCCAGGCCCTGCCTGAGCGTCGCCTCGATCACCAGCGGGTGCGCCGAGCAGACGGCGGTGATGCCGCGCCGCTCGCCTCGGGCGTGCAGGCGCGGCAGGCCGGTGAGGAAGCGCGTGCTCATGACGCATCCCGCGATGCCAGGAAGGCCTGCGCCTCGGCCATGGTCGAGGCGCCCTCCATCGGCCCCCGGACGGCGACGGCGCGGGCGCCGCAGGCATTGGCGAGCCGCAGCGCCGCCTCCGGCGCCAAACCGCGCAGCCAGCCGGTGACGAAGGCGGCGCCGAAGCAGTCGCCGGCGCCGGTCGGGTCGACCTCCTCGACGGCGAAACCGGCAACGAAGACGTCGCCCGCCGCGCTGTGAAAACTGGCGCCGGCCGCACCCCGCTTGACGGCGATCGCCGGCACGCCGCGATCGAGCAGGTCGCGGATGGCCGCGCGCTCGTCGGTGGCCTCGCTGAACAGAAAAATCTCCGGACCGGACGGCAGGAACAGGTCGCATCGCGCCAGCGCATGCGTGAGCGCCGCGCGCAGGCCTGGCAGAGCCAGCATCTCCTTGCGGATGTTGGGGTCGAACGACACCGTGCCGCCCTTGCCCTTGATGCGGTCGATTGCCGTGCGGACGGTCCGCACGATGCCGTCCGACACCAGCGACGAGCCCATGACATGCAGGTGACCGGCACCGGCGATCAGCGTCTCGGCCGCGGCGGTGAGGCCGAGTTCGCCGGACGCGCTGTGGCGGATGTTGAAGACGAAGTCGCGCTCGCCGTCCGGACGGTAGCGCACGAAGGCGCTGCCGGTCGGCAGCGTCGGGTGGACGGCGATGGCCGAGACATCGACACCGTCGCCCGCCAGCCGCTCGAGGTTCAGTCGACCGAAGTCATCGTCGCCGACGCAACTCACCATGCCGCAGGGCTGGCCGAGCCGCGCCACCTGGTCGATGAAGATCGCCGGCGCGCCCGACGCGAACGGCCCGATCAGCGGGATGGCGGCGCGAAAACCGTGGCCGGGCTCGGTGGCCATGATCTCCACCAGAATCTCGCCGATCGTGATGATCTTTTTCATGCCCGTCCCCGGTCGGCGGCCCGAGCGATACGCGAGGCATGACGATGCCCGTGCGTTATCACCGCCTTCCCGCGGTTGATACGCCTCCGTATTCTGCGTGGCAATTAATTTTTTTGCGCGTGTAAAATTTACCACGGTCATGACGTGTCGGGAGCTTCCAGCACCCAGAAAGCGAGCCCGTGGACGACGTCCAGGACCTCGTGCACCTCATGGGTGGGTTTTCGGCGCCAGCCCGGTGGGCGGCCTGGACGCAGCGGCCATACTCGGCGGGCCGGCGTCGTCGCAGACGATACCGGCGAGGTTCGGGCGCGCCGTACCCCTGATCGCATATGAGCCGGATGCGCTGTCGACCCCCACTCCGTCGAGCCCTGCGGGCTCGCCACCTCTCCCCCGTTCGACGGGGGGGAGGAATGCAGCGTCGGCGAATGGCGCTTCCTCTCCCCCGTCGAACGGGGGAGAAGTGGCTCGGGCGAAGCCCGAGACGGAGTGGGGGTCGACCGCCATATGCGATTGCCCTGCCCGCAAGGAGGAAGCGGACTTTGTGGCCGTGTTCTGGCTTCCGCGGCCCGCGCCGCCAGCGGGCGAAACGTTTTGCCTGGCCCGGCAGGTCGTCGAGGGCGGCGGCCAGGGCCTGAAGGCGCGAGGCGAGGCGCGCCGCATCGATCGGATCGCCGGCCGAGGGGAGACGGACGGGGAAAGGCTCGCTGTAGCCGGGGACCGAGATGCGCGGCACGCCGCGTCGGGCGGACCGGCGGACGCGACTCGTCCACGGCGACAGCCGGTCGAACAAGGGCAGTGCCGGGATGCGCGGGGTCAGATCTCGCGGCACGCCGGCGCGGCCGGCCTTGCGCGGGACGGCGGGCTTGCGTTGGCGCAGCGGTGGCAAGGCGACCGCGAGGCCGCGCGCCGCCACGATGATCAGCCGCCGCGTCGCCGCCTCGGCCGGGCGCAGCAGGCCGAGCACGGCGCGGTGGAGCCGGCGCGGAAGGGTAAGCGCGGAAGTAAGTGCCGGAGACAGTTTACTTTTTTCGGCTTGCGCGCCATCTGGGCTGTCGCCGCCTTTCCGCCGAAAGAAAGTAAACTGTCCCCCGACCTCCGCCATGGCGATGAGCATGGCGAGCACGCGCTTCAGCGCCTCGCGGTTTTTTTCGATCGCAGCATCCCAGTCCACTACCGCCTCCTTTCCAAGCGGCGATAGTGTCGCTCCGGTTGGAGGCACGGGGAAAAGTTTGGGAAAATAATCCTGACAGGTACTGACAAAAGGACCTGCGGTGAAAGGTTTGCGGGTCGTCCCTGAACGCCGGCGTTGCTTACCTTGACCTCTCGCGCTGCCCCTCATCCGCCTGCCGGGACCTTCTCCCCGTAGAACGGAGAGAAGGGGTCCTGTGGCCATGACTTCGCCAATCGCCAATGTCGCAAAATTGCGAAATCCGAGAAGTCAAAGCTCTCTTCCGAGCGCGGCTTGGTAGCGAGGGAGGCAATGCGTCGGAGACCAAAGGCCGATTACTCCAGCCCGCGCGCCGGCGTGCCTTCATAGGCCCACAGCCATTCGCGCGGCAGCGGGCCCTTGTTGCGCTCTCTGCGCTGCGACTGCTCCCAGGCGTGTGCCAGGATGCCGACGGAGCGCGACAGCACGAACAGGCCGCGCGTCAGCGGCGGCGGGAAGCCGAGCTCGCCATAGATGACGGCGGTGGCGCCATCGATGTTTAGCGGGATTTTCTTGCCCTTGCGCCGCTCGACCTCGGCCTCGACGGCCTCGGCAATGTCGGCGAAGCGGCCCGCCACCACGCCGCGCGCGGAAAAATCGCGCGTCACGTCGAGCAGGCGCGGGGCGCGCGGGTCGACCGGGTGGAAACGGTGGCCGAGGCCAGGCACATAACCCTTCTCGGTGGCGAAGAAGTGGTCGAGACGATCTCTCACCGCCTGTCGCAGCGTCGCGCCGCCATCCATCGCCGCGGCGATGCCGCCGAAAAATTCCAGCGCCTGCTCGCCGGCGCCGCCATGCACGTCGCCGAGCACGTTGATGGCCGAGGCCATGGCGCTGTTGATGCCGACGCCGCAGGTGGCGGCCATGCGGGCAATGGCGATCGACGGCGCCTGCGGTCCATGGTCGACCGCCGCCGACAGCGCGATACCGAGCAGGTCGGCCTGCTCTTCGCTCGGCAGCTCGCCGCGCAGCATCAGCCAGATCATGGCGGGGAAACTGACACGCCCTATCAGCTCCTCGATGGCGTAGCCGCGCAGGCGGATCATGCCCGGCCGCATCTCGATGATGTCGGTCGTCCACCATTGCTCGCCGCAGGCGCGGCCGGTCTTTTTCTCCTCGGTGCTCATGTCCCGACCTTTCCGGCGCGGCGCGGCGTTGCCGCGAAAACCTCGTCCATGTGTTCGCCCAAACGCGGCGGCGGCATTTTCGGCAGCGGCGCGCTGCCGTCGACGACGACGCCGCCGCGCACCACCGTCAGCGGTTCGCCGCGTCCGGCGACGCCGTCGAAGCGCTGCGTGACCTGCCTGAGCCGCACCTGCTCCTCGTCGAGCACCTGCGGGATGGTCAGCACGCGGCCGGCCGGCACGCCGGCGCGGTTGAGCTTTTGCTCCCACGCCGCCGCGCTGTCGGCGGCAAGCGCCTCGTCGAGTAGCGCCTTCAGCGCGGCGCGGTTGTTCTTGCGTGTCTCGCGCTCGGCGAAACGCGGGTCGGCGGCGAGTTCGGGCCGGCCGACCAGGCCGCACAAGGTCACGAACTGCTCCTGCTTGTTGGCGGCGATGTTGAGCAGGCCGTCGCCGGTGCGGAAGGTGCCGGACGGGGCGGCCGTCATGTTCTCGTTGCCCATCGGCGCCGGCTCGACGCCGGCGGTCAGGTAGTTTGACACCGGCCAGCCCAGCGCCGACAGCGTGCATTCCAGCATCGACACGTCGAGGAAGGCGCCTTCGCCGGTCGTCTTCTGCCGCACCAGCGCCGCCGACACGGCGAAGGCGCCGACCAGCCCGCCGAGCGTGTCGGCGACGGGATAACCGACGCGCAGCGGCGCCGTCTCCGGCGTGCCGGTGATGCTCATGATGCCGGACAGGCCCTGGATGATCTGGTCGTAGGCCGGGTTGTCGCGCATCGGCCCGGTCTGGCCGAAACCGGAGATGGCGCAATAGACGAGGCCTGGCCGCACCTGCTTGAGCACGTCGTAGCCGAGGCCGAGCCGCTGCATGACGCCAGGCCGGAAATTCTCCACCAGCGCGTCGGCGGTGGCGACGAGGTCGAGGAAACGCTCGCGGTCGGCGTCCTTCTTCAGGTCGAGCACGACGGAGCGTTTTCCGGCGTTCTGGGCGAGGAAGGAGGCGCCCATGCTGGCCCTGTTGAGCTCCGGCGAAGCGCCGAGCTGGCGCGCCAGGTCGCCACCGGCCGGCGCCTCCACCTTGATGACGTCGGCCCCGAGCAGCGCCAGCTGGTAGCAGCAATACGGCCCGGCAAGCACGTTTGTGAGGTCGAGGACACGTATCCCCGAGAGCGGTTCGGTCATGGCAGTGGTCCTGTCGTGTCGCTGCCCGGGAGCGGCAGCGCTGGTCGTATGGGTGCGTCCTTCGAGGCTCGCCCGTTGAGGTTTGTTCCTGATTTCGATCCGCTGTGCGGGCTCGCACCTCAGGATGACGGAGGTTGTGCCCGCAACGCCAACCGTCAACGCCGGCACAAGCCGCACTACGCACCTCGGCTTCCGCGAAAGATGGCCTCCCCACGGGCTCGGCGATTGGCGGGCCGGCACAACCTCCCTCATCCTGAGGCGCGAGCCCGCACGGCGGTCGTCATTAGAACCCTACTTGAACGGGCGAGCCTCGAAGGACGCACGCCCCGTCCCTTTCCGCTCAAGCATCCCCCGGCACGTGTTCCGGCCCGCGCACCCGGCGATGCTGGATGTAGCTGTAGATTTTCGGGCCGAGCAGCGCGAGCAGGGCCAGAAGCAGCAGCGTCAGCGACAGTGGGTGCGTGTAGAATACCGACCAGTCGCCGTTGGCGATCGTCATGGCGCGGCGGAACTGCTGTTCGGCCAGCGGCCCGAGGATCATGCCGATGATGACCGGCGCTGTCGGGAAGTCGAAGCGGCGCATCAGGAAACCCATGGCGCCGAGTACGTAGAGCAGCACGAGGTCGACCGGCGACTGCGAGATGCCGTAGGTGCCGACCGTGGCGAACACCAGGATGCCGGCATAAAGCTGCGGCGCCGGAATGCGCAGCAGCCGCACCCACAGGCCGATCAGCGGCAGGTTGAGGATGACCAGGATGACGTTGGCGATGAACAGGCTGGCGATGAGGCCCCACACCAGGTTCGCCTGGGTGGTGAGCAGCAGCGGCCCCGGGTTGATGCCGTAGCTCTGGAACGCCGACAGCATGATCGCGGCGGTCGCCGAGGTCGGCAGGCCGAGCGTCAGCATGGGCACCAGCACGCCGGCGGCCGAGGCGTTGTTGGCGGCTTCCGGCCCGGCCACTCCCTCGATGGCGCCGGTGGTGCCGAACTCCTCCTTGTGCTTCGACAGCTTCTTCTCGATCGCATAGGACAGGAAGGTCGGGATCTCGGCGCCGCCCGCCGGCATGGCGCCGATCGGGAAACCGATGAAGGCGCCGCGGAGCCACGCCTTCCACGAGCGCGCCCATTCCTGCGCCGACATGTAGAGCGAGCCCTTGAGCGGGATGATCTCGTCGCGGCCGGAATAGCGCCGCGCCGCCACGTAGAGCGTCTCGCCGACGGCGAACAGGCCGACCGCGGCGATGATGACGTCGATGCCGTCGAGAAGCTCCGGCGTGCCGAAGGTGAAGCGCGCCTGGCCCGTCTGCATGTCGATGCCGACCATGCCGACGAAGAAGCCGATGAACAGGCTGGTCAGGCCGCGCACCGACGAGGAGCCCAACACCGCCGAGACCATGACGAAGGCGAGCACCATCAGCGAGAAATACTCGGCCGGACCGAAGGCCAGCGCGAAACCGACCACCACCGGCGCCAGGAAGGCGATACCGGCCGTGCCGATCATGCCGGCGACGAACGAGCCGATCGCCGAGGTGGCGAGCGCGGCACCGGCGCGGCCGTTGCGGGCCATCTTGTTGCCCTCCAGCGCCGTCACGATGGTGGCGCTTTCGCCCGGCGTGTTGAGCAGGATCGAGGTGGTCGAGCCGCCATACATCGCGCCGTAATAGATGCCGGCGAACAGGATGAACGAGGCCTCCGCCGGCACCTGGAAGGTGATCGGCAGCAAAAGCGCGATGGTGAGCGCCGGCCCGAGGCCGGGCAGGACGCCGATGGCCGTGCCGAGCGTGGTGCCGAGCAGGCACCACAAAAGGTTCATCGGGGTGAAGGCGACGGCGAAGCCGTGGGCGAGTTGCGACAGCGTGTCCATGGCGTCAGGCTCCGAGCAGCCGTTCGATGACGCCGGCGCCGATGTTGACGCCGAGCGCCTTAGCGAAGCCGAAATAGGCGGCGAGCGACAGCACCAGGCCGATCGCCGCGTTGTGCAGCGGCTTGCGGCTGCCGAAACCGTGGGTCACCAGCACGAACAAAACGGTCGAGGCGAGGCTGAAGCCGAGCGGCTTGATCAGCACGGCGTTGGCGACGAGCCCGGCGGCGACGAAGCCCACCGACTTCCAGTCGACGGGAACCTCCTTCTCGTCCTCCGGCTGCCAGCCGCCGCGCCAGGCCTGCACGATGAGAAGCACGGCGAACAGCGCCAGGCCCAACGCGGTCAGGTAGGGGAATACGGTCGGGCCGACCTTCGAGTACATCGGCGAGACCGGCATCATCCTGGTCTGCCACAGCACCACGGCCGCCACGGCGAGCAGGCCGATGCCGATCAGCGCCTCCGGCATTGCAAATTGCTGGCGCGCGGGCGCCGGTTGTTGAATGGACAAGGTGGGCTCCTCTCTCCGACCTATTCCGGGCGTACTCTGTTTATTCGCGGGGTCCCCGGTGGAACGTCATGCCGAAGGGCATCGGCCGCGCGCCCAGCTCTCTTCTCCCCGCAAGCGGAGGGAAGATGCCGGCCGGCAGATGCACACCTCATCGAGGCGAGCGACTGCCCCTCATCCACCCCTTCGGGGCAGCTTCTCCCCGCTTGCGGGGAGAAGGGATCGGCACCGGCAGCCCTTCGTCAGGCGAGGCCGAGATCCTTGAGGATGGCCTCGACGCGCGCCGCGTCGTCGGTGAGGAATTTTGCGAAATCGTCGCCGGTGAGCAGGATCGGCGTCCAGTTGCGCTTGGTCAGCTGCTCCTGCCAGGAGGGGGTGGCCGCCATCGATTCGACCAGCTTGACCATGGCGGCCTTGTCCTCGTCGGACACTTCCGGCGGGGCGAACACGCCGCGCCAGTTGAACAGCTCGATGTCGATGCCCTGCTCCTTGAGCGTCGGCGCGTCGATGCCGTCCTGGCGCTTGTCGGCGGAGATCGCCAGCAGCCTGAGCGCGCCCGCGGCCACCTGCTCGGAGAACTCGCCGTAGCCCGAGATGCCGCCCGCCACCTGGTTGCCGAGCAGCGCGGCGAGCGCCTCGCCGCCGCCGGCGTAAGGCACGTAGTTGATCGTCGTCGGGTCGACGCCGGCGCCCTTGGCGATCAGGCCGAACAGGATGTGGTCGGTGCCGCCGGCCGAGCCACCGGCCACCGGCACCTTGCCGGGATCGGCCTTCAGCGCGGCGACGAAATCCTGCGCGGTCTTGAACGGCGAGGCGGCGGGCACCACCAGCGCCTCGAACTCGCCGGTGAGACGGGCGATCGGCGTCGTCTCGGCGAGCGTGACCGGCGCCTTGTTGGCGATGATGGCGCCGACCATGACCATGCCGGCGACCATCAGCGAATTGCCCTGGCCCTTCCACTGGTTGACGAACTGCGGCAGGCCGACCGTGCCGCCGGCGCCGCCGACATTGGTGATCTGCGAGCCGGAGATCAGGCTTTCCTTGCGCAGCACCTCGTCCATGGTGCGCGCCGTCTGGTCCCAGCCGCCGCCTGGGGCGGCCGGCACGAAAATGTTCAGCTGCGGCGCCTGCGCGAAGGCCGGTCCGGCCTGCCAGCCGGCCAGGCCGGCGGCACCTACCGCGGCACCGCTCAAAAGAAGGCTGCGTCTGCTCAGCATAGGGTCTCCTCCAGGGTCAAGGGGCACTTCCTCCGGTGCCTCGGCAAACCTTCGCATAGAAAGCGCCGACCTGCATCCCCTAAGTCGAAGCGGCACATTCTGTCAAGCGAAACGTTATTCTGCTGGACAGAACGGTATAAGCATGCGATGCTGAGCCGAAATTCGGATTCGTGCATGCCATCGTCCTCCCCTGCCGAAGACAGCGACGGAGCCCGCCGTGCGCCCGACGGCGTTGCCGCGATCGACCGCGCCGTCGCCGTGCTCAACGCCTTCACGCCGGACGACCGCTCGCTGTCGCTCGCCGACATCGCGGTGCGCACCGGCCTCTACAAAAGCACGATCCTGCGGCTCGCCGGCTCCCTGCTGCAGGCCCAGTTGCTGGAGCGGCTGGCCGACGGCCGCTACCGAATCGGCCCGGCCGCCTTCCGGCTCGGCGCGCTCTACCAGCGCTCGCTGGCGGCGACCGACATCCTCTTGCCGGTGATGCGCGAATTGTCGGAGAGGACGCTGGAAAGCATCGCCTTCTACGTGCGGTCAGGCGAGGTGAGGACCTGCCTCTACCGCATCGAGGCGCAGCACCCGATCCGCTACACCATCCGCGAGGGCGACGTGCTGCCGCTGTATATCGGCTCGGGCGGCCGCGTGCTCGCCGCCTTCTCGGGGGCCGCCGGCGAACCCTACGACACCATTCGCCGCGATTATCACTTCATGTCGCTCGGCGAGCGCGATCCGGAGACGGCCGGCGTCTCGGCGCCGGTGTTTTCGCCGGGGCGGGTTCTGGTCGGGGCGATCACGCTGGCGGGACCACGCACCCGCGTCGACCCGGCGTTTCTCGGACGCATGACGGCGCCGCTGCTTGCCGCCGCCGCGCGGGCGACGAGCGGCTTCGGCGAAGATGCTTCGGCGCTGGAGGCCGCGGCGGTTCGGTTCGCAGGTCCGGATCAGGCAGGCGCCTGACCCGCTACCGCATCGCAGGCGGGTCCTACGCCCTTGGCCTTTCCTTTTTTGGATCGTAGTGGGCGAACGGGACGACGCGGGCGGGGAGGCGTTTCTGGTGGCCGTCGAGCTTGCCGATCTCGACCTCGGTGCCGATGCCGGCATGGGCGACGTCGAGGCGG
>QFCS01002126.1_pt1 | contig 17245 bp, 18 predicted proteins | sample 3576561 | NCBI WGS metagenome assembly QFCS01 | reverse complement strand
TCGAGCGCGACGGTCTGATCAGTCGCCACGTCCATCCGACCAAGCCGCCCAGCGTGGAATACCGGCTGACCCCACTCGGCGAGTCCATCCTGCCGCCTCTGGCTGCCCTCGTCGGGTGGGCCGAGAGCCGGCACGCCGACATCCGCAGCGCACGGGTACGGTTCGAGCAGGCTCAGGCCGTCTAATCTCCACGGTCGACCGGCGCATCTTTCAGCAACGTGGCAAGCTGCGAATCCGAATGGTCGTGCAGGATGAGCATCGCCGCGTAGGGGTCCGCCCCCGCCAAGTCCAATGCCCTCGCGAAGGCCGGCTCCGTCTTCTGCCCGGCCATCCGCAGCGCCATCACCGCCCGCCGGAATGGCTCGCCGCCGAGCGCCAGCAGGCGTCGCTCGACTACGAAATGACGCCACCCCGCCTGCTCCTCAACCGGCTGTGCCGATCCGAAGACCTCGAAGGGCCAGCCGAACGCCTCGAACCGAGCGACGACGGGTCGGCCGCCGCCGATCCATTGCCACAGCGCAAAGCCGTCGGCCTCGCTGAATTGGCACCACAGGGCTTCGGCAAAGGTGCCACCATCGACGGCATGGCAAATGACATCGATATCGCTGCCCGGCACAGCAATGCCGAGCGGCAGCGTCCCGACGATGCGCGGATCGAAAGCCGCCAAACGGTCGATCACCTGTGATCGCCGAACCGCCTCGTCGTGGGAACACCTGCCGCTCATGCCTGTCTCGCCTCACTCCGCACCAGACCAAGTCGCAGAAGGCTTTCGGCGGTGGCGACGACGGCATCCTCAGCGGATCGCGGCACCCAGCCCAGCAGCCGTCGAGCCTTGCTGCTGGTGGCATTCTTCTTCCTGCCCAGTTCGGGCAGGATCTGGCGGACTGCCGGATCGAACAGCGCGGCGACGCGGACGGCCCAGTTAGGCAGCTGCCGCGTCGGCACGCGGCGCGCGCGGGTGCCAAAGCGGCGCTTGAGCATATGGGCAATGTCGAGCATCGAGACGAAGTCGTCCGCCACCGCCAGGAAGCGTTCGCCCGCGGCAGCCGGATGTGCCATCGCGAGCAGGTGCAGGGCTGCAACGTCGCGGACATCGACCACACCGAACTGCAGCCGCGGACAGCCTGGGACGGCGCCGGCCAGCAGCTTCTGCACCAGCAGGATGGAGGTCGCGTAGTCCGCCCCCAGGACAGGCCCCAGCACGGCCACCGGATTGACGACGGCGAGTTCCAGCCCCTTACCCTCGCGATCGATGAACTGCCAGGCTGCCCGCTCGGCCAGGGTCTTGGATTTCACGTAGGCCGTCGCCTCCCCGCTGCCGAGCTCCGTCCAGTCCGTCTCGTCGAACGGCGTATCACGCGGCGGATGGCCATAGCCGACCGCCGCGAAGGACGAAGTCAGGACCACGCGGCGGACGCCGGCATCGCGAGCTGCCCGCAACACGCGCAACGTGCCGTCCCGTGCCGGCGCGATCAGGTCATCCTCCCGGCGCGGCACCGTCGGAGGAAAGGGCGACGCCACGTGCAGCACGTACTCGCAGCCGGCGATGGCCTGTGACCACCCCTCGTCCTGCCGAAGATCGACGGCGGCGAAGGACAGGCCGTCTCCGGTCGCCGTCACGTTCACCTTCAGCGACTGCCGCACGTCGGCCTCGCGCCGCAGGCTGCGCACCGTGGTGCGCACCTGATGGCCGGCCGCCAGCAGCCCCAGGATGCAGTAGCCCGCGACGAACCCCGAACCACCGGTCACCAGCACCCTGCTCATCGCCGTCCTCCTCGCGAGACGAGCAGGTGATGGGGCTCACCTACTCGCGGACAGCGTGACCTTGCGGACGGAGCGCGACATCTTCAAGGTGGAAGCTGCCGTGTCGGCGAACGAAATGTCGCGTTAACTGTCGACCTTCGCCCCGCTCGCCTTGATGATGGGCGCCCACACGGCGACCTCAGCGGCAATCCGGTCCTTCAAGCCCTTGGGCGACATCGGCCAGGGGTCGCTGCCGAGGGCAGCGAACCTCGCCTTTACGCCGGGATCATCCAACGCCTTGGTGCCGGCATCGGCCAGCTTGTCGACGATCGGCTGCGGCACGCCTGCCGGACCGCCGAAACCCATCCAGATGTCGATGGCATAGCCGGGCACGAACTCGACGATCGCCGGCACGTCGGGCGCGGCCTTGTTGCGCTCCCGGCTGGTGACGCCTAGCGCCCGCAGCTTGCCCGCCTGCACATGCGGCAAGCAGCTCGGCATGTTGTCGAACATGATGTGCGTGTTGCCCGCGATCATGTCCTGCATGGCCGGAGCGCTGCCCTTGTAGGGCACGTGCACCATGTCCGTACCAGTCATCTGCTTGAACATCTCGCCAGCGAGGTGGATGGTCGTGCCGGAGCCGGACGAGGCCATATTGTACTTGCCAGGATTGGCCTTCAGAAGCGCGATCAGCTCCGGCACCGTCTTGGCCGGGACGCTCGGATGCACGACCAGCATGTTGGGCCATACCGACATGCCCGCCATGGGCGTGAAGTCCTTCGTCGGATCGTAAGGCAGCTTGGTGTAGAGCGCCGGCGCCATGCAGAGCATGGAGACCGTGAGCAGGCCGATCGTGTAGCCGTCGGGCACCGCCTTGGCGATGGCGTCGGTGCCGATCGTGCCGCCGCCGCCGGGACGGTTGTCGATCACGACCTGCTGGCCCAGCAGCTCGCTCATCTTGGCCGTTACGATACGCGAAATGTTATCGGTGGCCCCACCCGGCGTCCACGGCACGATGAACTTGATGGGGCGGCTGGGGAACGCGTCCTGCGCGTAGGCGGCGCCGGGCAACAGCAGCGCGGCGGCGCCGCCGGCCAGCACGCGGCGACGAGAGGTGGAATTGTCGAACATTGCTTCCTCCGGAAACGCAATTTCTTATTTGGCGGCGGACGCTATCAGCCCTGAAGCCGGGCGTCACGTGCTACGCGACCAACGAGGCGATGACGGCTCCAAGCAAGCTAGCGGCGTCGCCTGGCTTCAGGCGGACCTGCAGGCCGCGCTGGCCACCGTTCATGAAGACCTGTTCATGGACCATCGCCTCTTGCTCGATGGCCGTACGCACCTGCCGCGTCTGACCGAAAGGGCTGATGCCGCCCACCTTATAGCCGGTCATGCGCTCGGCATCGGCCGGTTTCATCATCTGGGCCGACTTGCCGCCGAACGCCGCCGCGAGCTTCTTCATCGACACTTCCCGATCGGACGGCACGATCACGCAGGCCGGCTTGCCGTCGACCAGTGTCATCAGAGTCTTCAGCACTCGTTGCGGCGGCTCGCCCAAAGCCTCGGCCGCCTGCAGGCCGACCCGGTCGGCATCCGGATCGTAGTCGTAGCCGTGGACGGTGAAGGACGTACCCGCCTGCTCGAGCATGCGGGTCGCGCGTGTGGCCTTGGACATGACGATCCCCTTCGCAACGGACGCCTCCCAGGCCGTCCTGTCCACCTTAGTCATGGCGGTTCATGGCGCCCGATTCATAGGCGTGCCCCGCCATAATGCCCGCCGCGCTCGCCATCAAGCCTGCAGCACTTTGGGCACCGTCGACGCGATTCGACGCGCCATGGCATGGCTGTCCTGGCTGGCCGATGGTCGCCGCAGCCAGCGCACGACGATCCAGACGACTCCGCCGGCGACCAGCGTGGCCAGATCCTCCCGAGCACCGCCTGCCGTATCGGCGGCCGTGAAGACGTCCGGCAGAAGTTGCGCAGCGACAAAAGCCACCAGCTCTTCGAAGAACCCGACGTTGCCCGCGCCTTCGATCACGCGGACATAGAAGTCGCGATGCGTCAGCAGGTGCTCGAGCAGCGGACGTGCCCGCTCCTCGATGCGGCGTTGCAGTTCCCGGCTGGTCGCGGAGCGGTCGACCGGCGGCGGCACTGCTGCGGCGAACGCCGCTTCCAACCGCACAAGAGCCGCTCGCTGGGCGGCGGCCGGCACATCGGCAAAGTGTTGATAGAAGGTCGGGCGAGTCACCCCCGCGGCCTCGACGACGCGGGTGATCGAGATCAGATCGAGCGGCTCGTGATCGACGAGCACCGTCACGGCGCCAAGCAACGCCTCGAGGCTGCGCCGTGATCTCGGATCGTCGACCCGCATGGTTCTGGCCACGCCCTGCGTCCCTTTACATCCGTGCCAAGCCCAACTACTTTACATTTGTAAAATACACCCTCTTGCAGCATCAGTCTATCGCTGCGTCACGTTCGAGAGGCATCAGCCCATGTCCACGAATGTCAGCATCCCACAGCCGCCGCTGAAGCCGGTCATCGGCAACCTGAGCCAGATCGACGGAAATGCTCCGGTCCAGAGCTTCATGAACCTGGCGCGTACCTACGGCTCCTTCTTCAAGATGCGCATCCTGGATCGTGATTTCTACATCGCGAGCTCGCAGGAACTGGTCAACGAGCTGTGCGACGAGAAGCGCTTCAACAAGCGCGTCCACAAGTCGCTCGAGGAAATCCGTTCCTTCGCCGGCGATGGCCTGTTCACCGCCTACAACAGTGAACCGAACTGGGCGAAGGCACACCGCATCCTGATACCGGCCTTCGGGCCGATCGCGATCCGCGGCATGTTCGACAGGATGCTCGATATCGCCGACCAGATGTTCGTGCGCTGGGAGCGCTTCGGGGCCAATGCCGTCATCGACGTCGCCGACAACATGACGCGCCTCACGCTGGACACGATCGCGCTCTGCGCCTTCGACTACCGATTCAACAGCTTCTACCAGGACCAGATGCATCCCTTCGTCGCCGCTATGGTGGGAGCGCTGAAGGAGTCCGGCGACCGCAGCCGGCGACCCAAGCTGCTCAGCAGCCTGATGCTGACCAAGGCGCGTGAGTTCGAGGCCAACCGACAGCTCATGGAATCCGTGGCGCGCGAGCTGATCACCGAACGTCGTCGCGATCCCCAGGGCAACGACAAGCACGACCTGCTGAACCTGATGCTGAACGGAGTCGACCCTGTCACCGGTGAGAAGCTGAGCGACGAAAACATCGTCTTCCAGATGATCACCTTCCTGATCGCCGGTCACGAGACGACCAGCGGCCTGCTCTCCTTCTCGACCTACCTGCTGCTCAAGAATCCTGCGGTCCTGCAGAAGGCACGCGCGATCGTCGACGAGGTGCTGGGCCAGGACATGCCCCGCGTCGAGCACCTGGCGCAGCTTCGCTATATCGAGCAGATCCTGATGGAAAGCCTGCGGATCTGGCCAACGGCCTCGATGTTCGCCGTCAAGCCGATCCAGGACACCGTTCTCGCCGGCAAGTATCCGCTCACCACCGGCGATACGGTGATGATCCTCGAACCGATGCTCCATCGCGACCCCAAGGTATGGGGCGAGAACGCTGAGGAATTCCGGCCCGAGCGCTTCGCGCCGGAATATGCCAAGGACCTGCCGCCCAACGCCTGGAAGCCATTCGGCAACGGATCCCGCGCCTGCATCGGGCGTCCCTTCGCCATGCAGGAAGCGCAGCTCGTGCTCTCCATGATGCTTCAGCGCTTCGACTTCGTGTTCGACGACCCGTCCTACGCGCTGCGCATCCACGAAACGCTGACGTTGAAGCCTGAAAATCTTCGCATCCGCGCCCGCGCTCGCCATGCCCAGGGAGCACGGCTGCGCAGTGCCCTCCCGGCCACGCCGACGAAGCCCATGACACCGCCGCCACCGTCGACCGCGCCAGCCGGCAGCCGGACGACGCAGCTCCTGCTCCTCTACGGCAGCAACAGCGGATCGTCGGAGGCTTTCGCCAACCGCATCGCCGGCGATGCGCCGGCCCACGGCTTCGCGCCGACCGTGGCCGCCATGGACGACTATGCCGGCGACCTGCCCAAGGACGGCCCGATCATCGTCGTCACGGCATCCTACGAAGGACAGCCGCCCGACAACGCCCGCCAGTTCGTCTCCTATGTCGAGGCTCTGCCGGAAGGCGCACTGAAAGGCTTGTCGTTCGCGGTGTTCGGCTGTGGCAACCGGCAATGGGCCCGCACCTTCCAGGCCATCCCCAAGCGCGTCGACGCCGCCCTCGCCAGGGCCGGCGCCGCGCGCATCGCCGAGCGCGGGGAAACCGATTCCGGGGGAGACTTCTTCGGCGCTTTCGACGAATGGTACGCTGCTCTCTGGACCAGGCTGGCGGCGGCACTTGGCCGCGAGGTCGTGGCCGCGCCGGCCTCGGCCGGCCTGCAGGTCGAATTCGTCAAGGCCGGCCGCGAGAACGCCTTGCGGCTCGGCGAATTGCAGCAGGGCATCGTCATCGAGAACCGCGAACTCGTCGACATGTCTGCGGCCGGCGCGCGCTCCAAGCGGCACGTCGAGTTCGCGCTGCCCGAAGGCATGTCGTACCGCGCCGGCGACTATCTGGTCGTCCTGCCGCGCAATCCTGACGCGGCGGTCGACCGCGTGCTGCGCCGGTTCGGACTGACGGCCGATACCCAGCTGGTGCTGCATCGCGACGGCGCATCGACCCTGCCCACCGGCCATCCCATCAGCTGCGGCGAGCTGCTGTCCAACTATGTCGAGCTGGCCCAGCCGGCGACCAGGGCTCAGGTGGCGGCACTGGCCGACGCGACGCGCTGCCCGCCGGAGAAGGCCGAGCTGGAGGCCATGGCGGGCGATGGCTACGACACGCTCGTGCTGCAGCGGCGTTGCAGCGTCATCGACCTGCTCGATCGCTTCCATGCCTGCGAGCTCGGCTTCGCTCCTTTCCTGGAGATGCTGCCCCCGCTGCGCGCGCGGCAGTACTCCATTTCTTCCTCTCCGCTATGGAAGCCGGACCATGTCACGCTCACGGTTGCCGTGGTCGACGCGCCGGCGCTGTCCGGCATCGGCCGCTTCCGGGGCGTGGCGTCCTCCTATCTGGCCCAGCTGCAGCCGGGCGATCGCGTCTCCCTCGCGGTCCGCCCCTCCAACGCGCGCTTCCACCCGCCGGCCGATCCGACAACGCCGATGATCCTGATCTGCGCCGGCTCGGGCGTCGCGCCTTTCCGCGGCTTCCTGCAGGACCGGGCCGCGCAGAAGCAGGGCGGCCGCGAAGTCGGCCCCGCCCTGCTCTTCTTCGGCACGGACCATCCCGACGTGGACTATCTCTATCGCGAAGAGTTCGCGAGCTGGGAGCAGGCGGGTATCGTGACCATGCTGCCCGCCTTCTCCGGCAAGCCCGACGGCGAGGTGACGTTCGTGCAGCATCGCGTCTGGGCCGAGCGTGCGCGCGTGGCCGATCTCTTCAGGCGCGACGGCATCGTCTATGTCTGTGGCGACGGCCAGCACATGGCGCCGGCCGTCCGCGAGACCTTGCTGCGGATCTACAAGGAAGCATCCGGCGCTGGAGACGACGAGGCGCAGAACTGGGCCGACGCGATCGAGCACGAGCACGGGCGCTACGTGTCGGACGTGTTCGCCTGATCCGTACAGGACGTACGGGCACCAGTCCAAACGACGATAAGGCTAGCTTGGGGCGGGTGCTTTCCGTCGAGCTTCGAAGGACCGCAGAAGCTCGTTTCCGCTTCGGTCATTGGCCAGCCGAACTGCTGCGGAAGCGTGCGCCGGATGCCAGTTCGACGACCTCGGCCGTGATCTCCGCCTGCCGCGTCCGCCGCTCGTCTGCCTCCAGCGCAGACAATCGGCCGTCGACGTTCATCTTGGCCGCGGCCATCGCTGCCGCCCGCGCCTCGTTCTCCGCGGCAAAGGCCTCAACCGTCGCCTCGCAGAGCTGCGCGAACACGTATTCCTGCGCGAGACGGGCCACGAGGTCGGCCGGCGGCAGGTTGATGAGCGGCGCGAGGCCGGACTGCTGGCCTGGCGACATCGCGCTGAGATCGAGCGGCAGCAGACTTCGCCGGATCGTCTCCGTGCCGAGTCCCGACCTCCAGACCGGATAGACCATGGACAGGGCGACCGCCCCAGCTTCCGACAGATAGTCGTAGACCGCATCGACGATCGTCGCGGCGGTGTCGGCGAGTGCCCCTACGCCGCTTGGCAGTCCCGTGCTCCAGCCGAACGGCAGGCCACGATCGGCCGCGATCGCGGCGGTGCGGCTGCCGACGAGGAAGACATGGGCCGACGAGAATTCTCCGGCAACGGAATTGAGTACCTGCTCGACGAAGGTGCCGGCGAACCCCTGCTCGGCGCCGAAGACGATGAGCCCGTGCCTGCCGCGCGGCGCGTCGCCGACCTCCGTCGGACGGTCGCCGGCTCCCAGGCGACGTGCCTGCGCTATCGCATGCCCCGCGGTCAGCGAATAGGCGCGGATTGCGGGAAGACGTGTACGGCTCTGCTGCGCGCGTGCCGCGGCTATGCCGCGCATCGCATTGACGACCGCACCAAGCTGTCGGATCGTCGCAATCCGCCGTCCGACCTCGGCCAGCCGCTCACTCATGCCGCGACCTTCGGTGCCCGGCTGTCGATCAGCCGACGCACGGCGTCGATCAGCGCCTCCTTCTGCGAATCGTCGATCGTACCGCTGCGCTCGATCTGCGCGACGGCCAGCGTCGCCCGCTGGTCAAGCCACGCCGGGAGCGCGCTCCGCAGAGCGCCGATTTCCGCTACGGGTATCGCATCGAACATGCCGCCTTCCAGCGCCAGGGCGAGCGCGACCTGGTCGGCCAGCCGCAAGGGCTGGAACTGCGGTTGGCTGAGCACAGCCCGCAGCCTGCGGCCGCGCTCGATCTGGGCGCGCACGCGTGGCTCGGGTCGCTCGCCGAAGCGCGTAAACATCTCGAGTTCGAGGAACTGCGCGTAGCTCAGCCGCATGGTCCCTGTGGCCGCGCGCAACGCCTTCGCCTGCGTCTTGCCGCCGACCCGACTGACGCTGGTACCGACATCGACCGCGGGCTTCTGCCCCTCGGCGAACAGCTTGGCGTCGAGTACGATCTGGCCGTCGGTGATCGAGATCAGGTTCGTCGGGATATAGGCGCTGACGTTGCCAGCATCGGTCTCGGCGATGGGCAACGCCGTCAGCGTGCCCCCGCCCCTGTTGGCCGACAGCCGCGCCGCCCGCTCAAGCAGCCGCGAATGAAGGAAGAACACGTCGCCCGGATAGGCCTCCCGACCGGGCGGCAGCCCCGTCAGAAGCGCGATCTCGCGATGCGTCGCCGCATGCTTGGTGAGATCATCGACGACGACCAGCGCATGCCCGCCCGAATCGCGGAAATATTCCGCCATGGTGAAGCCCGCGAAGGGTGCGACCCATTGCAGGCCTGGCGCCGAGGCCGGGCTCGCGACGACGAAGATGCAGCGGTCGGGCGCCCCATGCCGACGTATCTGGTCGATGACGCGGGCCACGCTCGATGTCTTCTGTCCGATGGCGATATAGACGCAGACGATGTCGCTGTGGCGCTGGTTGGCGATCGTATCGATCGCCAGCGACGTCTTGCCGGTCGCCCGGTCCCCCAGGATCAGTTCGCGCTGGCCGCGTCCCAGCGCGAACATGGCATCGACGACCAGCGTACCGGTCTGTACCGGCTCGACGACAAGGTCGCGCTCAATGATGGCCGGCGCAGGCCGCTCGATCGGATCGAAACGCTCGGCAAGAATGGCCGGACCGCCATCCAGTGGCCGGCCGAGGGGGTCGACGACGCGGCCGAGCAGGCCGCGGCCCGTCGGCACGCGCACGACCTCGCCGCTTCCCGTGACGGCGTCGCCTGCCCCGACGCCATCGGCGTCGTCGAGCATCACGCAGCCTATGCGATCACGCCCCAGCGTATGCGCGAATCCCGTCTGCCCGTGCCCGAAGTGCAGGAGCTCGTCCAGCCGTACGTCGGGCAAGCCGGAAATCATCGCCACACCGTCGCCGATCGATTCGACGCGCCCGACCTGCCGGACCTGCACGCCGATGTCGGCCGAGACGATCCGCGCCGTGGCCTTGTCCAGCCAAGTGTCCGCTTCGTCAGGCTTGGTTGCCATGGCCGTCCACCTTCAGCGCCGCCAACATCTCGTCGAGGTCGCCGCGCCAGCTATTGCGTACCAGCATGTGCTTGCCGCGCAACTCGACCCCGGCGATGAGCGCGGGGTCGCAATCGAACTCGACCGGCGTCGACAGCGAAAGCGCCTCGGCCAGCGCTCCGGAACAGCGCGCCCGCATCGCCTCGTCGAGCGGCTCAGCCGTGACGACGCGCAGCGGCATGTCCTGCGCGAGCCGCCGCCGCTCTTCCTCACCAAGGCCGCCCAGCCGGCTCAACAGGGCCTGCAACATCGCCTCCGTCACCACAGCCGCCGGCAGGCGCTGCAGCAACGTCTCGGCCATCCGTCCCGCCAGTACGCCGGCCTTTGCCTGCAGCTCGGCCGCCATCCGAACACGACTTGCGGCCGCGACGGCATCGGCGCGCTCGACGGCCGCCGCCGCCTCGCCGTTCGCCTGCGCGAGCAGACGTGCCCGCTCGACCGCGATCCCGGCCAGCATCTCCTCCTGTCGCCTGGCGGCGCTCGCGGCGAAGTCGTCATTCTTCGCCTTCAGCGCCGTCGCCTCTGCCATCGCCGCGTCCTTCTGGGCCTGCGCATCGGAAAGCAGCCTGCTCGCGGCCTCCCGGCGCGCCGTGATGGCGCGCATCACCGGCTGATAGAGGAAGCGCTTCAGCAGCCAGACGAGGATGAGGACGTTGATGGCCTGAAGCGCCAACGTCCACCAGTCGACATGCATGTCAGGCGAAGGGGTTGGCGAACAGCAGCAGGAGCGCGATCACGAGACAGTAGATCGCCATCGTCTCGATCATCGCCAGGCCGACGAAAAGCGTACGCGAGATCGTGTTGGCCGCCTCGGGCTGACGCGCGATGGCGTCCATTGCGGCGGCGACGGCACGGCCCTGCCCGAGTGCCGGCGCGATGGCGCCGATGGCGATCGCGAAGGCCGCCCCGAGGATGCTGACGATGTGGATCCAGTTCATGCCTGATGCTCCTCGTTGCGTCCGGGTTCCTCTGTGATCGCGCTGCCAATGAAGACCATCGCAAGCGCGCTGAAGATATAGGCCTGAACGGCGCCGGTGAGCATCTCCAGCGCCATGAGGGGGATCGGCACGAACAGGCCGGCCAGGCTCAGCACTATCCCGATCATGAAGACGCTGCTCATGACGTTGCCGAACAGGCGGACCATCAGCGAGAAGCTGCGCGTGAATAGCTCCACCATGTTGAGGGGCGCAAGCAGCCAGGACGGCCGCGCGAAGCTGCGCAGATACCCCGCAACGCCCAGCGCCCTCATGCCGAACCAGACGGTGGCGACCAGCACGATCAGGGCGAGCGCGGCATCGGTCTCGAGCGTCGATGTCGGCGGCTCGACACCGGGTATGAGCGACGACCAGTTGGCGACCAGCAGGAAGATGAAGAGCGTGCCGATGAGTGGGAGATAGCGCGGCGAATCGGTCTCCATCGCCTCGCGAACCTGAATGTCGATGGTCTCGACGACAAGTTCGAACGCCGCCTGAAGCGGGGAAGGCTGCTGATCCATGCGACGCGTCACGAGCCAGCAGCCGACCGTCAGCGTCGCCATGATGGCCCAGGTCGTGATCACCGGCTGGGTGATCGGAACAGGACCGATGGTGAGGACGACATGACTTTCGAGTGGAGAGGGAAACTTCATGACACCGCCCCGAAACGCTTCAATGCCCATTGCCGTGCCGCCATGAATCCCGCTGCCGCCGCCAGAAGCGACGGCCACCCCACCCAGGCGGCCAGCGCGAACGCTGCCGCCGCCAACGCGAGACGCACGATCCTGAGCGACACGAATCTCACGATCGATCCTCCGTCCACCAGCAGTCGCGTATCGCGGGCGAGCAGGAGAAAATGCAGCGTCCCAACCGCGACGCCCAGGCCGAGGAAAGCAATGGGCAGGAGGAACGTCATTGGCGCCGCACCCACCGCCAGGCGGACCAGCATCCGAGCACGACCCCGACGACAAGCAGTGCCGCCGTCCAGAAGATGCCGCTGCCGAACTCGTGGTCGAGCCAGCGCCCGACGGCGAGGCCGAGCAGCGTAGGCACGACGATCTGCCAGCCAAGCACGCCGATCTGACCGAGATGACGGACCACCGACGGCAGCCGCTTCGCCTGGCGCTCGCGTTCGGCGCGGCGCCGCACAGCCTCGACCACCTTCTCCTGGCGCGGGGACGGCTCGTCACTCACAGCCCGATCTCCCTCGGTTCGCCCCGCAGCGCTTCCACCACGCGCCGGATCGCCTTCATCCTCAGCTTGGCGAAGGCGGTACGCTCCGTGCGCTCCGATTCGCTCTGCTGGCGATAGCGGGCGAGAGCCGTTGATTCCAGCGTGTCGAGATCGTCGCCGACCACGCCTTCGCGCGTGGCGACGGCGACCTCCTTGCCGCCGCTCACGCTCAGGATCCCGTTGCGCACGGCACAGTAGCCGGCGCGCCCGTCGGCGTCGCGCCAGGAGACGACGGAGACCGCCAGCGCCGTCAGGAAGTCGGCATGGCCGTCCAGAATGCCGAAACTGCCACTGGCATCCTCGGCTCGGACCGAGCGGACATCGCGATCGACGAGAATCTCCGACGGATCGGTGATGCGAAGCCTCATGCCGTCTTCCCCGCCTTGGTTCGCGCCTCCTTCAGGTCACCAACCATGTAGAAGGCGCTTTCCGGCCAGTCGTCCGTTTCGCCGGCCAGGATCGCATGCACGCCTTCGAGCGTATCGGCCAGCGCGACCGAACGGCCGGGCTGCCCGGTGAAGGCCTGGGTGACGACGAATGGCTGCGTCAGGAAGCGCTGCAGGCGGCGCGCCCGTTCGACGATCAGCCGATCGTCGCGGCCGAGTTCCTCCAGGCCCAGCAGCGAGATGATGTCCTGCAGCTCCTTGTAATGGGCGATCGTCTCGCGGACCTTCTGCGCCAGGATGTAATGCTCTTCACCGACCACCATCGGATCGAGCAGGATCGACGACGAGCCCAGCGGATCGACCGCAGGATACATGCCCTCCGCCGCCATCGCACGCGACAGCAGGACGGTGCTATCGAGATGCGCGGAGATTGCCGTCACGGCGGGATCGGTGAAGTCATCGGCCGGCACGTACACCGCCTCGATCGCGGTGACGGAGACGCCTCCCACCGAGGCAATGCGCTCCTGGAGCGCCGCGACTTCGCTGGCCAACGTTGGCTGATAACCGACGCGCGACGGCATGCGTCCGAGAAGGCCCGACACCTCGCTGCCCGCCTGCACGAAGCGGAAAACATTATCCATCAATAATAGCACATTGCGCTTCTGCTCGTCCCGGAAGTACTCGGCGATGGTGAGGGCCGTGAGCCCGACCCGCCAGCGTGCGCCGGGCGGCTCGTTCATCTGGCCGAAGACCAGGACCGTCTTGTCGATGACGCCCGAGGCGTTCATATCGGACAGGAGCTCGTGGCCCTCGCGCGATCGCTCGCCGATGCCGGCGAAGACCGACACGCCCTCGTACCGCGCAACCATGGCGTTGATGAGCTCCATCACCAGCACGGTCTTGCCAACGCCGGCGCCGCCGAACATCGCAGCCTTCCCGCCTTGGGCGAGCGGAGCCAGCAGGTCGATCACCTTGATGCCGGTCTCGAAGATGCGCGTGGCTGCATGCTGCTCGTCCAGCGGTGGCGGGGGACGATGGATGGGCCGGCGCTGGATGCCGTCCGGAAGCGCCGCCTTGCCGTCGCCGATGTCGCCGACCGGGGTGAGCAGCCGGCCGAGCACCGGATCGCCGACTGGCACCATGACCGGCCCGCCCAGCGCATTCACGGCTACGCCGCGCGCCAGGCCACTCGTAGGCTGCAGGGCAACCGCCCGTACCGTGTGCTCGTCGACATGACTCTGCACTTCGCAAAGCAGCGGCCCCGAAGGCGACAGGATCCGCAGCGCGTCGTTGACGGGCGGCAGCGGCCCGCCGGAGAAGCCAACATCGACCACCGGCCCCAGGACCGCCACGACTCGTCCCGACCGATCGCCCGGCGTCGCTGGTGGACGACTCGTCATGGCTTCTGCATCGGTCTCCGCTCTGCTGAGAAAGCACTTTACGATAGTTCATCCCCCGCCACGCCGCAGCAGCAGAGTGTCGCAGCGTCGATGACACCCGGTCAGCGGCTGCCGCACCCGACCCGCGCGGCCGGAGCCCCTCGACATCCTGATCGACGGTCGAGGCCGCATCGCCGCGCTGGACAAGGACATCTCGGCCGAAGACGCGCGGGTCGTCGATCTCGGCGGCCGTTTCGTGGTGCCCGGCCTCGTCGACATCCATCATCACGTCGACAAGTCGCGCACGCGGCGGGCCGTCTCCAATCCGTCGGGAACGCTGGCCGGCGCGTCGGCGGGCTATGCCGCCTTCGCCACGACGGTGACCCGCGAGGATATCGCCGCACGCGCCGAACGGACGCTGGCAGCCTGCGTCGAGCGCGGCACGGTCGCCATCCGCAGCCATACCAACATCGATCCCGAGTCCGGCCTGCGCGGCATCGAGGCCATGATCGAGGTGCGCGAGCGGTGGCGCGATCGCATCACCTTGCAGGTCGTCGCCCACGTCACCTCCGGCGCGACCTGCCGCTTCGCCGACGCGGCGGCCGGCCACGGCTATACGAATCCGATCCAGCGGCCCGCCACCAGGACCGACAGCCACAGAACGGCCGAACAGCCGGCGACGAGACGAACGCTGGCCGCTGGGGCGCCACTGCCGGCCAGGGCGGTGCGGAAGCGGCGGTTGCCATGCTGCGCGCCGACATTGAGCAACGCCAGGGTCAGCAGCGCCAGCTTCCAGAGGAAAGCCGCATTGGCCAGATACTCGGCCGGCTTGACGGTGAAGAGCCAAAGCCCGGTCACGATCGCCAGCACGAGGCCGCAGGCCGCACTGCGCATCAGGAACGGCCCCACCGTCGCCAGCGGCACGCTACGAAAGGCGCCGGCCAACCGCAGGTCAAGCGGCAGGATGCCGCCGACCAGCAGCGCCACGCCAAGGATGTGCACGGCGTTCACCAGCAGATAGGCTGTGCCCGATCGCTGCAGCAGCACGGCGCCCGGCCACGCGCCGATCCATTCCACGAGCGGCATCGGCGTCTTGCGCCGGCTCAGTTCGTCCGGATGCGCTCGGGGTACATGTCATAGGCCTGGTTGCCGACCGTGATCCTGACCGCCTTCATCTGCATCTTGCTCTTGTCCTTGTGGCGATTGCCGAGAATCACGACCGCATCGCCCGGCTTGGCCGACGTCGCGGTGAAGCCCGATCGCGCCGTCTGGTTGGGATTGCCGAGGTCGATCTGCCAGACCACGCCGTCCGCGGCCGCGACCTGCAGCGAAGGGTGCGGCGGCGCCATCGAGATCGTCCGGATGGTGCCCTTGAGCTCGGTCTGCTGATCCTCCGCCCACGACCAGCCGTGATGCGCCAGCGCCGGAACGCTCGCGCCGACGAACAGGCCTGCCAATGCAACGCCGAGGGCGCGTCGGCGGCGCGCGGGCTTAGTCCTCGCAATTCGCATCCTGATCCTCCTCCCGAAAACGGGTCGAATGCATAAGCACCGATGATCGCAGGTCGTTCCCTCCTGTCGAGCGGTTGCCGGTTCACGATGTCTTGCGCTCACGTCACGCCAGCGGCAGCGGACGGATCTCGGCCTTGGCTACGGCGCCCAGCGCCAGCATGCGGCGGGCGACGACCAGGGCCTCACCGGCGGTCCCGACGACGGCGGCCGCAAGCCGGTCCTGCGCCGCCTTGACCGCAAACTCGACAGCCGTGCTCATGAGCGCGGTCGACGAGGCCAGGAACAGCGAACGGGTCATTACGCGGAACAGGCTGCGCATGCTGTGGCGCAGGCCGTAGACCTTCATGAGGTCGCGGATGAGCATGACGCTCAGCACCAGCACGACAACGGCATCGAGTGCCGGGTGCGGACAGGACGTCACCCCGAATCCGGCACGCAACGCGGCCTTCGCGATGCGCTGATCGGCCTCGCGATCCATCGGCGCGAAGACCTCGCGGTTCAGCAGCTCGATGACGTCGCGATCGGAATGGTGCGGCTGCAACGCCACCGCCGCGGCGTTCAGCTTGCCCAGGATCGCGGGCTTGTCGGAATAGACGGTCCGCAGCGCCGCCAGCAGCCGCATGCCGCTCCCGGCTCCGTCGAGCTTGGCGAGCTGCGCGGCCATCTCGCGGGCGCGCTCGGCCGACTTGAGCTTGCGCAGCGCCCGCGTCTGCTGCGCGATCAGGTAGAGCAGCGATCCCACCAGCGCGACGAGCGCGACGAGGTAGAGGCCGTCCAGCACGTTGCCGTCGCGGATCGCGCTCTGCGCCAGCGTCACGCCCGAGCCGACCGCGATCAGGACGAAGATCAGCGCCAGCGAGCCCAGCGCCAGCCAGGCGGCGGTTCCCAGCCGTCCCTCACCCTCGGCCCGGCCCATGGCTTCGTCGAACTCGAAGGACGACGGATCGGCGGGCGGCAGCTCGCCCGGTCGGAATTCCCGGTCGACGAGGTTTCTGTCGGTCGTGGTAGCGGTCATGGCTGGCCTCTCACGCGATCAGCGATTGCAGGACCTTGTCCAGGTTGATGTGCGGCAACGGCCGGTCGTAAGGCGTGCCGAGCCGCGGCGGAGCAAAGCTGCGGATATTGAAGACGTGGTTCTTCCAGCCGTCGCGGTCCGGGATCTGGCCGGGGATCTCGCCAGGCCGCACTTCGACCGCATCCACCCGACCGCCGGGAATGCCGCGCAGGAACTGCAGCGGTTCGCCCTGCCACAGACGCGTCACCTGCGTCGTCGCCTTCACCGAGGCGATGGCGAGCAGGCCCGACTGCCGCGCGTTGGCCCGCATGAAGGGCTCGCCCAGCATGTCGCGCAGCAGGCCGACGAGGTTGTTGTGCTGCCCCGAGGTGATGTGGTCGGCCTTGGTCGCCACCAGGGACAGGCGGTCGAGCCGGCCGATCTGCAGAGCCTTCATCAGCGGATGTTTGAGCTCCTCGAAGGCCTCGACGACCGTGCGCGTCGCAAGAGCGAGATCGGCGAAGGATTCCCGGCCCTGCTGCAGCGCGGTCAGCAGGTCCACGAGCACGACCTGCCGTCGCAGCCGGCCGAACACCTGGCCGTAGAAGCGTCGCACCAGCTTGCGATAGGCGTCGTAGCGCCGTACGAGGACGCCGCCGTTGCTGCCGGCGCGCGCCGCGCGGGAACGGCTCAGCGGGAAGAACAGCGATTCCAGCGGCGCGTTACCGGCGAGAAAGCGGCCCGGCTGAAGGAAGGACAGGCCCTCCGCGCGACAGCGCCGAAGATAGTCGACATAGGCGCTGCCAATACGGGCCAGC
>QFCS01004917.1_pt1 | contig 17262 bp, 13 predicted proteins | sample 3576561 | NCBI WGS metagenome assembly QFCS01 | reverse complement strand
TCTCCCTGCATTTCGACCAGATACTGGAGGAGCGCTTCATCACTGGCGTCGGAGCGCCCATCCTCAATCTCCATCCGGCGCTGCTGCCGCGCCATCGAGGGCCGTGCCCCTCCTTCTGGACGCTGTTTTGGCATGACCGTGAGGCCGGCATCTCCATTCATCGCATCGTCGACCGCTCCATCGATACCGGTGAGGTGCTGGTGCAGGCGGCGCTTCCTGTTGCCGGAACAGCATCGATGAAGGAGCTGGACCACGCCCTGTATCTGAAGGGCGTGGATCTCCTGATGCAACTCCTGCAGCGTCGTGCGGCGATCGTCTCGGCCTCGGCGGGTACGACCGACGATGGGGAAGGGCACCCGTCGCCCGGCACCTACGAGAGCTTCCCTTCCGCCTCCGAGGTAGCTGTCGGCCGGGCCCGCGGCGTTCGACTGTGGCGCTTCGGCCATGCCGCCCGATTGCTGCTCGCCATGGCGTGGCAGCCGAAAGCGGTTCCATCGTGTCGGGAACCGCTCTAGCCGGCGCCCTTTGGCGTACGAACGAACGGCCGGTCGCGGCCAAGATGTCCGGCCGTGGCGGCCCAGGCCAGTACTGGCATGAGCCAGGCTTCCATCGCCCACATCGCGACCAGGTCGAGGGCAAACCGGCGGTCGAGCCGGCCCTGGACCGTACGGTAGGCGAGAGCGGCGCCCGCGCTCTTGCATGTCACGATCGTCGCCAGCGCGACCGCCAATGCCATGAAGCCGGCAAACATGGCGGTGGGGTTGACCAGCCCGACCGCGGCGCTGACCAGGACCGACAGCGCGATCAGGGGCATGACGGTCGCGTGGAACAGGCTGAACAGCACGAACAGTCCGCGCTGCCACCACGTGAGATGGCCGAGGCGCCGCCACGGCAGCCGGTGGAAGTTCTGCCCCACGCCCATGGCCCAGCGCATGCGCTGCTGCAACAGGCTGCCCGGTGACTCCGGCAGCAGCCCTGCGGCACCGATCGCGTTGCTGTGCAGCGCCCGCCATCCCTGGGCGAAGGCGCGGGCGCTGAGATCCTGGTCTTCCACGAGCGTGGCGCCGCTCCAGCCGCCGGCTTCGTCGATCGCCTGCCGCCGCCACAGGCCGGCCGTGCCGTTGAAGGGAGTCGGAATGCCCGCCAGAGACCGTGCCCGCTGCTCGAAAGCGAAGTACATGTCGAGTTCCAGGGCCTGTGCCCGCGTCAGCAGGTTGGCGTTCCGGTTGCGATGCTCCAGGCGCGCCTGCACGAAGGCGAGCGTCGGTTGCGCGACCAGGATCGTCGCCAGCCGGCGGAGGAAGTCCGGCGGCGGCCGGTAGTCGACATCGAAGATCGCGATGAGTGTCGCGCTGGTCTGTGTCAGGGCGGCTGCCAGCGCCCCTGCCTTGAAGCCATGCCGATGGGGCCGGTGCAGCAGCCGGATGTCGAGGCCGCGCGCTCGCCAGTAGGCGATTCGGTCCACGGCAAGCCGCGTGGTGCTGTCGTCACTGTCGTCGACGACCTGTATCACGAGCCGCTCGGCTGGCCAGTCGAGTACCGCCATGGCGTCAATGGCGGCCTCGACTTGCGCCGGCTCGTTGTGGGTTACGAGCTGAACGCACACGGTCGCGGCGTCCGACGGCTCTCGCGCCGCATCGTCCGCCGTTCCAGGGTGCAGATGGTCGGGGCGCAGATGGCCCTGTCGCAAATGGATGTAGAGCAGATACAGATCGGGGAGGGCGAGCAGTGTGAGTGTTGCGGCCGGCAGGACGGCCAGCACGACGATGAGGGTATCGATCAGGGGGGGCACGCCGGGCTGCCTACGAGCTTGCGTGGAAGACGCGTTGCCGCCAGACCACGCGTCGCTGTCGCGGTAGCGCCGCCAGCCAGATCGGTATGGTCAGCACTTCCCGCATCGCCCATGTCGCGGCATATCGAACGCCGGGCCGGCACCCGAGCGCTGCCGTGTACGCCCAGTCGATTGCCAGGAGAGCCGCCAGCACCCACAGCCCGGTGACCGCGCCAAGCCCCAGCTCCAGCCCGGCCATCGCGCCGGCCAGGGCTGCCACTAGGCTGCTGCCGGCCAGCTCCCAGGCAAACATGAGCGGCGCGTGGCGGCGCCGGCAGGTGGCCCAGCGTACATGGCGATGCCACACGTCGCTCGCCGAACGCCGGCCGAGAGGCTGCACCAGGCGTTCGTGACAGAGAGTCGCCCGAACGCCCATCGATTCCAGTCGACGCTGCAACTCGGCATCCTCGCACAGGGAGGTCTCGCCGTGCGGCAAAGGCAAGGCCCGTTGAAAGTCGAAGCGGGACACCAGCATCGACTTGCCCGTGGCATGGGAGAGGCCGATCGCATCGCCGGCCGCCTGCAGCCGGCCGAACTGGCCATTCATGAAGGCGCCGTCGACGGCTGCCCAGAAGTTCGCGCCGTGGCCGCCGAGTACGCCGCTCGAGACCAGCCCGTATCCGGCCTGCCGATAGGCCAGCAGGGCCTGCAACCGGGTCTGCGACGACAGGACATTGTCGTCGCTGAGCAGCAGCAGCCCGTGACGGGCACTGTCGGCGCCGGCCGCCAACAAGGTTTCCTTTGACGAGGTGTGCGCTACGGTGGTGAGACAGGCCCGGAAACGATCGTCCTTTTCGGTCCAGGTCCGGATGGCGGCGACGGCTTCGCCATCATCCTGCGCGGCGCAGAGCACGACCTCGAAGCATGGATAATCCAGCCGCGCCAGGCTTGAGCAGGCGAGCTCAATCGTCGGCGCCGGACTGCGCACGGGGACGAGGATCGAGACGGCGGGCAATCGTTCGGGCCAGGAGACACGGCGCCGTTTGCGAGGCTGTATCAGGGCGGCGACGGCGGTCCCGGCGTGCCAGGCTATTGCGCCCAGTGCGAGAGCGAGTGCCGCGATGAGTGCAGCGCCTCCCATGCCAACCTGTCTCCTGCGTGTCGCTCTCTTCCTGCGAGAGCGATCAGATTAGCGGCTGCGCGCGCCAAATCGGGCACTCATCGGCCCAAAGTCTCTTGGGCATCCGTGGAGAATGGGGGCATCCGTGGAGAAAGGCGCCCCCCGCGCCGACGAAGCCCCAGGGGAATGCAAAGAGGGCTTCCGACGGTCGCGGGGGCAGCCGATGTCTCCTGCAGATGCAGGAGAGCGGCCATGCGTCGCTTCTGACAGACCTCGACGCAGCAAATGGAGCCGCGTCGTCTTACTGGATGACGATCTCGACGCGGCGGTTCTGCGGCTCGCGGACGCCGTCGGCGGTCTGGACCAGCAGGCCCTGCTCGCCACGGCCGATGACCGCGATGGCCTGGGCCGGCACGCCCTCACGCACCAGTGCGTCCTTGACGGCGTTCGCACGGCGCAGCGACAGCGCCATGTTGTAGGCCTCGGGGCCCGACGTGTCGGTGTGGCCAGTCGCCGTGATGCGCGCGCTGCCCTTGGTCTTGTAGGCCGCGGCAGCCTGCTTGATCGTGTTCAGCGCCTGCTGCGAGAGATTGGCGCGATCCCAGTCGAAGAACACCATGAAGGATGGCGGCGCAACGGCGGGAGCCGGCGGCGGCGGCGGAGGCGGCGGAGCAGCGCCGAACTTGAACTGGACGCCGGCCAGCGCGAGGATGTTCTGGTTGCTGAAGCTCACATTGCCGATCGGCGTGTTGACGCTGGGGTTGGTCGTGCCGAGGTAGCGGCCTTCCACCGTGAAGCGCATCGACGGATTGATGTTGTAGGCAAGGCCCAGCATCGCCTGCCATGCGAACTGGGTGCTGCCCAGGGAGGAGTTGCTGTCGACGAAGGCGACGCCGAGGCCCGCGCCGGCGTAGGGCGTCAGCGCCGAGGAGGGCATGAAGTCGTACAGCGCGTTGGCCATGGCCGAGAGCTGGCCGACCTTGCCGATGATCGCGGTGCCTGGGATGTTGGCGGAGGTCGGCAGCTGGCCATATCCGACTTCGAGTTCCAGCCGCGGCCCGACGAAGTCGTAGCCGGCCTTGCCGCCGACTGCCCAGCCGGTCGATGTCGAGGCATTCGGATTGTTGCCCAGGCCCCAACTGAGGCCGCCGCCGGCGCCGACGTAGATGCCTGGTTGTGGATTGAAGTCCTGCGCCTGGGCCGCCACGGGCAAAGTGATCGCCGCTGCCAGAAGCCATCCGGTCTTGTTGATTCTCACAGTCATCTCCCGATGTGCACGGTTGGGTTGACGATGCAGTCGAATCTCTAGTTGCGTAGCTTCTCACATCTGACGGCGAACACCGATAGGTGCCCGGTCCATGCGGTGACTATTCGCCGAAAATAGCTTTCGATTCCTGTCCCGGTGCCAATCCCCGTGTGACGAGTTCTGTGGATTTGTCTGTCACGAAGAGAAGAAATCACCGAAGATCGTTTGGCGATTCGTTGCATGAAGCCGCCGCGCCGTGGCACTCCGCGCTGGGAGGCCACAGCATGTTCCGCTACCGTCGCCCGTCGTGAAGCCAGGTACAAGTCCGTCGCGCGGGCGATTACGCGCCCCTCGATTCGCAACGATCGCGCGCCGCGTCGTGCTGGCCGGCATCGCCGTCCAGCTCCTGGGTACGCTGGCGGCCTGTGACAGCCTGCCCGGCAGCGGGCCGAGCAGCTCCGAGATCTTCACCGCGGCGCAGCCGGCGAAGGATGGGGGGACGCGCTTCGCCCTGGTGGATGTGGACCCCAACGTCGTTGCCGTGATGGAGACCTGGAGCGCGGCGTCGCTGCAGGGCAGCTTCGGACGGCAGGGACCGGCCTCGGGCCAGGCGATCGGCGTCGGCGACTACGTTCAGATCGTCATCTGGGAGGCCGCGTCCGGCGGGCTCTTTTCCGCGCCTGCCAACGATCGTCTCGGGCCGGGATCCCGGTCCGCCATGATCCCCGAACAGGCCGTCGGATCGGACGGCGCCGTTACCGTACCGTTTGCCGGTCGCATCCGCGTGGTCGGACGCTCGCCTCAGCAGGTCGAAGCCGCCATCGTCCGCGCGCTGGAGGGGAAGGCCATCGAGCCCCAGGCGCTCGTGACCGTTACGAAGAACGTCGCCAACACCGTCACGGTGATCGGCGAGGTCACGAACGGTGCGCGTGTGCCGCTCACGACAAGGGGCGACCGCCTTCTCGACGTCATCGCGACAGCCGGCGGGACCCGGTCGGCCGCACACGAAACATTCGTCACCCTGGTGCGCGACGGCCGCTCGGCCCGCATCCCCATGCAGGCCATCCTCTCCGATCCCAAGGAAAATGTATTCGTGCGGCCGGGCGATGTCGTCAGCGTCGCGCGCGATCCCCAGACCTTCACCGCAGCCGGCGCCACCGGCGCGAACGCCGTCATTCCCTTCGATGCGATCGGCATCAGCCTCGAGCAGGCCATTGCCCGAGCCGGCGGCATCAACGACAACCGTGCCGATCCGTCGGGCGTGTTCGTGATCCGCTTCGAGCGCCCTGAAGATTACGATCAGCTCCGCCTGCCGCGCCCACAGCCTGGAGCGGCGGCCCATACGTCGGGGGCGCTGGCGTCCGGGAACCAGGTGCCGGTGGCCTATCGCCTCGACATGCGCAAGCCCAACGGCTTCTTCCTGGCCCGCCGCTTTCCCGTGCACAACAAGGACATCGTCTTCATTTCGAATGCCCCGACCATGGATATCCAGAAGGTGATGACCATCCTGCTGCCCTTCCTCGGTGCCGGTGCCACGGCGGCAACGGTCGGCGCCGCCACGACGCGATGACGGCCGGCCCGGGGCAGCCGGCTGGTCACATCCTGGTCGTGGGGCAGGGGCCGCGCGCTGCCTGCGCGGTCGCCCTGCTGCAGCAGGCGGCGGCGGACGTCCAGCTCGAGAGCATACCGTCGGCCGAGGCCCTGGCACGCCATGCTGCGGTGCCGCCGGCGTTGCTGGTCCTGGTCGATCCGCTGCCCTTCGCCGCCGGCAGGCCCGAGGGGCCGCTCCCCGCCGAGACCCTGCGCGCCGAAGCACAGCGTGCCGTCTTCGCGCTCGAGCTGGCCCGTCGCGCCTCGCGTACGTTGGTCCTGGAAGGCGACGCAGTGGCTTGGTCCGGCGTTCTCGCAGCGGCCGGCGTCCCTGGAGCGGGGGCGAGCGGTGATGCGCCTGCACAGCTGATGCTTTCGACATCAGCTCGGCAAGGTGCCGGCCCCTTGCAAGCCAGGTATCTTGAGCCGATCTGGTGTGCGGCATCGGTCGGCCATGCTCCGGCCGTGGCGTGGCCGCGCGAGGCCTTCCTCGACGGCGACGTGCCTGGCGAGACGTTGCCGGCGCTGATCGAGGTCGCCGGGCGGGCGCGCATCGTCGCCTACGGCCCGTACCTGCCCCTGCCTGCCGGTACCTGGAAAGCCACCGCGTGGCTGGGCTTCAGCCCCGACATCGGCCGGCTGCCCTTCATCCTCGAGATCGACAGTGGCGGCGGCGTCTCGCGCGGCTTCTTCGAGGCCGAGCGCGGCGGCATCTTCAGCCTCGACCTCGACTTCCGGGTGGCCGATCCGCTGCACCCGCTCGAGTTGCGCCTGATCACCCAGGACTCCGCGCTGGAGGGGCAGGCGGCGCTGATCGAGGTCAGCCTCGAGCCCCGATGACGATGCCCGCTCCGCTGCCGTATGGTCCGGCGGCTCTTAGTTCGCCGGCGCCCTACAGCGCGCCGTAGATCCGCGCCGCCAGGGCGAGGTCGGTCACGATGCGGCCGCGGCCGCCTTTCAGGATCAGCGCGCTCTGGCAATATTCCCGAACGACGCCTGCACTATGCACTGCCATGATCATTCCGCAGTGCTTCCGTCGGCCGAACAGCTCATCGTGGCACTTGAGCTGGAAGCGCCGGTCGCCGACCAGGATCACCTCGTCGATCAGGTAGCACTCGAAATCCATCGCCAGCGACAGCGAAAAGGCCAGCCGCATCTGCATGCCGCTGGAGTAGAAGCGGACGGGTACCCGCATGAAGCGACCCAGCTCCGAGAACTCCTGGACGTAGTCGTAAGTCTCCTGGAACGGCAGATTGTAGAGGCCGGTGAGAAAGCGCACGTTGTCATAGCCGGTCAACTCACCTTCGAAGGCGCCGCCAAGCGCCAGCGGCCAGGACAGCCGCAGGCCCCGCCTTACCTCGCCCGAGGTGGGCGTCATGATTCCCGAAAGAATGCGGATCAGGGTCGATTTCCCCGCGCCATTGGCGCCCAGGATGCCGATCCGCTCTCCCGCGCCGACCCGGAACGACACTCCGTCGAGGGCCCGCACTTGACCTTGGACGGTATGAAATATCTTGCTGATGTTGACGGCTTCGACGCAGCGTTCCTCCGCCGTCGGGCTGCCAGCCGGCAGGGCTGTCGAGCTGTTTGGTCCGCGTGTAGCAAGAGATTGATCCTGCGGCAGCGAAACAGAAGTCATGCCGGGAAGCCCTGGCGACTGTTCACGGGTCGGCATGGCTGCGGGCATCGTCGACCAGCACCTTGCCGATCCGGAAGACGGCGTAGCTGATCGCCAACGTGGCGAGGATCCACACAAGGCGCAGAGGATAAGTCGGATGGTCCGGCAGGCTGGGCGCAGCCACCCGCTCGACATAGACGTGCTGCCGCTGCGCCTCGATCCGCGCCATCTCCACGGCGGTGAGCGCGGCCATCAGCGCGCGCTCGGCGAACTCCCGTTCGAGCATCAGCTGCTCGTACTCGGCGATGCGGGGTGCGATCGACGCGGAATCGCCGGCAAGCCGATGCCGTTCCGCCGCAATCTGGGCCTCCAGGGCGGCCTGCCGTGTCCGCAGGGCGCCGATCTGTGGGCCTGCCGGCGACCCGCTCTGCAGTTCGCGGATCTGGACATTCACCTGGGCGACTTCCTGGGAGAGCCGCCCGATCGCTTCCAGTATCGCCAGCGTCGCATGACTGGGGTCGATCAGCGCCTCCCGTTCCCGGAACGCCGTCAATTTGGACAGTGCTTCGACAGCCCGTGCCCGCATGCGGTCCACCTCTGCCTCCGCGAAAGCGATAGCGTCGTTGCGTGCCCGGGCGTTCAGTCGATTGACCAAGTCCTCCGCAGCGTCGAGCAGGTGTGTGGTCAGCCGCTGCGCCTCCTGGGGGCTGAACGCCTGCATGCGTAGTGTGGTCACCCCCGTCGTCGTATCCAGAGCGACCGACAGCAGCCGCTCATAATGCCAGAACAGGCCTTCTTGCGTGTTGGAGGTGAAGAAGTTGGGATAGCGCCACAGGAAGTCAGCACTTTTGTGGGCCGCCGCCTCCCGCAGGCCAGCATGCTTCTCGAGGTAAGTCATGGCGTCGCGCGATTCGAGATAGTCGCGGATGATGAGCGCCTCATCCACTCCCTGCGTGACACCGGCACTTTGCATGAGGCTCGCCACGGCGGCATTCGTCGACGTGGCGCCTGGCATGCGGACGACGAAACGCGCTTCCGATGCGAAGCGATCGGCCGCGAAGAGGGCGAAATAGAGCGTCGCCAGCAGGGTCGGCAGCAGCACGAATATCGCTGCCCCGCCGAGTACATACCGGCGGACGGCACCCCCCAAGGCATGCCACGGGCTGTGCTTGACGGATGCCGGGGACGGCTCGGCGACAGCTTCTTGTGGCTCGCTCGTTCGAGGGGCGTCGTCGAGCGGCGTCAGCCGCAATAGCCGCGCGTAGGTAGCGAAGTCCGAAGCGTCAGGCATACTGACGATCACGTGGACGACGAGTCTGCGAGTCACAAGACGGAATTTACAAAAAAACCTTTGCGCAATGAGGCGCCGGCGAAAGAGAGCGCGTGAGGCCCCGGCAGCACACCTTGTACTAGTATGCCGCTTCCCGAGATCGCGGTGGAGAAGGCGGTATCTCGGCCAAATCGCCGGGAGGCAGGTGCGAGCAGCATCGCGCGGCTGGAATAGGAGTTCAAGGACCGCATATGAGCAGCCCGAGTCAGGACTTGCGGACGGACGCGCGCTCGACGGTCCTGCTCGCCAATCAGCTGAGGTTCCCGTGGCTGGTCGCCATGCGCCGCCAGCGCCGGGTCATTTTGATCTGGGCCTTGCTGCTGATCCCGACCTGGCTGGCCATCCTGTACTATGGTTTGATCGCCACCGATCAGTATGAATCGGAGGCGCGCTTCGTAGTCAACAGCTCCGCGCGCCAGAGCGTGCCCGCCGGCTTCTCGCTATTGACCAGTCTCGGCCTTGACCGTTCCCAGGACGATTCCTACGCGGTACAGGATTTCATCCGGTCGCGCGATGCCATCGCCCGGCTGCGGCCGCTGCTGCCGCTCGACAAGATGTTCCGCGTCGAAGACGCCGACTTCCTGGCGCGCTTCCCGTCGATTCTCTATCGTGATCGTGAGGAGGAATTCTACGCCTACTTCAAGCGGATGGTCACTGTCCTCCATTCCCCGACGACCGGCGTGACGACCCTGCAGGTGAGGGCCTTCGATCCCGCCGACGCCCACGACATCGCCTCTGCTCTGCTCGACGAGAGCGAGCAGCTCATCAACCGCATGAATCGTCGGGCTCACACCGACACGGTGCGTGCTGCGCAGTCCGACCTTGAGCACGCTCAGCGGCGCCTTATCGATTCACAACTTGCTTTGACCGCGTTTCGCAACCGCGAGATGCTGATTGATCCGACACGGAATGCCGCCACGTTGGGCGAACTGATCGCGCAGCTCTCGGCTGAATTGGCGTCGACGCGCGCACAACTCCGGGAACTCTCGGCGGGCTCGGCGGCCAGCCCGCAGATGCCGGGCTTGCGCCGCAAGGTGGCGGCCCTGGAGCAGCAGATTGCCCAGGAGCGCGCCCGGGTCGGCCGTGATGCCGATGGCCTCGCCGACCGTATCGGCGACTACGAGCGTCTGAGCCTCGAGCGGGACTTCGCGCGAACCCAGCTCGGTAACGCCGAAGCCGAGCTGGTCCGTGCCCGCGAGGATGCCGCCCGCCAACGCCTCTATCTCGACCGCGTCGTGCAGCCCAGCCTGCCCGACTACGCAACCCATCCAGAGCGGATCCGCCTCATCTTCACCGTTTTATTTGCCAACCTTCTGCTGCTGATGATCGGCTGGCTGGTCTACTCAGGAATTCGCGAGCATGTCGCAGAGTAGGAGTTCGCTTCTGGAGGGGGCGGCGATTCAGCTCCGCAACATTCGGGCACTGGCCGTGCGTGACCTCATGATGCGTTATGGTCGCGACAACATTGGGTTTGCCTGGGTGATTTTGGAGCCGCTACTCTTAACGGCTGGCGTGATGATCGTTTGGTCGCTAACCGGCAGAGCGGGCAAGCACGGTATTCCGCTTCTGGAGTTCATTCTGACAGGCTATCTGCCGCTCACCCTCTGGCGCCACATGACCGGTAGTCCTATCTCGATCTTCAGGCGCTCGGCTCCTATGCTCTATCATCGAACAGTTACACTGTTCGACATTTTTCTAGCCCGCCAAGTTATTGAGTTTGCCGGAACCTCAGCCGCCTTTCTCGTCGTCTGGGGGGGACTCTATACGCTGGGCATTGTGTCTGGCTTTGCCCGTCCGGGCCTCCTAATTTTGGGCTGGTTGATGATGGCCTGGTTGGCCCTCGGCATTGGAGCGATCATCGCCGCTGTAACAGAGCGTTCGGACACCGCGGAACGCTTTATTCAGCCGCTTCAGTACATCATGCTGCCTATCTCGGGCATATTCTTCATGGTGGATTGGCTCCCTTACTGGGCCCAGCGGATTGTGCTGCTAAATCCTCTTGTCCACTGCTACGAGGTGTTCCGTGCAGGATACTTCGGGCCGTCCCAGCCGGCCCACTATGATTTAGCCTATTTCTCAGTTTGTGCGTTGTTTCTGTCATTCGTCGGCGCTCTTTGCGTCCAGCGCGCTCGATCTTGGATTCGCCTCAATTGAGTTGAGATGGTTCTACCGACCGTGCTCAAATGGTGAAAGTTACGAACCTCAACGTCGATGTTCGACTAAGTCTGTTGGATAGAAGTTCATCGCTGCTGAGCAAGCCAACTACTTTATAAAGTCGACCACAATTGAGATTGGTTTACCCTGTGCCCGCATGTCCTGCGGAGGCGCTCGAGTGACTGGCATTATTCCTGCGTCGAAAGTGTCACAAATGAATGAGGTTCGATCCAGCCATGCATGCCAAAAGGCGATACCGCTGCACCTTCGCAGCTGAGACTGGATAATGAGTTCAATGACTTTGTGATAGGTCGGGAACCAGACATGCGCCCCACCGTCTTCAGAGAATTTGACTTCGACTTTACCATTCGATGAACAGGCTACTCGCCCTCCCATCGCAAGGTCGCAAATGATCTCACCTTGTTCGTTGTAGATAGAGCGGTCGCGTAGCAAAGGCGAATTGTAGTCGGGCAAACTTAGTCTGAAGAGGCCGCCTGGTTGAAGACAGCGATAGACTTCATCCAATATCGCGACGATAGACTCGCGTTTTATGTGCTCGAAAACATCCTGCGACTGGAAACCTTGAATAGAATCATTCGGGAATGGGAGTGGTTTGGTGGCGTCGTGCTGGATATCCCGTTCGAACTTGGGGGCTAGGGCGAGAGCATGAAATTTGCCGCACTTAAATTGCGGCTCGTGAGGGAATAGATTTCCGAAATAGACAAATTCGACATCGTTCATAGGTAACGCACGCATAGATGCTCCTTTCCGATAGCTTCAGCAAAGAACACAGCCCCCCAAAACCGAAATTATCGATCCAAAATTTAGTGATTTATGCGAAGCAGAACAGGCAACTCCACGCTCTCCCTCAGTTTGAAACTATCGACATTTATGCGAAAGGTGTCATCGATAGTCGAACTGGTAGTCTATGAAACAAAGGAACGCCTTGCTCCGAGACAAGTCAGGTTTTGGCTTGAGTACCACCAAAGTGTCCGCCCGAGCCTTGAGTTCGTAAAATTCCATTATCACCTTATAGTGCGGCCTAGCCTCATCATAGTCGTGCAAGATCACTGTTATATCTTCAGGGTGGGGGGTGCTGATCAATACGGACATAGCACATGCAACCCTAAACCGGCCGTCAATGAAGACAACATTGGGCCCATCACAAGGATCGGCGTACGCTTCCCAGCCTGCCTTTATGTAGTTGGGCCATTTGCTGACTGAACTCGTGTCAGCAGGAACCCCCCATTCCTTCACAGGACCGATGTCGCCGTGCACAAGTTCGACGTGCGATTTAAGCGGGAAGGGCGGCTTCGCACAAAGATCCCGTACCGTCCCTATCCAATGCTGACTATTTTCGACAGAAACTACTCTATCGAAGTTCGCTGCTGCTGCGATGCAAGTAGAACCACCACTGCCGAACTCCAAGTATCCGCCGGTCTTTCCAGACAGCGTGTCCCGGAAGAGTAGCTTTTCAGCTCTCTTCATATGGATAGGAACTTTCTCTAGCAGTTCGTTGCTCAAGTAATGCGAAGATTGAGGCTCTTCTCCCGAAGGCGCAGACTTGATTGGGCCGCTGTACTGATAGAGTCGTTCGTTTTGTAGAAGCATCTTCTCGATAGAACTAGAGTCCGGAAAATCGAACGACAGCGTTGGCCGATCAATTAGCTGCGTTCTATTGTATCCATGTTGCTGGTATATTTTCTTGCTAAAATGTGTACCTTGCTCTCCAATGTAATAACCATGAACGGCGAAACACATTAGCTTGATGCTTCTTGTCAAAACGCCGGCTACGTCTTTTGCTGCATCCTGGGATGTCGCATCCATTTGTACGCCTAGTGACTTGAAGTACTGCTTTATCTGATCGTGTGGCCGGTCGGAATATTCGCAGTTGCGAACGAAATTTAGATATTGATCGACAATTTCTTTTTGATTCCTCCACTGGCGTCGAGTCAGGGCGAACCCCCACTTGTGTCCCATTGGAATGACTTCGCGCGCTCTTTGGTACTGTTCTTCAAGGCTTGCTGCATGGTTGCCATAGGCAGCGACATATCCGACCCTGTGATCTTGCAGCGCAAAGTCAGTTAAGACTTCTAGAACTTGAGTGTAGTATTCGGAAAGAACCATATCGTCTTCGAAAAAATACGCAGCCTCCGAGTCGAGCTCATCAAATGCGAATCGTTCTGCTCGCTCAAAATTTAGAGCAATGCCGAGGTTGGGCTCGCTAAAATGTACCGTCCCCTTAGGGAAAAGCTGTTTGAATATATTTATACTTTTAAAAATGTTGGATGCTTCTGCGCGGTTCGGGTTGCCAAATCGGCTGCGATATCCATCCTGGAATAGATGAACATTGGCTGGATCGACACTTTGTATCTGGGTGAGTAAGCTTCGTAGTGTCTTTTCCAGTAGCGCGGGCCGGTCAAAAGACACGACGATGATCGGACGAGAACCCTTTTCGGCGGAGCGCATAGTTTCCTCGTGCTGCATTTTGTGGTTATGTAAGCGGAAATTGGCATCGACTGACAATGAAAATCGATACCGCTGACAGTCGACCAATTGCGCTTTTCCGCAGCACGCGATAACGAACTCCGCCTCTTCTGGGCGGCGCGTCTATGTAAAAGGGCGCCGTGCATCTTCTCATGGAACTTGCGCGCTTCCGCTACCTCGAGAGCGCACACGTTTCTATCATATGAACGCTAGGAAATCACCCCAGACCCTTACGGCCGCCTGTCTAGGAAGGCAATCGCCTCCAGTATGTCAATTCGAGAAGCAATATCATCGTGATGATGATACGCAATAGCGCTGAGGCCGTGGAATATAGGGCGGTCGTTGTCCAGTTGTTCAATGATGCCCGTTCTTCCCAGGACGATTTTGACCTGGCCAGTTTCATCGGACTGCGTATCAATCGAAACCCACTTGGGATGGCCATCGTCAAACTGGACTAGCGTCGACGCGCCAGATCCATCCGTACACCACAAATTATCCGCGGGCCGGGGAGGGGGCAGTCTCAACTGCAGCAGAACTCGCACTTTCGAACTCTCTTGCCGTGTAGTTTGGAAAGCAATCTCGGCGGTTCGGCGCGAAGACCATAGTCCCCAGTCCTCGAGGCTTCGCCACCCGATAGTGCATACAAACCGGATGGCCCGATTTTGCCAGGAGTTTGATGCACCGTAGATGGCCGACTTGTTGAGCCAATAGACACGACCGGATGAAAGTGTGACTCCACTGGCGCGGCTTTGTGATACCCCGTCGGACGCTTCCGCAAGCCGACGCCTGAAAGTGGCTGCCACATCTTCCCACGTGCGGGCCTTGAAATCGCGGGCAATGCGGGCAGTCCAGTCTTCGAGGCTTTTGCGATCGAGGATTGTCCTTTCAATAGTGTCAAGAGTGCCCACGAAGTCGTAGGGATTTATGTACTGACAAAAATCGCCGCCAACCTCAGGAATGGAACTCGTATTTGAAGCTACGCAAGGCTTACCGTGAGCCAAGCTTTCTCCTACTGGCAATCCCCATCCTTCGACAAAACTTGGAAACACCGTAAACAGGCAGTGCCGATAGAGATACCGGAGTTCGCGATCCGATAAGTTACCAAGCAGCACCACCCTTCCGTTGACGCTCTTTGAGGAATTCAGCAAATCTTGGAATTCCTCGATGCGCCAACCCCACTTTCCGACCAACACCAATGAAGGGATTTGTCCACGGTGCTTCTGATTCAGGGCAATCCAACTCTTAAGTAGAACGAGATGATTTTTTCTGCCTTCAAGCGTACAAACGCATAGGACATATTCTTTGGGAAGGCTCTGCTTGAACTCCTCATCGACGTCTTCGTGAGATTCTTCCTCGTTTTCGGGGAGGGCATGAGCAAGTGGAACTGCCAGAACCGGTATCTTCCTTCCCAGGGTGGTCTCAAGAGTGTAAGCGACTTCCTTCGCTACATACTCGGATATGGTAAGGGCGAAATCGACAAGGGACATCACATCGCCAAACTTGTCGACGACATCTTGCCGTGTCGATTCGGTAACGAATTGTGGGTGTGTAAGGGGAATAAGGTCGTAGATGTACAAGCCGGTGGTGACTCCCCGGTTCTTCAGTCTCAAAAGAGAGCCAGAGTAGTCATGACCAATCCAAAAAGCCCCAAGAATGCAGTAGACGTCGCCCGCTCGGGGCAAAATTGGGACCTTGTTAGCGTGGATTTCAGTCAATACGTCATCGACGTCACCTCGGGAGGCAGCGGAAGAACTTACCGCCTCAATGAGCTTCTTGATATCTGCTGATGACACTGCATAGAAGAGTTGCCGCTCCTGATCGCAATGGCAGAAGATGTTGTCGCCAAAGGCAAAAGCGTCATCGCCAGGATTGGCAAGAATAAATTCTTTCACAATTGAGGATTGTACGCGTTGAATTCCGGTGACGCGAGTATGGACAGCCAAGAAAGCCAGCAGATCGCTAATGTCTAGAATGGTAGCTTGCCGGCCAAGCCATTTTGCTCCCTCGAGGGGTGGAAGGGCCGCTCCTAGCTTTACGCCCATTGCGCGCAGTTCGTTACGAGCACCTGGATGATCGGGAGCCAACTCGTAGGACCTCCGATAGTATTTCAAGGCTTGGTCTCTTTTTCCTTGAAGCTTCGTTAGATGGCCGATTTGAAGATTCAAGTCAGCATCATTCGGATTGAGCTTTAGCGCTTCATCATAGGCTGTCATGGCATTGTCCAGGAATCCGCTGTCTTTGAGGCAGTTGCCGCGCTGCACCCAAATCGAGAAGTCTGCGGGCCTGGCGTCGAGATATCGCAGGTAAACGTCTGCGGCCTCCACGAACTTGCCTTCATCGCGCAATCGATTGCCCTCATCGCGAAGGGAAACGATCTCACTGCCAAATTCTGGAGCCGTGGTCACAAGGGCGTTCAAGCGATCTCTAAGGGACATTGGTGAAACCTCTACAGTCTTTCTAACCAAGTTCATTTCGAGCTTGGACTTCGCAGTGCGCCAGAACCTCCTCAAGGAGGCGATCTATGCCGATGCAGGGAGTCCAGCCCAGCAATTCGCGTGCTAGGGACGAATCGCCGACGAACCGAGGGATGTCTACTCTCCGAAGACGTGTGGGATCTTCGAAGATCCGAATTTCGGTGGTACTTATCGCGACCAATTTCTTAAGAAGCACATGTATGGGAATACCGGCGCCTGAGGCGATATTGAGAATGGTGCCGCTGGCGATCTTGTCTGAATGCAGGATAGCGAGTGCATAGGCGCTCGCGACGTCCTTGACATGTAAGAAGTCGCGCTCCGCGGATAAATTGCCGACCTTTATCACGGGGGCTTGCTTTCCGAGTTTGATGCGCGCGACCTGCATGGCTAGGGCGGGCACTACGAATTGTTCCGATTGACCTGGGCCGGTATGATTGAATGGTCGCAAGCGAATTGCTCGTAGGCCAGCCAGCGCCATGGCGCCTATGGCGAGATCAGCCGACGCTTTGGATGCTTCGTAAGGATTGGTTGGCGCAAGCAGACTTGACTCGGTTAGCACCGGGGTCATCTTCGCGGTCGAGCCGTATACTTGGCCGCTACCAACATATAGAAGGACGCACTCGGGAACAGTTTGCAATACGGCTTGTGCTATATTCAGAGTACCGTGGAGGTGGACACGCCAAGCTAGCGCGCTATTGGCGGTGGCGGCTGGCACTGCGGCCAATCCGGCAAGGTGAACGATGTGCGTCGGGCGTATTCGCTCCAATTGGCGTAGGACTGATTGAAAGTCAGTGACATCCAGTTCATGCATCTCGTCGGACGGGGCGCGCGATTCGCGCGATATGGACGAGCGGATTACCTCTGTATTTGGTCCGACAATGTCGACTACCGCCCGGGCAACATAGGGACCAACGAATCCGCGAGCACCCGTTATCAGAACCTTCATAACCTGTAGCCTCGCTCAATTCTTTCGAGGTCGGCTTTCACCATTTCGGCGACAAGCTCTTCCAGCGATGTCTCCGGTATCCAACCAAGGCGCTCTTTTGCTTTCGAAGGATCTCCAAGCAGAAAGTCAACTTCTGCCGGCCGCAAGAAGCGCTCATCAACCTCCAGGTACTCTTCGGCTTTGAGACCGACGCATTCGAAAGCCAGGCGACAGAATTCGCGCACAGACGTTGTCCGTCCCGTGGCTATGACGTAGTCGTCGGGTTGCTCTTGTTGGAGCATGAGCCACATCGCTTTGACGTAGTCTCTCGCGTGTCCCCAGTCTCGTTGCGCATCAAGGTTCCCAAGAGCCAGTCGGTCGGCACGGCCGAGCTTTATACGAGCGACGCCGTCGGTAATTTTTCGCGTGACAAACTCAATTCCCCGAAGTGGGGATTCATGATTGAAGAGGATTCCGCAAGACGCATGGATACCAAAGCTTTCGCGGTAGTTGATCGTCAGCCAGTGAGCGTAGAGTTTCGCAGCAG
>QFCS01001241.1_pt1 | contig 17305 bp, 14 predicted proteins | sample 3576561 | NCBI WGS metagenome assembly QFCS01 | reverse complement strand
GCCGGGCGGCGCTCAGCGCGGAGCCGAGTCCGCCTCACCCCTCGTCGCCGGGCGACGCGACCTCCGCGCTCCACCGGGCCTCACGCTCCTCGTCCGTCTGCTCCCACCACGGCGTACCCCGTTCGCCGAGCGCGACCTTCGCCGCCTGGACCCCGTCCCGCGCCGCCCGCTCCCCGTCCGTTCCCTTCGTACGACGCACTTCGCGCCGCCACGCCATGAGGATGCGGGTGAGCTCCGCCCGCCGCTCGTCGGGGATAGCCGGGTCCGTTGCGCGCCACTTCCGGCCGTCGATCACGACGTACCGTCCGTCCGGCGTCGGCTCGGCTCGCTCACCCATGTCGCCAACGTACGACGGCACGCCGCGCCATCGAGATGTCACCGAACCATCGCATCTCACCAATGTCATCGTTCCATCGCACTCCAGGCCTTCCACGACCCGACCATCGAAGGAGCCGACGCTGTCGACGAAGGGTTGAGCGCCACCTTGTGGCCCCGGACGACCGACGGCCCGGGATCGATCACGAAGCGGTGCCAGACCGTGCTGCGTCGCCTGCGCTGACATCGGCCGCCCATCTCAGCTGGCACAATCCGACCGTGAGTCCTGAGGAGCGGCTGCGCGAGATGGCGATCAGGCATGCTGCCTTCGCCTGGCTGGACCGCGAGCGCGGCTCCGGCAGGGAGACGTTCACGCAGCAGGACACGACGGGCCTCACCCTCGCCGGAGAGACCATCCGGCTGATGCCCACCCAACAGGGGATCTGGAAGCCCGCCCAGCTCGACGCGGCCCTGTCTTTCCGCACCGTCTACCGGCCCGAAGGCTCCGAGCGTCCGTACGACGACAACGTCGGCATGGACGGCTTCTACCGCTACAAGATGCGAGGCAACGACCCTCAACACTTCGAGAACCGTGCGCTCCGCAGTGCCATGCTCGAGCGACTGCCGCTCATCTGGTGGCTCGGCGTGCAGGACGGCGGCTACAGCGCGCTGTACCCGATCTACCTCGTCGGAGAGGAAGCAGCGGGCCTCCAGTTCGTCGTCGACATCGACGCCGTACCGCAGCCGGACATCGCCTGGCCCTCCGTCGACCTCGAACTCGACCCGGCCTACCGGCAGCAACTCACGAAAGCCCGGCTGCACCAGCGTCCATTCCGGGCAGCGGTCCTCCGCGCCTACCGGACAGCCTGCGCGGTGTGCTCCTTCCGCCACAGCGACCTCCTCGACGCTGCGCACATCCACGAGGACGGGGCAGGAGGACGACCGGTCGTCACCAACGGTCTGACGCTGTGCAAGATGCACCACGCCGCCTACGACCGCCAGATCCTCGGGATCACGCCGGATTACGAGGTCCGCATCAACGCCGATGTTCTTCAAGAGGTCGACGGCCCCATGCTCCGGCACGGCATCCAGGAGTTCCACGGCAAGAAGCTCATGGTGCTTCCCGAGCGTCGAACCCAGCGACCCGACCGCCTCCTGCTCGAAGCTCGCTACGAGACGTTCCTCGACGCAGGGTGAGCGACTCTGCGGTCTCGGATGGTGGAGCCTAGGGGACTCGAACCCCTAACCCCCTGCTTGCAAAGCAGGTGCGCTACCAATTGCGCCAAGGCCCCGTTGCCGGCGTACGCCGACGAGGTGGGTCAGTTCTTCGGGAGGGTGTCGGTCGCCTGGGCCCAGAGGGCCTGCTCGGCCTTGCTCTCCTGGAGCTTCTTCCTCGCGACCACGGCGCCGGCTGCGGCGAGGGCGAGAAGCACGATCTTCTTCAGCATGCGTTTCCCCTTCCGAGCCCCGGCTCGAGCGAGTCGGGGGCTGGCGTGAGTGGGCCTAACAGGACTTGAACCTGTGACCTCTTCCTTATCAGGGAAGCGCTCTAACCGTCTGAGCTATAGGCCCGGGTGGCATGCCGCTCTGGGTGGAAGCCCCGCGGCAGCAAGCCGAGGACGAACGTTACCGGACGTGCCCGCTCGGGATGAAATCGGGCGGCCCGGTGGGGGTTCGCCGACTCAGGCGTCCTCGGCGAGCGTGATCTCCACGCCTCCGAGCAGCGCCGCCGACATGTTGTAGAGGAAGGCGATGAGGGTCGCCGCCGCGGTGATCAGTACGACATCGATGGCGGCCACGAGCATGGTGAACCCGAGCACGCGGCTGGTGCCGACGTAGTCCTCGACGCGGAAGGACGCGAGGTCCTCGCCGCCGATGCTCTCCTGGATGGTGGAGTTGATGGAGTCCCAGACGCCGGCGGCGCCGAGGACCTGCCACACCATCGCCACCGACACGACGGTGACGACGGCGAAGGCGATGGAGAGCAGGAAGGACGTCTTCATCACCGACCACGGGTCGACGCGGGTCAGGCGCAGGCGGGCACGCCGCGGCGTACGGCCGGGCGCACCGGCGGGGGCCGGGGCTCCCTGGGGCGCCGGCGGCGGTCCGGAGGGTCGGGGAGCGGTCGGTCCGTCCGACGGACGGCCCTTGGCGTCCGGGGGTCGGACCACCGTGTCCTCGACACGCTCACTCATCAGCTCTCACTCTCGTCGGGGTCGGCCTCGGCCGCGGAGTCATCCGGGGCAGCGTCGACCGATCCTTCGATTGTGGCATCCCGACCCAGATCAGGCGATTCCGTCGTGGCGGCACCCTCGGCACCGCCCTCAGCACCGCCCTCAGCACCCTCGGCACCCGCTTCGCCCTCGGGACCCTCCTCGTCGGGGTCCTTGGCCTCGACGGAGCGGGCGACGACGGCGACGGCGTCGTTCTTCTTCGGGCTGACGAACTTCACGCCCTGGGTGGAGCGGCCGGTGGGGCGGAAGTCGTCGTTGATGGGGCTGCGGACGACCTGGCCGGACTGGGTGATGGAGAGGATCTCGTCGCCGTCGACGACGATGAAGGAGCCGACGAGCGTGCCGCGGTCCTCGTTGGCCAGCTGCATGGCCTTGATGCCGATGCCGCCGCGCGACTGCAGACGGTACTCCGAGATCCGGGTGCGCTTGGCGAAGCCGCCGTCGGTGATGGTGAAGACGTACTGGACGTCGGCGTCGGACTCCTCGTGGGCGACGTCGGCGGCCCGGATGACGGCCATCGACAACAGGGCGTCGCCGTCGCGGAACTTCATGCCGGTCACACCGGAGGTGGCGCGGCCCATGGGGCGCAGCTGGCTGTCGTCGGCGGGGAAGCGGATCGCCTGTCCCTTGCGGGAGACCAGCAGGATGTGGTCGTCGCTGTCGACCAGCTCCGCGCCGATCAGCTCGTCGTCGTCGTCGCGGAAGTTGATCGCGATGACGCCGGCCTGGCGGGGGCTGTTGTAGTCGCCGAGGCGGGTCTTCTTCACCAGGCCGCTGCGGGTGGCGAGCACCAGGTACGGCGCCTGCTCGTAGTCGCGGATCGCGAGCACCTGGGCGATCGACTCGTCGGGCTGGAACGACAGCAGGCCGGCGACGTGGCCGCCCTTCGCGTCGCGCGAGGCCTCGGGCAGGTTGTAGACCTTCGTCCGGTAGACCCGCCCGGCGGTGGTGAAGAACAGCAGCCAGTGGTGGGAGGTCGTGGAGATGAAGTGGTCGACGACGTCGTCGCCGCGCAGCGTCGCGCCGCGCACGCCCTTCCCGCCCCGCTTCTGCGTGCGGTACTGGTCGGCGCGGGTGCGCTTGGCGTAGCCGCCGCGGGTGATGGAGACGACCTGGTCCTCGTCGGGGATCAGGTCCTCCATCGACATGTCGCCGGCGGCCGCGATGATCTGCGTACGACGGTCGTCGCCGTACTTGTCGACGATGCCGTTGAGCTCCTCGATCACGATCGCGCGCTGGCGGGCGACGTTGGCGATGATGTCCTTGAAGTCGGCGATCTTCAGCTCGAGCTCGGCGAGCTCGTCGATGATCCTCTGCCGCTGCAGGGCCGCGAGGGAGCGCAGCTGCATGTCGAGGATCGCGGTGGCCTGCAGCTCGTCGATGTCGAGCAGCCCCATCAGGCCCACGCGGGCCTCGGCGACGTCGGGCGAGCGGCGGATGAGGGCGATGACCTCGTCGAGGGCGTCGAGCGCCTTGACGAGTCCACGCAGGATGTGGGCGCGCTCCTCGGCCTTGCGCAGCCGATACTCGGTACGACGCCGGATGACCTCGATCTGGTGCTCGACCCAGTTGCTGATGAACTGGTCGACCGTCAGGGTCCGCGGGACACCGTCGACGAGCGCGAGCATGTTGGCGGAGAAGTTCGTCTGCAGCTCGGTGTGCTTGAGCAGGTTGTTGAGCACGACCCGCGCCACGGCGTCGCGCTTGAGCACGATGACGATGCGCTGGCCGACCCGCGAGGACGTCTCGTTGCGCACGTCGCTGATGCCCTGCACCTTGCCGGCGTCGGCGAGCTCGGCGATCTTCACCAGCAGGTTGTCGGGGTTGACCATGTAGGGCAGGTCGGTGATCACCAGGACGGTGCGGCCCGACTTGTCCTCGTCGACCTCGATGATCGCGCGCTGGGTGATGGAGCCGCGGCCGGTGCGATAGGCCTGCTCGATGCCCTCGCGGCCCACGATGAGCGCGCCGTTGGGGAAGTCGGGTCCCTTGATCCGCTCGATGAGCGCGTCCTGCAGCTCCTCGCGGGTGGCGTCGGGGTGCTCGAGGGCCCAGGTGGCGCCCTCGGCGACCTCGCGCAGGTTGTGCGGCGGGATGTTGGTGGCCATGCCGACCGCGATGCCGGCGGAGCCGTTGACCAGCAGGTTGGGGAACCGGGCCGGCAGGATCGTCGGCTCCTCGGTCTTCCCGTCGTAGTTCGGGGTCATGTCGACGGTCTCTTCGTCGATGTCCCGGACCATCTCCATGGCCAGCGGCGCCATCCGGCACTCGGTGTACCGCATGGCCGCGGCCGGGTCGTTGCCCGGCGAGCCGAAGTTGCCCTGCCCGTTGACCAGCGGGTTGCGCATCACCCACGGCTGCGCGAGACGCACCAGGGTGTCGTAGATCGCCGAGTCGCCGTGGGGGTGGTAGTTACCCATGACGTCGCCGACGACGCGGGCGCACTTGTTGAACCCGCGGTCGGGGCGGTAGCCGCCGTCGTACATCGCGTAGAGCACGCGCCGGTGCACCGGCTTCAAGCCGTCGCGTACGTCGGGCAGCGCGCGCCCCACGATGACAGCCATCGCGTAGTCGATGTAGGAGCGCTTCATCGACTCCTGCAGGTCGATGGGCTCGACACGGCCGCCCGGTCCCTCGGGGCCGCCGGTCACGTCGGTGGGAGTCTCGGTCACGATTGCTCTCTCTGGGTGGATCTAACGATGTCTAGGAAAACTGCTAGCGACCTAGATATCGAGGAATCGGACGTCCTTGGCGTTGCGCTGGATGAAGGAGCGCCGCTGCTCGACGTCCTCCCCCATCAGGATCGAGAAGATCTCGTCGGCCTGCGCGGCGTCCTCGAGGTCGACACGCAGCAGCACCCGCTGCTCCGGGTCGAGCGTGGTCTCCCACAGCTCGTCGGCGTTCATCTCGCCCAGACCCTTGTACCGCTGGATCGGCGCCTCCTTGGGCAGCTTCTTGCCCTGCTCCAGACCGTCGCGCATCACCGCGTCGCGCTCGGCGTCGGAGTACACGTACTCGTGCTCGTGCGGCTTGTTCCACTTGATCCGGTACAGCGGCGGCTGCGCCAGGTAGACGTGGCCGGCCTCGATCAGCGGGCGCATGAAGCGGAACAGCAGCGTCAGCAGCAGCGTGTTGATGTGGTGGCCGTCGACGTCGGCGTCGGCCATCAGCACGATCTTGTGGTAGCGCAGCTTGGCGATGTCGAACTCCTCGTGCACACCGGTGCCGAGGGCCGAGATGATCGCCTGGACCTCCTGGTTGGCCAGGACCTTGTCGATGCGCGCCTTCTCGACGTTGAGGATCTTGCCGCGGATCGGGAGGATCGCCTGGATCCGGTTCTCGCGGCCCATGACCGCCGAGCCGCCCGCCGAGTCGCCCTCGACGATGAAGACCTCGCACTCCTCGGGGTTGCGCGAGGAGCAGTCGCGCAGCTTGCCCGGCAGCCCGCCGCCGCCGAGCAGGCCCTTGCGGTTGCGGGCCAGGTCGCGGGCCTTGCGCGCGGCCAGGCGCGCGGTCGCCGCCGCCTGCGCCTTGCGGATGATCTCCTTGCCCTCGCCGGGGTTCTGCTCCAGCCAGGCGCCGAGCTGGTCGTTGACGACCGACTGCACGAAGCCCTTCGCCTCGGTGTTGCCCAGCTTGGCCTTCGTCTGGCCCTCGAACTGCGGGTTGGAGATCTTCAGGCTGATGATCGCGGTGAGACCCTCGCGGATGTCGTCACCGGTCAGCCGGTCCTCCTTCTTCTTGATCAGGCCCCACTCCTCGCCCCACCGGTTCACCAGCGAGGTCAGCGCCGCGCGGAAGCCCTCCTCGTGCGTGCCCCCCTCGGGCGTGTTGATCGTGTTCGCGAAGGTGTGGACCGACTCGTTGTACGACGAGATCTGCCACTGCATCGCCAGCTCGAGGCTCATCGGGTTCGCGGCGTCGTCGCCGGTCTCGGCCTCCGCGGCGATGATCGAGCTGATCGTCGTCTTGCGCTTGTTGAGGAAGTCGACGTAGTCGGCCAGGCCGCGCTCGTACTGGAAGACCTGCTCCAGCGCCTTGTGGCCGTCGACCTCGGTCGCGTGGATCTCGGAGGCCGACGCGGCCAGGTCGGCCACACCGTCGCCCTCGGTGGCCGTGCCGTCCTCGACGGCCTCCGCCAGGCCCTCGGCCTTCGGGCGCGCGTCGCGCAGCTCGATGCGCAGGCCCTTGTTGAGGAAGGCCATCTCGCGGAAGCGCGTGGTGATGGTCTCGAGGGTGTAGTCGGTGGTCTCGAAGATGTCCGGCGAGGCGAACCAGGTGACCGTCGTACCGGTGCGCTCGTCGTCGGCCAGCGGGCGCACCTGGCGCAGCGGGTAGTCCGGGACGCCGAGGGAGAACTCCTGCTCCCACAGGTGCCCGCGGTTCTTGACCTCCAGGCGCAGCCTGTCGGACAGCGCGTTGACGACCGACGAGCCGACGCCGTGCAGACCGCCGGAGACCTTGTAGCCGCCGCCGCCGAACTTCCCGCCCGCGTGCAGCACGGTCAGCGCCAGCGTCGCCGCCGGCAGCTCCTGGCCGGGCGCGGTGTCGGTCGGGATGCCGCGGCCGTTGTCGGCCACGCTCACCGAGCCGTCGGGGTTCAGGGTCACCTTGATCGTGTCGCAGTAGCCGGCCAGCGCCTCGTCGACCGCGTTGTCCACGATCTCCCAGATCAGGTGGTGCAGGCCGCGCTCGCCGGTCGAGCCGATGTACATGCCCGGGCGCTTGCGGACCGCCTCCAGGCCCTCGAGGACCTGGATCGCCGACGCGTCGTACTCGCCGAGGTCGGTGCTCTCGGGGGCGGCCACCGGCGCCGGCGTGGGGGTGGGAGCGTCCTCGGGCGACTGGTCGTCAACAGACACGGGCAACCTCATTCACTTGCGGTGGGACCGCCACGCCGGAGGCATGGCGAAGGCCGAGTCAGGCGTCCCGGAGACGCGTTCCCGGCCAGCAACCCATTCTAGCCCTCTGACGGCCTCCGCACACGTAGGTGACGCTCCCGCTGGGGGTAACCCGGGATGAAATGTGCGCCTCAGCGTCCCAGAAAGGCCGATCGGAGGCCCTGGGAGGGGGTCGGACGGGTCCCCGTACGCCGCCCGCGGCCCCGGACCGCCTCCGCACCCCCCGCCGGGTCGATCCCCTCACCCCGGACCGGCGCCCGCCGACCACGGCGGCGACGGGTTGGCGCAGAATCACCAGGACCGTCCTTCACCCCCGGGAGCCTTCGTGTCCTACGCCCTGCCGGTCGTCAAGCCCGACCCCGGCGCGACGCCCGACCTGTCCGCCCCCGAGAAGCTGCGCCTGCTGTGGCTCTACGTGCGGCCCCATCGGGCGATGCTGGGCCTCGGCGTCGCGCTCGGCCTGGTCGGCACCGCCACCGAGCTCGCCACCCCGATGGTCACCAAGCGGGTGCTCGACGGGCTCGCCGTCGACGCGTCGCTGCGGGGCCCGGTGACCCTGCTCGCCGTGCTGCTCGTCGCCGGGACCTTCATCGGCCTCGTGCAGGGCGTCATGCTCGGCACCCTCGCCGAGCGGATCATCCTCGCCACCCGCACCGGGATGGTCCGCCACCTGCTCCGTGTGCGCGTCGGCGAGCTCGACCGCCGCTCCAGCGGGGAGATGGTCGCCCGCGTCACCTCCGACACCCTCCTCATCCGCGAGGCCGCCACCACCAGCGTCGTGTACGGCGTCAACGGGACGATCAGCGTCGTCGGCTCGCTCGTCCTCATGGCCACTCTCGACGTGGCGCTCCTCGGCGTCACCTTCGGCGTCCTGGTCGCCGTCGCCCTGGCCGCGGTCGTGCTGATGCCGGGGCTGGCCCGCGCCTACGAGGTGTCGCAGGCGGAGGTCGGCGAGATGGGCGGGCGCCTCGCGGGCGTGCTCCGCGCGCTGCGCACCGTGAAGGCGAGCCGGGCCGAGGAGCGGGAGTCGGAGCGGATCAGCGAGTTCGCGCGCCGGTCCTCGGTGGCGGCGGTCCGCGCGGTGCGCCTGGAGACCGTCGCGTGGACGATCACCGGTGCCGGCATCAACCTCGCGGTGCTGCTCGTGCTCGGCTTCGGCGCCTACCGGGTCTCCACCGAAGCCCTCGAGGTCAGCGCCCTCATCGCCTTCCTGCTCTACCTCTTCGGCCTGACCTGGCCGGTGATGATGCTGACGATGGCCGCGACCGCCCTGCAGTCCGGCCTGGCCGCGTCCGCCCGGATCGGCGAGGTCACCGGCCTCGCCCTCGAGCCGTACGACGACGGCGAGCCGGTCACGCGCGCGGCCCCCGCCGCCGGCGTACCGGCGCTGGAGCTGCGGCAGGTGCGGGTGCGCTACGCGCTCGACGCCCCGCCGGCGCTCGACGGCGTCGACCTCGTGGTGCCGCGGCACGGGCACACCGCGATCGTCGGCCCGTCGGGCGCCGGCAAGACCACCGTCTTCTCGCTGTTGCTGCGCTTCCTCGACCCGGAGGCGGGCACGGTGCTCCTCGACGGCGTCCCGTACGACGAGTGGCGGTTGGGCGACCTGCGCCGGCGCATCGCGTACGTCGAGCAGGACACCCCGCTCCTGCCCGGCACGCTGCGCGAGAACCTCCTCTATGCGGCACCCGACGCTCCCGAGGCGAAGATCTGGGAGGCGCTGGACACGGTCCGGATGGCCGACCGGGTCCGGGACCTGCCCGACGGGCTGGACACCGAGGTCGGCCCGACGACCCTGTCGGGCGGCGAGCGGCAGCGGGTGGCGCTGGCCCGGGCGCTGGTGATGGACCCCGAGCTGCTGCTCCTCGACGAGGTGACCGCGCAGCTCGACGGCATCACCGAGGCGGCGGTCGCCGAGGGGATCCGGCGTCAGGCCGCGCGGGGCGCGGTCATCACGATCGCGCACCGGCTCTCGACGGTGCTCGACGCCGACCAGATCGTGGTCCTGGAGGACGGGCGGGTGCGCGCCCGCGGCCGTCACGAGACGCTGCTGGCCGAGGACGCGCTGTACGCCGACCTCGTCACCGCGCTGCGGATCGCCGCCCGGGGCGAGGCGCCGGCTCAGCCGTAGGTGTCGCGCGGCCCGCGGCTGCCGCGGGTCGAGCGGCGCCCGTGCTTCCAGCTCGGCGCGTGCGGGCCGAGCACCTCGACGACGGTGACGGTGCCGTGGCCGAGCTCCTCGTTGAGGCGCTTGACGACGGTCGCGGCGAGCAGCTTCAGCTGGGTCGCCCACGCCGTGGAGTCGGTGCGGACGACGAGGGTGCCGTCGACCAGGGACTCCGGCGTCGAGTGGGCGCCGATCTCGGGTCCGACGATCTCGCCCCAGCGCGCGAAGACGCCGCGCACCTGCAGGTCCAGCGCCCAACCGCGGGCGTCGATCAGCCGGCCGACCTCGGCCGAGATCCCCTGCGGGTCCCGGCCGTCGGGATAGGCGCCGCTGACCTGCGGCCCGGCGGTACGACGCCGCCACGACGAGGTCCGGCCCCCGCCCTTGCCGTCGGGGTTGCGCCGCGGGATCCGGCGCGCCGGCGTGGTCGCGGCCCCGGCCGCGCCGAGCATCTGGGAGCGCGCCAGGTCCAGGCCGTCGGCCCGGTGCTCCTCCTCGGGCTCCTCCGGCTGCACCGCATCGGCGCCGGTCGTGGGCTCGTCGTCGTCAGGCACGGGTCACCTCCCCGCCCGCGACCCGGAACACCGCGCCGCTGAGCTGCTCGGGGACGTCCGCCTCCACCGCCGCCGTCACCAGCACCTGCTCGGCACCGGCGACCAGCGTGGCCAGCTGCACCCGGCGGTCCGCGTCCAGCTCGGCGAAGACGTCGTCCAACACCAGGATCGGGTCGTCGCCGTCGGCGCGCAACAGGTCGTACGCCGCCAGCCGCAGCGCCAGCGCGAACGACCACGACGCGCCGTGACTGGCGTACCCGCGCACCGGCAGCCGGTTCTCGTCGCCCGGGCCCAGGGTCAGCAGCACGTCGTCGCGGTGCGGGCCCACGAGGCTGACCCCGCGTCGTACCTCGTCGTCGCGGCGCTCCTCCAGCGCGGTCCGGAAGGCCTCGGCCAGCTCGTCGCCGGCGACGTCCGGGACGGCCGACTCGTAGGCCATCCGCGCGTCGTCCCGCGACGCCCCGCGCGCGACCGCCTCGTAGGCCTTCCCCACGTACGGCGCCAGGTCGGTCGTCAGCGCACGGCGGGCCGCGAGCAGCTCGCTGCCGCGGGCGACCAGCTGGTCGTCCCACACCGACAGCGTCGCCAGGGCGGCGTCGCGCGCGCTGCCGCGGGCGGCGTACATCGACTTCAGCAGGGTGTTGCGCTGCTTGAGCACCCGCTCGTAGTCGGAGATCAGGCCGGCGTACCGGGGCGTGCGGAGCACGAGGAGGTCGTCGAGGAACCGGCGGCGCTGCCCCGGGTCGCCCTTGACGAGCGCGAGGTCCTCGGGGCTGAACACGACGGTGCGCACGATGCCCGCGAGGTCCCGGGCACGCGAGAGCGGCGAGCGGTTGACCCGCGCGCGGTTCGCGCGGCCCGGGTTGAGCTCGACCTCGAGGATCGCGGTCCGCCCGTCGCGGACGACCGCGGCGCGCACCACGGCCTGGGGGGCACCGGCCCGGACCAGCGGGGCGTCGGTGGCGACCCGGTGGGAGGCGAGCCGGGAGAGGTAGTCGACCGCCTCGACCAGGTTCGTCTTGCCCTGCCCGTTGCTGCCGACGAAGGCGGTCACCCCGGGCTCCAGCGCGACGTCGACGGACGCATAGGACCGGAAGTCGTGGAGGGTGAGGTGGGAGACGTGCACGGCCGCGCCTCCTGGGGGTGCGTGATTTTGCCGCTCGCGGCGAGCAGACAGGTTTGAACGGGCCCGGATCACCCTAGGCTGACGCCCATGACGCAACCACCCAACCCTCCCTACGGCGCGCCCGACCCCTACGGGCAGCAGCCCCAGCAGGGCTACGGCCAGCAGCCGGGCCAGCCCGGTCAGCCGTACGGCGCCCCGCCGCCGCAGGCCTACGGCCCCGCCGGCACCGGCGGCACCTTCTTCATCAACGTGCTCGGCCAGGAGCAGGGTCCGCTCGACTTCGGCACCCTCGCCCAGATGGCCGTCTCCGGCCAGATCAAGTCCGACACGGCGGTCCGCTCGGCCGAGAGCCAGCAGTACTTCCAGGCCAAGGACGTCCCCGGCCTGTACTCCGACAAGGAGTGGCTGACCACCGTCCTCATCTCGTGGCTGCTCGGCACCTTCGGCGTCGACCGCTTCTACCTCGGCTACACCGGGCTCGGTGTCGCCAAGCTCCTCACTCTCGGCGGCTGCGGCATCTGGGCGATCATCGACCTGATCCTCGTGCTGCTGCGCAAGATCCCCGACGCGCAGGGCCGTCCGCTGCGCTGACGCCCCCGTGCCCGTCACCCTCCGACGTACGACGACCCCGCGGCTCGCGAGCTCCGAGAAGCTCGCCGCCGTCGGGGTCGTCGCGTTGGGCGCCGGACTGCTCTTCTCCCCCGACCACGTCGAGGACGGGCCGGTCATCTGCCCGTTCCGCCGGCTCACCGGGCTGCCGTGCCCCGGCTGCGGCCTGACCCGGTCCTGGGTCTACCTCGTGCACGGCTGGTGGCGCGATTCCTTCCTCGCCCACCCCTTCGGACCGATCGCGGCCGCGATCGTCGTGACGCTCGCCGTGCTCGCGGTGCGCGCCCGGCTGCGTCGTACGGCGCCGCCGTCGCTGGACCGGATGGTCCGCACCCCGGCCGCGATCGCGCTGATCGTGGCCTGGCTGGGCTTCGCGGTCGTCCGCGCCGTGCTGGCGCTCTGAGAACGGCGCCCTGAGAACGGCGCCCTGAGAACGGCTCAGGCGTCGGGGTTCGCCTCGCCGCCCGCCGGCGGCTCGGTGTGCACGGCGTGACCACCGAACTGGTTGCGCATCGCGGCGATCGCCTTCATCGCCGGGCTGTCGTCCTGGCGCGAGGTGAAGCGCGCGAACAGCGACGAGGCGATCACGTGCATCGGTACGGCGTTGTCGATCGCGGCCTGCACCGTCCACCGGCCCTCGCCCGAGTCGTCGGCGTACCCCCGCAGCTGCTCGAGGTGCTCGTCGTCCTCGATGGCCTCGGTGAGCAGGTCGAGCAGCCAGGAGCGGATCACCGTGCCGGAGCGCCACGAGTCGAAGATCGCGGGGACGTTCTCGACGATGTCGACCTTCTCGAGCAGCTCCCAGCCCTCGGCGTAGGCCTGCATCATCGCGTACTCGATGCCGTTGTGGACCATCTTGGCGAAGTGGCCGGCGCCCGGCGTCGGGCCGGCGTGCACCGCCCCGCCCTCCTCGGGCTTCAGGGCGTCGAAGGCGGGCTGCACCTTCGCGATGTCCTCGCTCGCGCCGCCGTACATCAGCGCGTAGCCGTTCTCCAGGCCCCAGACCCCGCCGGAGACGCCGCAGTCGACGAAGCCGATGCCCTTCTCGGCGAGGGACGCGGCGTTGATCGCGTCGTCGGTGTACTTGGAGTTGCCGCCGTCGACGACCAGGTCGCCCTCGCCGAGCAGATCCTTCAGCTCGGCGATCGTGGAGCGGGTCGGCTCCCCCGCGGGGACCATCACCCACACCACCTTCGGTGCGGGCAGCGCCTCGACCATCGCGGCCAGCGAATCGGCGTCCGCCAGATCCGGGTTGCGGTCATAGCCGACGACGGTGTGTCCCGCCTCGCGGAGCCGGGTGCGCATGTTGCCACCCATCTTGCCGAGGCCGACGAGTCCGATCTCCATGGCGTGAGCCTAGCGGGACCCGGTGAACCGCACCCGGGACGCGGACCGGTTCAGCTCAGCAGACGGCGCGGCATCAGCAGGTAGCGGAACGAGCCGCCGTCCTCGGCGTCGTTCTCGTCACCGGTGCCGCTGATGACCACCGGCTTCGACGCCTGGGTGAACGCCAGCTCGACGGTCGCCTGGTCGATCGCGCCGAGGCCGTCGAGCAGGAACGCCGGGTTGAAGCCCGTGACCAGGTCCTCGCCCTCGATGTCGGCCGCGACCGACTCCGAGGCCTGCGCGTCGTCACCGGAGCCGGCGTCCAGCACCAGCGCTCCGTCGCGGAAGCTCAGCTGGACCGCGGTGTTGCGGTCGGCGACGAGGGACACGCGCTTGACGGACTCGATCAGCTCGGCGCGGTCGATCTTCGCGATCGTCAGCTTCTCGGTCGGGAACAGGCTGCGGACCTTGGGGAACTCACCGTCGAGCAGCCGGGTCGTGGTGCGTCGTACGCCGCCGGGGCCGGTGCCCTCGAAGCCGATGATCCCGTCACCCGAGCCCGACGCGGACAGCGCGATGGTCACCTCGGGCCCCGCGGTGAGCGACTTGGCCGTGTCGCCGAGCACCTTCGCCGGCACGAGGGCGGCGACGGTGGCGTCGGGCGTGCCCGGGTTCCAGTTCAGCTCGCGCTGGGAGAGGCGGAAACGGTCGGTGGCGAGCAGCGCGATGCTGTCGCCCTCGATCTCGAGGCGGACGCCGGTGAGCACGGGCAGCATGTCGTCGCGGCCCGCGGCGGTCACGGCCTGGGCCACGGCGTGGGCGAAGATCTCGCTCGGCACCGTGCCGGTCGCGGCCGGCATGTCGGGGATCGTCGGGTAGTCCTCGACCGGCATCGTCTGCAGCGAGAAGCGCGACGAGCCGCAGGTCAGCGAGACGCGGGCGCCGTCGAGGGTCAGCTCGACCGGCTTGTTCGGCAGGCTGCGGCAGATGTCGGCGAGCAGCCGGCCGCTGACCAGCGCGCGGCCGTCGTCGCTGACGTCGGCCTGGAGCGTGGCGCGCGCCGAGGTCTCGTAGTCGAACGTGGAGAGGACCAGCCCGTTCGCGTCGGCCTCGATGAGCAGGCCCGCCAGGACCGGTGCGCTCGGGCGGACGGGAAGGCTGCGCGCAGCCCAGGCGACGGCGTCGGCGAGCACATCGCGTTCGACACGGAACTTCACGTCGTACCTCTCACGTGGTCGGTGGCGGGAGCGCGGTGAACGACAGGTTCCGCTGGCTGCGCCGGTGTGGGGTTGCATCCTGCCACGTCGCGGGTGAGCGCGGCACCGGCAGTGGCGTCGTCGGGGATTTCGTGTGGTCTGGCGGGGAGCGGAAGGGGTACCGATCCACAGGCAGGAGGCCCGGAGGAGTTCCGGCGATCGAGCGTCGAGTGTCGTCAGGGAGTGGTCATAGCGTCGGTGGAAACTGTGGATAACCGGTGTTCGTGCAGGTCAGCGGCGATCTGGCCGGTGGATGACGACTGTGGACGACGGGCCCGGATCCTGGTGCCCGCTGTGGACGACGCTGTCCGTGTGGACCCGCGTCCTGGTGCCTCCACGGAATCCTCCCCGTGTAGTTCGCACAATTCCACCGGAGTTCTCCACAGGCTCGAGCGACAACTTCCTGTCGTCCGACGCGCGGTCAGGACGAGCGCGCCTGCATCTTCACGCGGTTCGTCAGCTCGCTCACCTGGTTGAACACCGCGCGCCGCTCCCCCAGCAGCTGGTTGATCTTGCGCTCGGCGTACATGACCGTCGTGTGGTCCCGGTTGCCGAACTGCGCGCCGATCTTCGGCAGCGACAGCCCGGTCAGCTCGCGGCACAGGTACATCGCGATCTGCCGGGCCATCACCAGGTGGCGTCCGCGGCTGGGCCCGGTGAGCTCCTCGATCGACAGCCCGAAGTACGCCGCGGTCTGGGCGATGATCAGCGACGCGGTGATCTCCGGCTCGCCGCCCTCGGGGATCAGGTCCTTCAGCACGATCTCGGCGAGCGTCATGTCGACGTCCTGCCGGTTCAGGTTCGCGAAGGCCGTCACCCGGATCAGCGCGCCCTCGAGCTCGCGGATGTTGGTCTGGATCTTGCTGGCGATGAACTCCAGCACGTCCGACGGCGCGGTGAGCCGGTCCATCGCGGCCTTCTTGCGCAAGATCGCGATCCGGGTCTCGAGGTCCGGCGGCTGCACGTCGGTGATCAGGCCCCACTCGAACCGGTTGCGCAGCCGGTCCTCCAGCGCCTCGAGCCGCTTGGGCGGACGGTCGGAGGTGAGCACGATCTGCTTGTTGGCGTTGTGGAGCGTGTTGAAGGTGTGGAAGAACTCCTCCTGGGTCTGGGTCTTCCCCTCCAGGAACTGGATGTCGTCGATGAGGAGTACGTCGATGTCGCGGTACTTCCGCTTGAAGCGGTCCTGCCGGTCGTCGCGGATCGCGTTGATGAACTCGTTGGTGAACTCCTCGCTCGACACGTAGCGCACCTTCGAGCCGGCGTAGATCGTGCGCACGTAGTGGCCGATCGCGTGGAGGAGGTGGGTCTTGCCGAGCCCGGACTCCCCGTAGACCAGCAGCGGGTTGTAGCTGCGGCCCGGCGCCTCGCTCACCGCCACCGCCGCGGCGTGCGGGAAGCGGTTGGAGGATCCGATGACGAAGGTCTCGAACGTGTACTTGGGGTTGAGGCGCGACTCCCCCGACCCGGTGGCCGAGGGCCCGGCGGCGCTCGCGGCGCCGAGGTCCGGGCCCGCGTCGTACGTCGGAGGGGCGGTCGGATAGGTCGACGAGTCGACAGGTGGATTTGTCGACATGGCGACTTGTCGACCTGCTTCGGTGCTGCCGTCCTCGCGGGCGGGACGCTCGTAGGGCTTCTGCTCGAAGGCCGGCTCGTCGTACGACGGGCCGTCGTCGTAGGAGGCCGACGACTCGAAGGTCGGGGCGTCGTGGTGCAGCGAGGCGTCGACGGTGACGGCCAGCTGGACGTCGTGACCGAACCGCTCGGTCAGCGCGTCCTCGAGCTGACCCCGCAGCCGGCCCTCGAGGCGCTTGCGCGTGAAGTCGTCCGGCACCGCGACGATCGCGGTCGTGCCGTGCAGCGTCACCGGACGGCTCGCCTGGAGCCAGGCCCGCTGGTGGGCCTGGAGGTCGTCGACGACGGCCACCCACTCCACGGTCAGGCGGGCCGTCGCGGCATCGACCGGCTGCCCGCTCGCCTGCTGCTCGTCAGGCTGCTGCTCGTTCGGGTCGGACTGGGGCTGATCCGGGGTGCCGGTCACGCCTCACCTCTCGCTCGTCGTCACTGTCTCGGGAGTTGCTCCACAACTTTGTCCACAGGTTGTGAACATTTGCATCACCGCGTCGGAGATGCCCGACCGAGACCGATCCGCACACCCTACCGGCGGTCATTTGCGCAGGTCAGGGGCCAGGTTCGGAGGAACGAGGCGTCCCGGTCAGGCGGTGGCCGCGAGGAGGGAGCGAGACCGGAGGGGAAACCCGGATCGCACGAACCTAACCGTCGCATCCACCGAGGATCAAGGCGCTATCCACAGGTTTTGACCTCGGTCACAGGAAGGCTCCGCGAGTGCCTCTCGGTTTGACCCCCGATCGGCCCTGCGCGTACCGTTGATTGGTCAACCGGAGTCGACCGGTGCCGCATGTCCACGACGCTCACCAGCCTCGTGGCTGCGCGGTGCCGGCCGACACGCCACGCGGATCCCCCGGGATCCGCACCTGGCTGCCGAGACCCTTCCCGTCAGTGCACCTGAGAGGTCGATTCGTGAGCAAGCGGACGTACCAGCCCAACAACCGTCGTCGCCACAAGGTCCACGGTTTCCGCCTGCGGATGCGCACGCGCGCAGGCCGCTCCATCCTGGCCAACCGCCGCCGGAAGGGCCGCTCGAGCCTGTCTGTCTGAGGACAGACCGGCCGACCGCGGTGCCCGCCCAGCGGTTTCCGTGGGGCTGACCGTGCTCGCAGCCGGCCAGCGGCTCACCGACCCGGACCTGTTCCGGGCGGCGAGCCGCCGAGGCCGACGGGCCGGGACCCGCACAGT
>QFCS01000731.1_pt1 | contig 17333 bp, 16 predicted proteins | sample 3576561 | NCBI WGS metagenome assembly QFCS01 | reverse complement strand
GCGCCAGCCAGTGCCGCGCCAGGCCGATCAGGCGGCGGCGAAGCGCTTCGTCATCGACCAGGGGGTGGGAATCGATTGGAGATGTCACGCAAAGGCCCGCTCGTTCGTTTACCGGATGAAGCTAACACACAGGAGCCATTCCCATGCTTTCCCCGGACACCGACACGCCTACCCGCCCCGCCAACCCTCACGACGGCGCCTTCCTGGAAGAGAAGGCCTTTCGCGCCCGCACGGTGCTGGTGTTCGGCACCATCACCGACGCGCTGGCCTCGGAGACGGTACGCAAGCTGCTGGCGCTGGACGCCGAGTCGAGCGCGCCGATCACCATGATCGTCTCCTCGCCCGGTGGCCACCTCGAATCGGGCGACGCGATCCACGACGTGGTGCGCTTCGTGGCCTCGCCGGTGCACATGGTCGGCACGGGCTGGGTGGGCAGCGCCGCCACGCACCTCTACCTGGGCGCGGCCCGCGAACGCCGCGTCTGCCTGCCGCAAACGCGCTTCCTGATCCACCAGCCCAGCGGCGGCGCGGGTGGTGCCGCCAGCGACATGGCGATCCAGGCCCAGGAGATCCTCAAGGCCCGCGAGCGCATCGCCGAGGTCATCGCGCGCGAAACCGGCCAGCCCATCGAGCGGGTGCGCCAGGACATCGAGCGCGACCTGTGGATGCCGGCGCAGGAGGCGGTGGCCTACGGCCTGGCATCGCGGGTCATTCGGCGGCGGGAGGAGTTGTGGCGCTGAGCGAGGACATCCCGCCATTTGGAGAGGGACGCTCGGGAGCGTCGGGCGCTTGACGCGGGCGCTGGCGAGCGTCAGACCGACTGTTCCATCAGGGACTTCAGCAGTGCCTCGGTCTGTGCCCGTTGCAGATTGAACGCGGCGTCCAACGACGGGCTCTGTTTGTTGATCAAGCGCTCCATCGCCAGGCCGCGCACGGTGGCGACGATTTGCAGAACGGCCAGGCCTGCCGTGCGGCGGTCCTTGATGCCCATGGCCTCGAAGTCATCACCCAGCAGCTGCTTTTCGATCTGCTGTCGGGAGCGCCCCACCTGCGCCAGGCGCTCGGAGAGCTCGGGATCGCCGCGGGCGCCGAGCATGACCTCCAGCACCGCAAACGCCTTCGGTTGCTTGTACAGGGCCCAGATGTGGTCTACCCGCGCCATGGCGCGGGGCAGGCCCGGTGGAAAGCGGCGAATCTCCGCCAGCGTTTCTTCGCGTATCTCATCCAGTAAGGCTTCGACCAGCGAGGCGTAGAGGCTTGCCTTGGTGGGGAACTGCTTGATCAGGGCGCCGCGGCTGATGCCCGCGTGCTGCGCCACCGCCAGGGTGCTCGCCCCCGAATAGCCCTTCCCGTGCAGGCAGGCGATCGCCGACTCGAACACGCGGGCGCGCGTCAACTCGCGCCGCAGTGCGTGTGGGCCACGTCGCACGGGGCGGTCGCCAGGCGCGGGGTCCGGGGTCTCAAGCGAGGGCACGGTGGTGGGCATCGGCACAGTCAACATTCAAGCAAATAAGAGTCATTGTAGCTTCCTGATTAAAGGAAAACCCTAACCCTCCGCGAGAGAAGGGGTGGCGCCTCACGCGCGTGACATCAGGGATTTCACTAGGTTTCTCATAGGTTTCATAGACCTACATGGTCACTCATTGGTTCTGCCAATAAGTGCATACGCAACTCTAATTAGGAGTCAACTATGACTCCGGATGAGAATGCGGCCAAGCATTTGAACCACAGAGTCTCCTGATGTCTTCGACGCCTTCGTCAAACCAGCGCTCCGCCAGGAGTGACTTGCCTCGCCGGCCGAAACCGCCTTCCACCCAGGACACGGCCTTCTTCTGGGAGCAGGCCAATCGCCACCAACTGGTGATTCAGCGCTGCTGCGGCTGCAGCACGCTTCGGCATCCGCCGATGCCGGTGTGCCCCCGCTGCCACAGCTTCGACTGGGACTTCGTCCCGTCGCCTGGCAAGGGTGTGCTCTTCAGTTTCACCACCGTGCACGCACCGCTGGTGGAGTCCTTCGATCGGCCCTACGGCGTGGGCATCGTTGAACTCGACGAGCAGACCCGTCTGGTGGCCGTGCTGCAGGACGGCCCGACGTCCTGGCGCATCGGCATGCGCGTGAAGGTGGACTTCTTCGATTGCGAGGGCGGCTTCGCGTTGCCGGTCATCTGCCCGGAGGCCACATGACCGCCACCTCGAGCCAACAAGGCTACTTCGGCAGCGCCATCGTGGGCATAGGCGCCACGGAGTTCTCGAAGAACTCGGGGCGCTCCGAATGGAGGCTCGCCATGGAAGCGGTGCTCGCGGCATTGCGCGATGCGGGCATCGCGCCGGAAGAGGTCGATGGACTGGTGACGTTCACGCTGGACACCAACCCGGAAGCCTTCATCGCCCAGGGGCTTGGCGTTCGGCAGTTGCGCTTCTTCAGCCGCGTGAACTACGGCGGTGGCGGCGCTTGCGGCACGGTGCTGCAAGCCTGCCAGGCGGTGCGGACCGGTCTGGCCGAGGTCGTCGTGTGCTACCGCGCCTTCAATGAACGCTCCGGCTTCCGGCTGGGGTCGGGCGCGCTCTCTGACACGCAAGCCCCCACCACCGAGGCGCTGCGCTATTCGTGGTCCACCCCGCACGGCCTGCGCACACCGGCGAGCTGGACGGCCCTGATCGCGCAGCGTTACCTGCACACCCACGGCCTCACGTCGGCCGCGTTCGGTCAGGTGGCGGTGTCCGCCCGGCGCCATGCGGCGACGAATCCGAAGGCGCACTTCTACCAGCGGCCGCTGTCCCTGGAAGACCACCAGGCCTCGCGCCTCATCGCCGAGCCGCTGCGTTTGCTCGATTGCTGCCAGGAGACCGACGGCGCGCAAGCGATCGTCGTCACCAGCGCGGGGCGCGCGCGCAGCTTGCGCAAGCCACCGGTGGTGGTGCAGGGCGCGGCCCAGGGCGCCAGCAACCAGCCCTACGTGATGATGCCCTTCTACGAGGGCGACCTGCTGCGCGTCCCCGAACTCGGCATCGCCGCGCGCGAGCTGGAACGCCAATCGGGTCGCTCGGTGAAGGATGTCGACCTGGCGATCCTGTACGACCACTTCACGCCCTACATCCTGCTGCAGCTGGAAGAACTGGGCATTTGCAAGCCCGGCCAGGCCGCGGACTTCGTTCGCGACGGCGGACTGGACCTCGACGGCCAGATGCCGACCAACACGCACGGTGGCCAGCTCGGCGAGGCCTACCTGCACGGCATGAACGGCATCGCCGAGGCCGTGCGCCAGTTGCGCGGTGAAGCCGTGAACCAGGTGAAGGGCGCGCAAACCGCCTTGGTCACCGCTGGCACCGGTCTGCCCACCAGCGCTCTGCTGCTGGGCGTCCATTGAACCCTTTCCCCTCCACAGCACGAGCAATGATCAAACGTTCTTTCTTCACCGATGAGCACCAGGCCTTTCGCGCTGCGGTGCGCCGCTTCGTCGAAACCGAAATCCAGCCCCACCACGCCGATTGGGAGCGACAAGGCCGCATGCCGCGGGAGATCTGGCTCAAGGCCGGCAGCATGGGCCTGCTGTGCTGCGACCTGCCCGAGGAATACGGCGGCCCGGGCGGCGACTGGTTGCACAGCGTCGTCGTCGTCGAAGAGCTCTGGCGCCTGGGCCTGAGCGGACCCGGCACCGGCTTCATGGTGCATTCGGAGATGGTGGCGGCCTACATCCGCACCTGGGGCACGGAAGAGCAGAAGCGCCACTGGCTGCCGCGCATGGCGCGCGGCGAGGTCATCGGCAGCATCGGCATGTCCGAACCCGGTGCCGGCAGCGACCTGCAGGCCATGACGACCCGCGCACAGCGCGAGGGCGACGACTACGTCATCAACGGCCAGAAGATCTTCATCACCAACGGGATGATGTGCGACCTGATCGTCCTGGCCGCCAAGACGGACAAGGACGCTCGAAAGAACGGCATCAGCCTCATCATCGTGGAGGCCGACCGGCCCGGCTTCGTGAAAGGCCGCGCGCTCGAGAAGATCGGCACGCACGCGCAGGACACGGCCGAGCTCTTCTTCGACAACGTTCGCGTGCCCGCCAGCAACCTGCTCGGGCAGGAGCACAACGGCTTTCGCATGCTGATGACCAAGCTGGCGCAGGAGCGGCTCAACCAGGCCGTGCGCAGCACCATCGTCTGCGAATCGGTGATCGACTGGACCGTGGCCTACACCCGCGAGCGCAAGGCCTTCGGCGGCACCATCGCCGACTTCCAGAACACGCAGTTCGTGCTCGCGCAGCTCGCGGCCGAAACCACCTCGCTGCGCGTGTTCACCGATTGGTGCATCACCCAGTTCATGGCCGGCGAGCTCGGGCCCATCGACGCCGCCAAGGTCAAGCTGCTGTCCACCGAGTTGCAAGGCAAGGCCATCGACCAGTGCCTGCAGTTCTTCGGTGGCTACGGCTACATGCGCGAGTACCCGATCGCGCGCGCCTTCGTCGACGCCCGCCTCACGCGCATCGGCGGCGGTGCCATCGAGGTCATGAAGCAGATCATTGGCCGCTCCTTGTTCGCGGCCGAGCGTTCCCCGTCCAAAACCACAGGAGACACGACATGAACCAGACTAAGAGAACCCTCTGCGCGGCGCTTGGCTTCTTTGTCCTCGCGGGCGCAGCCAGCGCGCAGGACTACCCGGACCGCCCCATCCGGCTGCTGGTCGGCTTCACCGCCGGCAGCACGGTGGACGTGGTCGCCCGCACCCTGGCCGACGGCCTGGCCAAGCGCTTCGGCCAGCCTGTGATCGTGGAGAACAAGACGGGTGCCAACGGCGCGCTGGCCACGGAAACCGTCGCCCGGGCCAAGGCCGACGGCTACACGCTGCTGGTGTCCAACACCAGCTCGCTCACCGTCAACCCGCTGCTCTACAAGAACCTCGGCTACAGCGTGCCGAAGGACTTCGCCCCCATCACCACGATCACCACCTACCCGCTGGTGCTCACCATCAACCCGACAAACCCGAAGATGGCCAATGTGCGCACGCTCGCGGACTTCGTGGCCCTGGGCAAGGCGCAGCAGAACCCGCCCCTGACCTTCGGTTCCGGCGGCAATGGCAACTTCCTGCAAATCGCCTCGGAGCAATTGATCAGCGCTGCGGGCTTCAAGGCCACCCACGTGCCCTACCGGGGCGGCACGCCGATGCAACTGGCGCTGCTGTCCAACGAGGTCGACTTCAACTTCGACACCCTGTCGGCCGTGCCGCAGGTGAAGGCGGGCAAGCTGCGCGCGCTGGCGGTGTCCGAAAACACGCGCTGGGAAGACCTGCCGGACGTGCCCACGGTTGCCGAACTGGGCTACCCCTCGGTTCAGTTCAGCGCCTGGCTTGGTCTGGTCGCACCCGCCGGCACACCGCCCAAGGTGATCGACGCGCTGCACCAGGCCATGACCGAACTGGGCAAGGACCCGGCCATCCGCACCCGTCTGCACGCGCAAGGACGCGTCTCGCTCAAGTCGCCCCAGGCCTTTCTTGAGCAGATCAACGCCGAGCTCGCCCAGAACGCCGACGTCATCAAGAAGGCAAACATCCGCATCGACTGAGTGGTCACCGCATGAACCTCGACAAACTGCAAGCCTTCCGGATTCCCGACGCTGTACAGACCTACACCTGGCGCGACTCCAGCCTCTACGCGTTGGGGCTCGGCTACGGAGCGGACCCTGTGGATGAACCCGATCTGCGCTATGTGCTGGAGACGGACCAGCAGACCGTGCCCTCCATGAGCGCCATCCTGGCCTACCCCGGGTTCTGGTTCGCCGACCCGTCGCTGGCGATCGACTGGGTGCGGCTGCTCAACGGGCAGGTGGCCTTCACGATCCACCGGTCGCTGCCACCCGAAGGGACGGTGAAGTCGACGTCTCGGGTGGTCGCGGTGGACGACAAGGGCAAGGACAAGGGTGCCGCTGTCTTCCTGCAGAAGGAAGTGACCGACCCCGACGGCGCGCCGTACGCGACGATCCGGCAAGCCGTTTTCCTGCGCGGCGATGGTGGCCACGGGGGCTTCGGCGTGCCGCCCGAGACGCCGCCCGCGGTCACGGGCGATGCGCCCGATCACGCGCTGGAACTCGACGTCGCCCGCAACGCGGCCCTGATCTACCGTCTGAGCGGCGACCTCAATCCCGTGCACTCCCACCCGGCCATCGCGCGCCAGGCCGGGTTCCGGGAGCCCATCGTGCATGGCATGTGCTCGCTGGGCATGGCTTGCCGCGCCGCGCTGCGACTGCTCTGCGACAACCAGCCGCAACGGCTGAAGTCCATGTCCATCCGCTTCGCAAGCCCGGTGTACCCGGGCGAGCGTCTGCGGTTCGAGTTCTTCGGCAAAGGGCCCCACTTCCAGTGGCGCGTCCGTGTGCCAGAGAGGAACGTGACCGTGCTGGATCGCGGCCAGCTCGAGCTCACGCGGTAGCCACCGTTCAACCCCCACGCGACAAAGGCTGGAGTGAAGAATGAAAACGATCCGGAGACGACACTTTTCCACGCTGCTGCTATCGGCGATCGCGCCCGCCTGGGCCAACGCCCAGGAGACTTTCCCGAACAGGCCCTTCAAGATCATCATTCCCTATGCGGCCGGTGGCCTGTCGGACTTCATCGTCCGAACCGTCGGCGAGCACATGGCCAAGCGCCTGGGGCAGCCACTGGTGGTCGACTACAAGTCGGGCGCCTCTGGCGCGATCGGTGCCCAGTTCGTCGCCACCTCACCGGCCGACGGTTATACGCAGCTGTTCATCAACCCTGGCCAGGTCATTGCCCGCTACGCGACCTCCAAGCCGACCTACGACGCGATCACCAGCTTCGTGCCGATCGGCCTGATCTCCCAGACGCCCATGCTGGTTTATGTGAACAGCAGCGTGCCGGTGAACAATTTGCGCGAGTTCATCGAGTACGCCAAGACCCAGCCGCAGGGCATCGAGTGTGGCAACGCGGGCCTGCTGTCGTTCGGGCACGTCACGGCCGAGCGCTTTGCGCGCGCGGCGGGCATCAAGCTGCTGCACGTGCCCTACAAGGGCGGCCCGCAGATGACCATGGCCCTTCGCTCCGGCGAGACCAAGGTGATGTTCACCACGCCCACGGCCGACAACCTGGGTCTGGTGGAATCGGGCCACTTCAAGCTGCTGGGCGTGGCTTCGCGCGATCCGATGGCGCGTCGTCCGAACATCCCGCTGGTGTCCAGCGTGATCCCGGGCTTCGAGGCGCAGGCCTGGTACGGCCTGCTGGCCCCGGTGGGCACCCCGGCCCCGGTTGTCGCGGCCCTCAACGGCGCCCTGCGCTCGGCCCTGGCGGACCCGGACGTGAAGGAGAAGTTCGCCAGGCTGGATCACGCGCTGGGCGATGGCACGACCACGCAGATGGGCGATATCGTGAAGGCGGAAGACCGCGCATGGAAAGACCTGATCCCCCAGCTCGGCGTCAAGATCGAATAGCGCATGGGACCTCTTCACGGCATCAAGGTGGTCGAGATGGCCGGGATCGGCCCGGGGCCTTTCTGCGCCATGCTGCTGTCCGACATGGGCGCGGAGGTCCTGCGGATCGACCGGGCCGATGCGGTGGACGCGGCCAGCGAGCGCGATCCCCGGTTCGAGGCAATGAACCGGGGCCGGCGCTCGATCGCCGTCGACCTGAAGCACCCCGAAGGTGCTGCCACCGTCATGCGCCTGGTGGCGTCCGCTGATGTGCTGATCGAGGGCTTCCGTCCGGGCGTGATGGAACGGCTCGGCCTGGGTCCGGATGCGTGCCTGGCGGTCCGGCCCAGACTGATCTATGGCCGCATGACGGGTTGGGGTCAACAAGGGCCACTGGCCCAGGCCGCCGGCCACGACATCAACTACATCGCCCTCACAGGTGCGCTTCACGCGATCGGCAACGGTTGCGGCAAGCCCGTGCCCCCGCTCAACCTGGTGGGCGACTTCGGCGGCGGGGCGCTCTACCTGGCGTTCGGCATCGCCTGTGCTTTGCTGGAAGCTCGCCAGTCGGGTCAGGGTCAGGTGGTCGACGCCGCCATCGTCGACGGCGCCAGTTCGCTGCTCACGTTCCTGCATGGCGCATTTGCGCGCGATGCCTGGACGCATGAGCGAGGCTGCAACCTGCTCGATGGCGGGCGCCCCTGGTACGACAGCTATGAGACGGCGGATGGCCGTCACATCTGCATCGGTGCCATCGAGTCCAGGTTCTTCGGGGAGTTGCTTGTCCGTCTGGGCCTGGACGGCGAGGACCTGCCCGAGCAGAACGACCCGGCCGGCTGGACATGGCTGCGGTCTCGCCTGGCGGCCGTGTTCAAGGGCAAGACGCGCGACGAATGGAGCGCGCTGCTCGAAGGAACGGACGCCTGCTTTGCGCCGGTTCTCGACCTCCATGAGGCGCAGCGGCATCCCCACAACGTGGCCCGCAACACGTTCGTGGAGGTGGACGGACTCGCGCAGCCGGCGCCCGCGCCGCGCTTCAGCCGCACACCGGCGCAGGTGGCCGGTCCGGCACCGCGGGCAGGGCAGCACACCCGGACGGCGCTGGAGCAATGGGGCTTCACGGCCTCCGAAGTGGGGCGCCTGCTCGCCATGGGTTCGGTCGCGCAAGCGATCGAGCACCAGCGAGTGGCCCCGGATTCATCAACAGCTTTCACATCGCCATGACACGTTCGGTACACGTCGGGACACGAAGCCGCGACACCACGCAAGTTGAAGATCGCGCCGCGCGCGCGGCCACAGGATTCGTCGCCGCGGGGGTGCGAGCGGGCGACGCGGTGGCCCTGCTGCTTCGCAACGACTTTGCCTTTCTGGAAGCGGGGGCCGGCGCCGCCTTGTTGGGCGCCTACGCGGTGCCACTCAACTGGCACCTGGCGCCCAGCGAGATCGACTACGTCGTCCACGATTGCGACGCCAAGGTGCTGGTGGTGCACGACGACCTCTTGCGACTGGTGGACGTTCAGGGGCTTCGGGCCGAAGGACGCACGCTGGTGGTGGTGCCGACCGACCCCGGGATCCGTCGCGCCTACCAAGTGCCGGAGGACGCGGCTTCCATGCCACCGGACCTCACGCTCTGGGATCACTGGCTGGCCCGGCACGAGCCCTGGCGCGGCGTGCCTGGCACACCGGTGGAAAGCGTGATCTACACCTCGGGCACCACCGGCCGCCCCAAGGGCGTCAAGCGCTTGCCCGCGACGCCGGAGCAGATGAAACGCATCGAGGCCATGCGTGCCAAGGTCTATGGGCTGGTGCCCGGCATCCGGCTGATCGTGCCGGCACCGATGTACCACGCGGCCCCGAACGTGTTCGCCTCGCGCGGGCTGAAGGTAGCGGACCGCCTGGTGCTGATGGAGAAGTTCGATGCCGAAGAACTGCTGCGCCTGATCGAAGCGCATCGTGCCACCACCCTGGTGATGGTGCCCACCATGTTCGTGCGCCTGCTGCGCCTGCCCGAGGCGGTGCGACAGCGCTACGACCTGAGTTCCCTGCAACAGGTCTACCACGCGGCCGCTCCCTGTCCTCCGGAGGTGAAGGCCGAGATGATCGCCTGGTGGGGGCCGATCATCAACGAGTGGTACGGCACCACCGAGTCCAGCGTGGTCACCTGGTGCAACAGCGAGCAATGGCTGAGCCACCGCGGCACGGTGGGGCGCCCCATCGACGGCGCGCGTGTCGAGATCGTCGGCGAGGACGGTGCCTTGTTGCCGCCGGGTGAGCCCGGCGAGATCTACGTCGGGCTCGACTTCTACCCCGACTTCACTTTCCACAAGCGCGAGGACGAGCGCCGCCAGATCGGCCGCAACGGCCTGATCACCGGCGGTGACGTCGGCTACCTCGACCAGGACGGCTTCCTGTACATCTGCGACCGCAAGCGGGACATGATCATCTCGGGCGGCGTCAACATTTATCCCGCGGAGATCGAGGCTGCCCTCCTGGAATCGACCGAGGTCCAGGACTGCGCCGTCTTCGGTGTGCCCGACCCGGAATACGGCGAGGCCGTGCTGGCGCTCGTGGTGCGTGCGCCCGGCGTGTCCGAGGCCGGGTTCGATCAGCGCCTGCGCGCCCTGCTGGGGCAGCGGCTCGCCCGCTACAAGATCCCCCGCACCATCGAGATCCGCGACGCGCTGCCGCGCGACGATGCGGGCAAGTTGATCAAGCGCCGTTTGCGAGAGCCCTACTGGCAGGGCATCGAACGCCGCATCTAGCGCGGCTGGCCGCCCTCGTCGAGGACCCGAGCGCCCCACCCATCCCCCACCGCACGAAAGACGCATGCCATGAGCGAGATTCTCGTCAACGAAGCCAATGAGTGGCGCCTGCAAACCCCCGGCGCGACCGGATGGGTCGGCTCGCCGCGCCCACAGGCGCCCAACAAGTACCTGATCCTCTCGGCGGACACGCACGCCAACGAGCCCGGCAACCTCTGGGCCGAGCGCATCGACGCCAGGTACAAGGACCGGCTGCCCAAGGTCTGGGTGGACGACAAGGGCGTCCAGTGGCGCAAGATGGAAGCCTCCGAGGAACCCGATCGCCTGATCCTGGCCCGTCTGGAGGGCGAGGACCTGGTGCGCTCCCGGGCCGGGGCCACGGCCACCGAGACCGGACCCAATGTCGAGCAGCGGCTCAAGGACCTGGCGCTGGACGGCGTCGACGGTGAGGTCATTTTCCCGGGCAAGGGCCTGGCCATGTGGTACACGTTCGACCCCGAGTTCGCGCACGCCCAGTGCCACGTGTACAACACCTGGGCCTGGGAGACCTTTGGTCCCTATGTCGATCGGCTCTCGCCGGCCGCGGCGCTCGCCACGGGCAGCATAACGAGCACGATGAAGGAGATCGACCGCTGCCTGAAACTGGGTTTCCGCCACTTCACGTTGCCCTGCAAGCCCCTGTTCGGCCCGCCCAAGACGAACGAGCTGAACTACAACAAGACCGACTTCGATCCGATGTGGGCACGCTTCGTCGAGGCCGACGTTCCCGTGAGCTTTCACGTCTCCACCGGCAAGGACCCGCGCACCACGCGCGGCCTGGGCGGCGCGGTCGTCAACTACGTGGTGAACTCCCTGTCTCCGACGATGGAACCCTTGGTGAACATCTGCGCGTCCGGCGTGGCCGAGCGCTTCCCGGGTCTGCGCTTCGGCAGTGTCGAGGCCGGCATCGGATGGCTGCCGTGGATGCTGGACGCCATGGATGAGGCGTACCAGAAGCACCACTTCTGGGTCAAACCGAAGCTCAAGGCCTTGCCGTCCGACTACTTCAAGGCGCAGGGTTTCGCCACCTTCGGCGAGGACCGGGCTGGCCTGGCGCTGATGGAGTCGCACGGGCTGGAGAACAACTGCCTGTGGGCCAATGACTACCCGCACCACGAAGGCACCTGGCCGCATTCGCCCGAGGCCATCGAGCGCCAGATGGGTGGCATCGGCGAGGCCTCGCGCCGCAAGGTGCTGGGTGAGAACGCGGCCCGCGTGTTCGGGTTCAAGGAACTGAGCGCAAAGTACGCCGCGAAGTAGGCGGCGCTCAGCCCAAGGCGCCGCTGGCGCGCAAGGAGGCGATGCCTGGCGCGTCGTAGCCCAGCAGTTCCGAGAGCAGCTCGTCGGTGTGCTGCCCCACCGCCGGTGCCGGCCGCGGGTCGGCGAGCGGGGTGTCCGAGTAGCGGATCGGCAGGCGCACGTTGGGGATCCAGCCCAGCACCGGGTGCTCGATCCGCGTGACCAGTTGGCGCTCGCGTGCCTCGGGCGAACGCAGGGCATCGCCGACGCTGCGGACCTCGCCACAGGGGACCTGCGCGTCTCGCATGCGTGCCTGCCAAAACGACCACAGCTGTTTCGAGAACATGTCGTTCATCAGCTCGAACAGCTGCGCGCGCCGCGCCATGCGGCCGTTGCGATCGGCGTAGACCGGGTCGTCGGCCAGGTCCGGCCGATCGAGCACCTGGCGCGCCAGGCGCTGGAAGATCTTGTCGTTGCCGCAGTTCAGGTAGAAGGGCTTGTCCTGGCTCATGAACACGCCCGAGGGGCAGGTGTCCGGGCTGATGTTGCCGTGGCGCTGCGGCGCGCTGCCGCTGTAGAGGTGCTGCAGTGGCACGTAGCCCGTCATCAGCACGGCGTTGTCGATCAGGGCCAGCTCGATGCGCTGCCCGCGCCCGGTGCGCGCGCGGGCCAGCAGGGCGCCCAGGATGGCGTTGCACACCATCATGCCGGTGCTGATGTCCATGACCGGCGACAGCGTGCGAACGCCCTCGCGGTCGGGGTAGCCGTTCAATGACATGAAGCCGCTCTCCGCCTGGGCGATCGGATCGAAGCCGAGGCGGTCCTTGAAGGCGCCGTCGCGCCCGTACGCCGACACCGAGCAATAGATGAGCCCGGGGTTCACCGCTTCCAGCGCCTCGTAGCCCAGGCCCAGGCGGTCCATGGCACCGGTGGAGAAGTTCTCACAGACGATGTCGGCCTTGGCGATGAGCGCCTTCACCAGCTCAAGGCCTTGCGGCGTCTTCAGGTTGATCGCGAGGCTGCGCTTGTTCCGGTTCGCCCACATGTAGGGGGCGCCCTGGCCCGGTGTCTCCTCGGGTACCGGCGGGTAGTGGCGGAACTCGTCGCCGCGGCCGGGCGGTTCGATCTTCACCACGTCCGCACCCATATCCGCCAGGATCATGGTGCCGACGGGGCCCGCGAGGAAGTGGCTGAAATCGATGACGCTTACGCCTTCCAGGGCCAGGGGGGCACCTTCAGGTCGCGGCACATGGGCGGGAAAGTTGGCGACGCCGCTGTCAATCATGGGGAGCATTCCTTTCGGTCGTCCTAGGTGCTGGTTTCCATCAGGCACCGCGCCACCTTCGGTGGCTCAGGCGCGATGTGGAACGCCAGCCGGCGATCCCTGAGCGCCGCGTCCGCCGCCGAGGCGCGTTCGGCCCGCCGCAGGTGATCGGCCCAGGATTCGTCCACGACCAGTTCGACGAATCGGCCTGGCTCGTTCATGTCGTGCAGCAACTCCCAGGACAAGGCCCCCTGGCGCAATCGGCTGCGCCGGCCCTCGTCCAGCATCAGGGTCCGGAACGCCGCGGCGCGCTCGGGCGCCACCTGGTACTCGATGGTGAGCATCACGCGCCCGCGCGCTGGCGGCTGTGCCACAGAGGGCGCGGGCACCACCCGCTGCGGAGATAAATCCTCTGGCGCGCCCTGGTGGGGCATCCACCTTTGCGCCAGGAGCATTGCCGTCACGCCGCTCGCCCCGGCGGCCAGCAGGCTGGTCTGCACGCTGGTCCAGGCGGCCACCTGGCCCCACAGGGCAGCGCCGGCGGCGCTCGATCCCATGATCGCCATCTGGTAGATCGACATGCCACGCGCGCGCACCCAATCCGGCAGGGCCAGCTGGATAGAGACACTGAGGGTGTTCGCGGACGTGATCCAGGCCATGCCACCCACGAACATCGCGGCAACCGACACCCAGGGGTCGCGGGCCATCGCCACCACCGCCATGGCGGTCGATTGAACCGCCACACCACGCAGCACCAGAGCGTCGCGGGTGTAGCGCCGCCGCAGGCGCGGCAGGATCGAGGCCGCAGCGATCGCGCCGGCGCCCATGGCGGCCAGCAGCACGGTGAAGGCCGTGGCTCCGCCGCCCAGGTGATCGCGCGCAACCACGGCCAACAGCGCCAGCAGCGCCGTCGAATGGAAGAAGAAGCTGGCGATGCGCAGCAGCACGCCTTTGATCGGTTCGGACTGGCTCACGTACTGCAAGCCCACGCGCATGGCCGTGCCGAGGCGCTCACGCCCGAGTGGATGAGGGTAGTGCACGCGCTTCCAGCGCACGACCACCACCGCCGCCGTCAAGGCCAACACCGCATTGGCCACGAACACCCAGGCGCTGCCGGCGCTGGCGATCAGCCCGCCCGCGACCAAGGGCCCCAGGATGCGCGAGCCGTTGTTGGCGACGCCGTTGAGGGCCAGTGCCGCCGGGAGCTGTGCACGCGGCACCAGCTCCGGCACCACCGCCGCGAACACTGGCCAGCGCATGGCCATGCCCACGCCATTGGCGCAGGTCAGGGCCAGCAGCAGCCCCGGTGTCATGGCGCCGATGAAGACCATGGCGCTCAGCACCAGCGCCACCACCGCCACCCAGAGTTGGGTGAACAGGTAGTAGCGCCGGCGGTCGAGGTTGTCCGCCAGCGCGCCACTGGGCAGGCCCAGCAGAAACATCGGCAGGGTCGCCGCGGTTTGCACCAGGGCGACCCAGAGCGCCGAGGTGGTGAGCGAGCTCATCATCCACGCCGCCGCCACATCGTTCATCGACTGGCTCACATTGGCGGCCAGCCAAGTGAGCCAGAGCATGCGAAAGACCGGGCGCCGCAAGGGCGCCCAGGGCGACGGGTCCTCCTCAGGCCGGGGCATGCGCGCTGGTCCCGCTCACCCGGAAACGCTCTCAGGCGGCCATCGGAATACGGTACACGTGGCTGGCGGTGCCGGCGAACAGCCACTGCTTCTCGGCTTCGCTGGCACCGGCCGCAAGGCGCTTGAAGGCGTTCCACACCACGCCGTAGCCCGCCGCACTGCGGTCCACGGGGAAGTTGCTCTCGAACATGCAGCGCTGTGCGCCGAACAGCTCGATGGCGGGTTCCAGCCACGGCCGCCACGCGTCGACCAGTTGCTGCGAAGAGGGCGGCTGCGGCCGGTCGGCGAAGTCATAGCCGAACACGGCGGTGCCCAGGCCACCGAGCTTCATGAACACGTTCGGGCACTTCGCCAGCTCTTTCATCGCTGGCAGCCATTCGCGGCTGGCGAGGTCCGGTCGATCGCGGTACTCGGCCACACCCAGCACGCCGCCGATGTGATCGAGGACCAGCGGCACCTCGGGATGGGCGCGGGCCAGATCGATCACCTCGTTCAGCTGTGGGTGGTAGATCCAGGCGTCGAAGCTCAGGCCATGTCGGGCCAGGCGGGCGTAGCCCGCGCGGAAGGCCGCATCGCCGTAGAGGCCCTTCATTGGCCTGGCCAGCACGCCGTGTTTGAAGCTGTCGTGAAAAGCGCCGCTGTTGCGAACGCCGCGAAATCGCCCCTGGCCAGCCTCGACCTGCGCGCTCAACACCTCGTCCACCGCGGCGCCCAGGCGCAAGTCCGCGTAGCCCACGATGGCGGCGGCCACCTGGGTGCGGCTCTGGCGCCGGTTGATGTCCTCGGTGACCTCGATCACGGCCGTGGTCTCGCCCACGGGCTTGAGGGCCTCCGGACCACCGGTGCGGTACTTCCAGGCGCATTGCACATACACGGTCGCTTCGACCCGGTGCCCACGGAAGTCCTCCAGAAGATCGGGCGGCATGTAGCCTCCCCAGTGCTCGGAGAAATGGTGGTGCGCGTCGATGATGCGGCGATCGGGGTCGAGCGCCTCTTCGCGGCTGGCTTGCAGCCAGGTGCCCGTGGGCTGGCGGTGGGCGATCTGCATCAGCCCGGGTGTCGATGTCGTTTCGCTCATGCTCACACCCCCAGATAGGCTTTGCGGACGTACGGGTCGTCCAGCATCTCCTGACCTTTGCCGGCCTTCACCACCTCGCCATGCTCGAGCGCGTAGGCGTTGTGGGCCAGCTTGAGCGCCAGGCGCGCGTTCTGCTCCACCAGCACGATGGACATGCCGGCCTGGTTGAGCCGGCGGATGGCGTCGGCGATCTCGGCCACCACCTTGGGCGCGATGCCCAGCGAGGGCTCGTCCAGCATCAGCAACCTGGGCCGGGCCATCAGTGCGCGGCCGATGGCCACCATCTGCTGTTCCCCACCGGACAGCGACCCGGCCAGCTGGGACCGGCGCTCCTGCACCCGCGGGAACAGCTCGTAGACCTGCCGCAGTGTCTGCTCGCGTTCGGCCTTCGACTTGACGGTGTGCGCGCCGATCAGTAGGTTGTCCAGCACGCTCATGCGGCCGAACAGACGCCGCCCCTCGGGCGACAGGGCCACGCCCAGGTGCACGCGCTGCTCGGGTGGCATGCGTTGCACTTCCGCGCCATTGACACGGACACTGCCTTGAGCCACCGGAACCAGGCCGGCGATGGCCTTCAGCGTGCTGCTCTTTCCCGCCCCGTTCGAGCCGATGAGCGCCACCAGCTCGCCGGCCGCGACTTTGAAGCTCACCGAGCGCACGGCCTCCAGTTGTCCGTAGCGGACGCTGATCTTGTCGACCTCAAGCATGGGCATAGTCAGGGGCTCCCAGGTAGGCTTCCACAACGGCGGGGTTCACGCGCAGTTCCTCCGGTGTGCCCTCGGCGATCTTTTCACCGTGCACCAGCACCACGATGCGCTCGCAAATCTCCATGACGATGGCCATGTGGTGTTCCACCAGCAGGATGGTCATGTCGTGCTCGTCGCGCAGCTGGCGCAGCAGGCGCGTCAGCTCATTGCATTCCTCGTGATTGAGGCCGGCCGCGGGCTCGTCCATCAGCAGCATGGAGGGGCGTGCCGCCAGACCGATGGCGATGCCCAGCTTCTTCTGCAGACCGTAGGCCAGGGTGCCGGCCTCGGCGTGTCGCCAGGCCTGCATGCCCACGATGCCGATGATGCGATTGATCTCCTCGCCGATCTGGTCGCTGCCCAGCAGGTGGCTGCTGCGGCGCATCAGGCGCTGCGGCGCAGAGCCGCGGATGCGCGACAGCAGGGCGTACTCGATGTTCTTTTCGACGCTGGCGTCGGCGTAGGTGGTGGTGGACTGGAAGGTGCGCGCCAGGCCGTGCGCCACGATGATGCTTGGCCGCTGGCCACTGATGTCCTGGCCGTTGAACACCACCCGGCCGCGGGTGGGCGGCAGCACACCGCTGATGGTGTTGAAGGCCGTGGTCTTTCCCGCGCCATTGGGGCCGATCAGTCCCACGATCTGGCCCTTCTCCACCGAGAAGCTCAGGTCCTTCACCGCGGCCAGGCCGCCGAAGTGCCGCGCCAGTCCTTTCACTTGCAGCAAGGGGGGCGTCATTGGGCACCTCCCTTGCGCGACACGCGTGCCACGACACTGGCGATGCCGCCCGGCAGGAAGCGCAGGATCAGGATCAGCGCCGCGCCATAGAACATGTGCTGCGTCTGCACCGCACCGCGAAAGAGCTCGGGCAAGGGCGTCAGGACCACGGCACCAAGGATCGGTCCGTACAGCGACTTGCGCCCGCCGATCACCAGCATGGTGATGAATGCCACCGAGGCACTGGTGTTGAAGGACTCGGGCGAGATGAAGCCGATGTAGCGCGCGGTCAGCACGCCACCGAGACCGGCCAACACGCAACCACCGACGTAGGCCACGATCTGGATGCGCAGCACGCTCAGGCCGGTGGACTCCGCCAGGGCCGGGTTGGCCGCCACGGCGTTCATGGCCTGACCCATGGGGCGCTTGAACAGCCAGAG
>QFCS01001021.1_pt1 | contig 17339 bp, 17 predicted proteins | sample 3576561 | NCBI WGS metagenome assembly QFCS01 | reverse complement strand
GCCTCAGCAGAATCTTTCAATGCTAAAATCAAGTCCTTTAGAAGCAAATTTAGAGGTGTCAGAAATATAGAATTCTTCCTCTTTAGACTTACTAATTTATATGCTTAATTTTTTCAAATCCACAGGTTTTGGACTTGATCCCTTGATCCCCCCCTTGATCCTTAAGATTGAATGAATAATTTGGTATGTGCCCCAAAGCAAAAAGCCTATAAATCTTAAGATTTATAGGCTTTTGTAACCATTTGTTTTTAAATGTGTGGGCGATGAGGGGTTCGAACCCCCGACCCCCTCGGTGTAAACGAGGTGCTCTGAACCAGCTGAGCTAATCGCCCGATTAGTGCTTGATTGCGAGTGCAAATATAGGACAGTTTTTGTTATCTGCAAATAAAAAACGAAAAAAAATTAAATTATTTCTGCAACCACAAAGGTGCTTCCGCCTACGTAAATCAGGTCGTTTGAAGCGGCAACTTTCAAGGCATTTTGATAAGCTTCTGAAACAGAATTGTATACTTCTCCGTTAAGTCCGAATTCAGCCGCTTTTTGTTTCAGGATCTCAGGGTGTAATCCGCGTAAATTTTTTGGACTGCAAAAGAAATAATTTGCCATTTTGGGAAACAACGGCAGGATCTCACTCAGGTCTTTGTCGTTTACAACCCCTAAAACAAAGTGAAGTTTGTTGTATGTTTGTTTTTCTATCTGTTTAAGTACAACAGATAGTCCATGTTTGTTATGAGCTGTATCGCAGATTATTTTCGGGTTTTCGTTCAGCACCTGCCACCTGCCCAATAATCCGGTATGCTGAATAACATTTAAAAAGCCGTTTTTTATGTTTTCTTCTGATATAATATATTGATTTTGCTGCTGTAAAACCCGAATGGTCTGCATCACTGTTTTTCTGTTCGGAATCTGATAATCGCCCAATAAGGCTGTCGGGTAAATTTGATCAATCAAATCTGATGCAAAAAAGATCTCCGCATTGGCTTCGGATGCTTTCTTGAGAAATACAGGTTTTGTTTCCGGGATGTATTCACCAATAACGACCGGAATGCCGGGTTTAATAATTCCGGCTTTTTCAAAAGCGATGGCTTCTAATGTGTTTCCCAGAAATTGTGTGTGGTCTAATCCGATGTTGGTAATAACGGAAACGATAGGTGTAATAATATTAGTAGAATCTAATCGGCCTCCCATACCGACCTCAATAACCGCTATATCTACTTTTTTCTGGACAAAGTAATCAAAGGCTAAGCCTACCGTCATTTCAAAAAAACTCAACTGTTGGTTCTCAAAAAAAGATTTATGTTTGGCAACAAAATCAACCACAAATGCTGCTGTGATTTCTTTTCCGTTGATTTTTATGCGTTCTCTGTAATCTTTAAGATGAGGCGAAGAATATAAACCCACTTTATAACCTGCTTCTTGTAAAACCGATGCGAGTAGGGAAGAGGTTGAGCCTTTTCCGTTTGTTCCTGCAACGTGAATGGTTTTGAGTTTTTTTTCGGGATTGTTAAGGTAGTTGGCCAACAGGACAGTATTGGTCAAATCGGCTTTATAGGCCGATGCTCCTTGTGTTTGATACATCGGAAGCCGGTTAAACAGCCAGTTTACGGTTTCTTGGTAATTCATTGTTTAAAAAAAATAAACCTCACGAAGGGTGAGGTTTAAATATCGTTAATTTTTAATTTTATTCTCCGTTTCTAAAGTTAAATACGATAAACCCTACCTGATTATCCGGAGCTTTGTCATCGTCGTTCCATCGGTATTTGTATGCCGATTTGATGGCGGCTTCTTGCAAGCAGCGACTGGTTGTATTCGATCCGCTTGGACTAAATTTAGCATTGGTAACCGTTCCGCTTTTGCTTACTTTTACTTCAACAACTACAGTTCCTTCATCATTACATTCTGCTTTTACAGCTCCGGGACTTGATAATCGCCTGCCGTTTAATCCCCACGCTCCGTTGCCGGTTCCGGTTCCTTTACCGCTACCGTAGTAACTGTTGGAATAGATGCTTCCGTCTAATTTACCTTGGTTTCCTGGTGTGGTTGATGTTCCGTCGCCACCAGTGGTTTTTCCATCAGAGGATTTAACCCCGCCGATTAATGCGTCTAATTTTGCTTTTTTATCGGCTTCTTCTTGCTTCTTTTTTTGTTCGGCTGCTTTGGCTGCTGCTTCGGCACTTGCTTTGGCTTTGGCTTCTTCTTTTTGTTTTTTTAAGGCAATGGCTGCTTCGTTATCGGCTGTAATTACATTTTCTGATGCTTTGCTTGGTGTAGTAGGCTCGGATGTTGCTTCTTCTACGGGTTGTTCAGGCACTTCTCTTGGTTCCGTTTTTACGGGTTCTGTTGTGTTAGTGTTTCCTGAACCGGCATCGGTGTTTCCAAAGTTAATGGCAATGCCGTTTTCCGGTGGCGGATCCATATAGGATAGTCCAAGAAAAATGCATAACAAGAGCAGTATCGCCATTATGGTTGATGAGATGGCAAATGATTTTCTTTCGTGCTCGGTTTCTAAATATTTCATGGTCTCTCTTTTTAGCCCTGATGGCAGTGGATAGCTTTTTTTGAAAGAAACGCTATTTGTTGTTGTTGTTTCAAAGCGACCAGCGGGAGCTCTTGAAACGACTTACAAAAAAAAGGGTTTATTCAAAAAAACTAAGAACGAACAGCAGGATTAGCTTCTAAATTATTTTGGTCGAACTGCCAAAACCACTTTAATTTGGTTGCGGTTGGCAATGTCTAACACATTGACTGCTTTTTCAATAGGTACACCTTCTTCGGCTCTCAGAATAAGGGCTTTGTCTTCTTTATTGGAAAACAAGGCTAATAAACGGGCCTCTAAATCGGCTTCCTGAACCTGGTCTTTATCAATAAAAAACTGTAAATCTTTATTGATACTCACCGAAATATTTTTGTTGCTGTCTGTTTTTCCTTTGGCCTTTGGCAATACTAAATCCAATGCATTGGTGGTTACCATGGTGGAGGTTAGCATGAAGAAAATCAACAACAAAAATACGATGTCAGTCATGGACGACATGTTAAATTCGGGCGATACTTTATTTCTTCCTCTTATGTTCATTATGACGGTTCATTTAAAAGGTCAAGGAAATCAGTTGCATTAGCTTCCATCTGGTGAACAACTTTATCTGTTTTAACAACTAAGTGGTTGTAACCGATAAAAGCCACAATTCCGACAATCAGTCCGGCAACAGTGGTTGTCATAGCGGTATAAATACCTTCTGCCAGAGCACCTACTTCAATTTGTCCGCCTCCGCTTGCCATTTTGTGGAAGGCAAGAATCATACCAATTACAGTCCCCAGGAATCCGATCATCGGACCGGCTCCAGAGATAGTGGCCAACATACTTACGTTTTTCTCTAACTTGTAAATTTCTAATTTTCCGGCATTTTCAATGGCAGTGTTTATGTCTTCCAAAGGTTTTCCGATACGGGAAATCCCTTTTTCGGTTAAGCGGGCAACGGGTGAGTTGGTTTGAGCACACAGCATTTTGGCAGCATCCAATTTCCCGTTAAGGATATTCATTTTGATGTTGTTCATAAAATTAACATCTATTTTTGAAGCTGCATTAATGGCCATTAATCTCTCAAAATACAGGTATAGGGCAAAAAACAGGAGTAAACCGAGTGTAATCATAATGAGTTGTCCTCCGATTCCGCCACTTGTAATTAAATCCCAGATAGATAATGTTTTCTCTACGGGTTGATCTTCTAAAAGAGTGTTTTGAGCTGTTGCTAAGCTATCTGCTGGTTGCATATTTAATTTGTTTTTTAATGGGTTAAATAATAACGCTAAAGTACTATTTTAAATTGTTTGTCTTAAAAAATGTTCGATAAACATAAAAGCCAAGGCTCCTGCTAAAAAACCGGCAAATGCAAGCCATGTGATTCTTTTGAGGTACCAGATAAAGTCTATTTTTTCCATTCCCATGGCTGCAACGCCAGCGGCAGAACCAATAATCAGCATACTTCCCCCTGTTCCGGCAGAGTAGGCTATAAAATGCCAGATAGAATGGTCAACTTCATAGGTGTACATGCCCATAGAGGCAGCAACCAAGGGTACATTGTCTATAATGGAGGATAAGATTCCCAGAAGAATAACCACAATATCCATGTTGGGTATTGCATTAGACAACGATTCAGCGGCATAACGGAGGGTTCCGGTGTCGCTTCCGTTTATCTGACCGAAAACCATGCTTTCCAAGGCGGCTACTCCCATCAGGATGCCCAAGAAAAAAAGAATACTCGAAAATTCTATTTTTGTCAAGGCTTTATGACCGGAATAAAGATGCTTGTCTTTTTTGTTAAAATTGTCAAAAGGGGTGACATATTCTGAGGCTAACCATACAAATCCGAGGCTGAACATCATTCCCACATAAGGCGGAAGTCCGGTTATCATTTTAAATACCGGTACAAAAACAATGGCTCCCAAGCCAATATAAAGCATTTTTTTACTGCTCAACAACCGTTCGGATTCTTCGTTGATGCCGAAAGCTTTTCTTTCGGTTGTTCCTTTAAAAGGTTTAAGTCTTGAAGCGATGAAGAACGGTACGATAAAACATATGACAGAGGGCAGTATAACATATTCTGACAGACCCAAAGCAGTTACTTTGTTTGCTATCCAGAGCATGGTAGTGGTAACATCTCCTATGGGAGACCAGGCACCGCCTGCATTAGCCGCAATGACGATTAACGAAGCGTACCAGATCCGGTATTCCCGTTTTGGGATAAGTTTTCTGAGCAAAGTAATTAAAACGATTGTTGCAGTTAAGTTGTCAATAATGGCAGAAAGAATGAATCCTACGATGCCGAGTGTCCAAAGTAAGCGGACTTTATTGGTTGTTTTGATTCTGTTTTTAATAACGTCAAAACCTCTGTGCAGGTCAATAATTTCTACGATGGTCATTGCTCCGATTAAGAAAATAAGAATTTCAGCCGTTTTGCCGAAATGATGCATTAAGTTTTCTAAAAAACCTTCATGGTTAGCTGTTGCATCACCCACATTCATGTTAAAAACATGGCCATGTCCGTCAATAATGGAAAGCCATCCGTTGTTGAATCCGAAAGATAAAAATGCCCACATGACTGCGGCCATCAAAAGTGCCGGAACAGTTTTGTCTAATTTCAAAGGATGTTCCAGTGTAATGGACATGTATCCGACGATAAATAATAAGATAATAATAATTGCCATAGACTGTTAAGTTAACTGTTTAAGTGCAATTTCAAAAGCAGTTGCACTAATATTTGTTTTAGACGGATTCAACGCGTGGGTCTTTTCAATCGCTTTTTTGATGGTCTCGGAAGTGTCAAAGAAGATGGCTTCATCGGTCATCTGAACTTTCTTTTCCATAAAATAAGCAAAAACACGTGCCATGCCGCAATTTGCAATAAAATCAGGAATTAAACTAACTTTGGCATCGGTTTCTTCCATAATTGAGCCAAAGAAGATTTCTTTATCGGCAAACGGTACATTGGCTCCACTTGAAATGACTTCCAGCCCGGAAGCAATCATTTGGTCGATTTGATTCTTTTGAACCAACCGGGAGGCGGCACAAGGGGCAAAAATTTCGGCCTGAATATTCCATATCTGCTGATTTATTTTTTCAAACGGAATCATATGGGGAGCTACTAATTTATTCCCGTCTTTATTTAAAAACAATCGTCGGATTTCGTCAAACGAAAACCCTTCTTCCTTAATAATACCTCCTTCACGGTCTATTATTCCGACTACTTTTGCACCCATTCCCGCCAGGTAAAATGCCGCAGCCGAACCAACGTTACCAAATCCTTGTACAACGGCTTTTTTACCCACAACGTTTCCGCCATAAATATCATAGTAATGACGAACGGCTTCGGCCACACCAAATCCGGTAATCATATCGGCCACTGTATATTTTCGGTTTACATCGGGAGAAAATTTCGGGTTTTCAATCACTTTAATCACACCCTGACGAAGTTGGCCAATCCGATTGATTTTGTCTGCTTCGGTAGGTTTAAAATGGCCGTTAAATACGCCTTCCTGCGGATGCCAAACGCCGCATTCTTCTGTAATGGGGATGACTTCGTGGATTTCATCAACATTCAAATCGCCTCCGGTGCCGTAATAACTTTTTAATAACGGAGAAACGGCTTTGTACCAACGTTGTAAAACATCTTTTTTCCGCGGGTCGTTCGGGTCAAAGTTAATTCCGGATTTCGCTCCCCCGATTGCGGGACCGGAAACAGAAAATTTAACTTCCATTGTTTTAGCAAGAGAAAGTACCTCATTCATATCTAATCCCTTCCGCATTCTTGTTCCTCCTCCCGCGGCACCACCGCGAAGTGAATTAATAACCGTCCAGCCTTCTGCATCGGTTTCCGGATCTTTCCAATTAAAAATTATTTCAGGTTCTTTGTTCTCAAATTTTTTGAGTAATTCTTTCATGTTGGTTAGTAGTTCAGATTTAGTTTGTTTGTGTTGCAAATTTAATTTTAAATATTTAGATGAGATTTTTTTTGATAAAGATTTTACATCAAAATAAACATTTTTCAGCCTTTTATTTAAAAATAAACGAATAACCGGGACCGTTTTGAGGAAAATTGACCCGTTTGATAATCTGAATTTCTATGGAAGATTTTTTATTTTTTTATGGAATGGTTTTTAAACCCCAAACCTTCTATGTATCCAGTGTTAGGGAAATTCTTTTCTGTGAAAAGGCAATTCTTCAGGTATTGGTTGAGAGCCTTTTGAACCAGTTCGCGGTCGGGTCTGTTTTTACGGATGTTTTCGTAGGAACTTCGGTCACTTTTGGCATAATTAATCAAGAGATCAAAATGTTCAGGTTGATCAAAATTCATGATTCCTCTGGTGTTGTTCATCTTTTTGTATGGCCAAAAGCACCAATGGATTGCGTTTTTATCCAGTAATGTTCTGAAATCACTTACCCATTCATCTGTGTTTTCACCTGTTTCGCCGATATAAATGGGAACCTGATGTTTTTCACTGAAGTCGATATAGAACTGAACAGATTCCTGGTTGACCTCAAACCAATATTTGTGAAATTCATAAACCACATTGCGGTCTAAAATTTCCTCAAAAACACCAAAGTCACCACCCCATACCGAACCACTTAAAAAAATAGTATGTTTTTTATCTATTTTCCGGATATCGGCAACTAATCGTTTGTAAAGCAAATGCAGGCGGTGATTATAATCTTTAATCTCATCTTTAAAGTAGTGAGCCAATGGTTCGTTAATCAGGTCGTACCCGATTACAACCGGGTCATTTTTATATTTTCGGGCAATATCCGTCCAGATTTCACTCAATAAATCCTGTGATTTTTGACTGAAGAACAAATAAGGAAACCCATGGCTGTCGTCAATATTATCACCGGTTTGACCGCCGGGTGCACAGTGCATATCCAAGAGTACATACAGCTTTTCCTGTCTGCACCATTCAATTACCCGGTCAAGGTAAATAAAGCCCGAATTCCGTTTTCCCATGTATAAATCCGGCGTAAACATTTTATAGTGAAACGGAATACGGAGATGGTTGCAGCCGATTTGTTTTAAATATTTGATATCATCATGAGTAATGTAATTGTCCAGGTATTTATGCCAAAAGACTTCCAAACTGTCCGGGCCTATCATTTCATACAGAAAATCATCAATTCTTCCGGGAGAGTTTACCTGTTCAAACTTAAACATATACCCCTCCGGTACCAGCCAATTTCCCAAGTTTGTTCCTTTTAAAATAATGGGGTTTCCGGCAGGGTCAATAATTTGTTTGCCATGGGTTTTTAGAACCGGGGTTTTATCTGAAAAACGGTTTTTATTTTGACCGTAAGTAAAAAAAACAGTAAAAAGTATCAGTGTTAAAAGAAAGATTTTTTTCATGAGATTTAAAAGATTGTCCGGCTAAATTATTTTTTTTGAAAGCAACAGAAAAGTGTTTCAAATGTAAATATTGAAAAAGTGTATTAAAAATGTAGTGTTTTTACTGTTGGATGTAATTTTGAGTCAGTATTTAAAAATCATAAAAAAATAAAAAATCCCCTGGTCGGGGATTAGTTTACTTATACTGTTTCTTCTTTCATCTGTTTTTTACGCTTAGTAAATGAATTGATGTCAAATGAGGGCTGTGTTGTTTTAGCTTCTCTGTAAAACTTGATTGCACTTTTCCTTTTTCTGAGGGAAATATACCGGGCCAATCGTATCTTGTATAGGTCATAGGAGATAACAACGGTTAAAAATATACTCACGATGTAAAATACCTGAAATCCGGTGTAAAAATAAAGAAACCCGGATACGATTGCTCCGCCCAAATATGAAGAGGCAATAGCACTTAACAATTTTGCTTTTCCTCTCAGTTCTGCGTTTTCTCGGAATTCTTTTTTAGTAAACATTGAAAATAAAATTCCTAAATCGGTTGTTGTTCCTGTCAGGTGGGTTGTTTTGACAGCAAAATTTGAAATGCTGGCGGTTAGTCCGTTTTGCAGACCCATGGCAAAAAGCATGATGCCAAGCATTGTTTCTGTTTCAAATAATGTTTCCATGTAGAAAAACTGTCCGTATATTCCGACCGACATTAAACAAATTATTTCTAGAATCAACGGAAGTGAGTGGGCTAAATATGTATTTACTTTACTGAGATGAATAACAATCAGGTTTGATAAAAAGCTACCGAAGAAGAACAGGAAAATCCAGGCAAAAACTATTCCGGTCTGGTATAGATTTCCCTTTACAATTTCAGAAGCCAAAATAGCATAGTGACCCGTTACGTTTGATGAGAATGAAAAGAAAATCAGTAACGAGGCAACATTTACCATGCCACCGGAAAAGGCGGTCAGTACTCCCAGCTTTATATTGTCTTCTAATGTTCTGCTATTACTAAATTTTCTGAGCATGTTTATGATTTTTCAAATGTTAATTTTGCTATTCCCCGTGCTTGAATTTCTGAATCAAAATTCAAGACCATTTTGTTTTTGTTCAATTCGGTCAGGTTGTAGTTCTCTACAACATTGTCGTCGTATTTCAACTGAAGAATGTGGCCACGTCCTTTGATTTTCCAATCTACTAAACGCTCGTTTTCCCCTGCTTTTAAGATCAACTTTCCGTTTGGTAAAAACTGCCAGGTCTCGGCTTCGTGAATGAGCAAATGCTGGCCGATAATTTTTTTTACGTCATCGGTAATTTCTTTATTGTTCGTGTCACCAATTAAATTTACACGTTCATATTCCCAGGATTTTTCGTTCCACTGCCCCACAATTCTTTTTTCGGGACTTTGAGAAAATGACATGAGTGTAAATATTGTTGTGACAATAACCAGAAATACTGTGATGTAGGTGGTTATAATTCTCATAGCTTTATATTGTTTATCAATAAATTGATAATGGTTAATTACGAATGGGAGGGAATCCCGTTAAAGAATAATTCTGCTACTTTTCCTTTTTCCGGAATACTGTTGTTTGATTGCCATCCGATTTTGTAAACCGGCAACTTGCTTTTTTGAATGAACGGTGTCAGATCAAAACTTTTCCGTTTGTCAAAGTTCCACGTAAAATCAGAAGGCAGGTAAACGGCATCTACTTGATTCGCTTCAGTATAACTGTTAAAGGCCGATTGTGTAAAACCGGTGAAAATATCTTTGCGGACAGAATTAATTTTTGAAGCATACTTGTTTTGAATAACAGAGTAGGCTTCGTTAAACTCTTTTGACACGATTTTAGCCAATACCTTTTGTTTGGAGAAAAAAAGCAAATCTGTAATAGAATCGTTTAAATGCACGCCGTGCAGCAGGATTATATCAAATGTTTCCTCTTGTTTAGATTGGCTTAAAACGGTTTTTAAAACGTTTAAAGATTCAATGGTAAAATCGGTCGGTAATAAAATGGTTTTTTTCATGACACTTCTTTTTTAATTTAGAGTGTCAAAATTAGAATCCGGAAATTAGAGTCTAATTAATTGAAAATTAGAATGCGATTAAAAATGAGTGTACAAATTAAAACGGGATTAGAAAATCTTAAAAAACCTTTAAAAAAGTTAAATTTTGTACATCGGGATGTTAATCTGAACGGTTGTTCCCTGGTTTTGGATAGACTTCACCTCAATCCCGCCCCGGTGCATCCGGATGATGTTCCGGGTAAGTGGCAGTCCGATTCCGAATCCTTCGTAATTTTTGGTGTTGGAAGCCCTGAAAAAAGGGTCATAAATATATTTTAATTCTGATTCCGGAATACCGATCCCCAAGTCTTTTATAACCACAAAAACACTGTTGTTTGAAGCTCCCAATGCAACGCTTACGGGTTGATGGTCTGAATATTTACATCCGTTGTTGATGATGTTGCTGAAAGCCAGGTGGAGCAGTTGTTCATTGCCTTTCACTTTAATCATGTCCGGATTTTCCGGAAGCAGACTCATGTCGAGATGGATTTTATTTTTTTGATTGATTTTCTCCAGTGTTTCTTTCACATCCATTAGCAGTTGGTCGATTCTCAGTTTGTCAAACTTCTGCGTCTTTCCGTTAAATCCGGTTTGAGCCAAAAACAGTAAGGCTCTGGTTTTGCTCTCCAGTTTTTCGGCTTCCAGAAGCATTATTTTAATGGCTTCCTGGTATTCTTCCTGTGACCGTTCTTTGGATAACACAACATCAGCTTCACCGATAATAGCCGTAAGCGGTGTCCGGAGTTCATGCGAGGCATTGCTGATAAAATTATTCTGGGTTTCAAAGGAAGTCTCAATCCGGTCAAGCATCGTGTTGAACGTAACGGCCAATTCATTCAGTTCATCATTTTTGTTGGTGGTGTCTAAACGCAGGTGCAGATTCTCCGAACTGATTTGATTAACTCTTTCTGTAATCTTGCTGAGCGGCTTAAAAATATATTTTGAAAAATACAATGAAATCAGGGCGGAAATAAGAAATGCAGCAATAATGGAAATGAATAACGTCCGCTTTAAAAAAGCGGAATGGTGCAACTCGTAATAATTTTCTGCCGAGGCTACAACAATGTATTTTCCTTTCGTACTCTCATACAGGATTCCTTTGTAAAACGTATTGTTCTTTCTGTAATCTGATTTTCCGTTTTTAATGACGTCTTCAAAAAAAGAGAAAGGCAGACCTAATGCTTCACATTCGTCGTGGTAGGATTCAACTTCTTTAAGCGGAAAGAAATAGTCTTTTTCAAGGGGTAATTTTTCAAAAAACTGATCGCGTAATTCTTTGATTTCTTTAATGTTGGCTGTGGGGTTGTTGTCTAATTCTATTTTTCCAGCAGTAATGGCCCGGATTTCCAATAACCTGAAAAAATCGTTGTGGGAATAATTCAAAAAAGAATAATATACAAAACCGCTGAAAAGCGATAACACAATTAAAAAAGGAACAAGAAACAGTAAAGTGGTTTTGGTTTGTGTTTTCATCCGTTTAACTTTCTTTCATCACATACCCCATTCCGATTACGGTGTGAATCAATTTATTGTCTGAATTTGAATCAATTTTTTTCCGCAGATAATTTACGTAAACATCAACAACATTGGTTCCCATATCAAAGTTTACATCCCAAACCGCATCTAAAATCTCACCTCTGGAAACAACTTTTTGCACATTTTTCAAAAAATACAGCAACAGTTTATATTCTGTTGTGGTCAGTGAAATAATCTGACCACCACGGCTGACAGTTTTAGTGTAATCATTTACCACCAGATCATCAATGCGGAGAATGTGTTCTTCCTGTATTTCGGGGGTCGGATTGAAACTTTCAGTGCGTCTGAGCAATGTTTTTATACGGGCCAGTAGCTCAATAAATTTGAATGGTTTTACCAGGTAGTCATCGGCTCCTGACTCAAGACCTAATACAATATTTTCGGCAGTTCCCAAAGCCGTTAAAAAAAGGATTGGTATCTGTGTGTCTGCTTTTCTGATCTCACGACACACTTCTAAACCATTTATTTCCGGCAACATAATATCTAAAATAACAAAGTCAAAAGCGTTGTTTTGCTGTAATGAAAGCCCTGTTTTTCCGTCTAAGGCAACTGTGACTTCATAACCTTCTTCCGTTAAGCCTTTTTTAATGAACGATACTACATGGGCTTCGTCTTCTACTAATAAAATTTTTTTCATGAACGTTTTTTATACTGAAAATAACGAGGGTTCAATGTACAAAAAATATACCGGACAAAAAACTAAAATCAACGGATGCAAAATTTATTCAAAAATAAAGCCGGAGCTGTGGTCAGACCGGGCTCCGGTTACACTGCTCAATACATTGATTTCATTTCTTAATTTTAAAACACCCAATAGTCCAAAAATCAGAGCTTCTTTAAATTCCAGTGTTTGGTTATCCGGTATAATTACAGTTATCTCCGGAAGGTGTTTTTGCAGGCTTTCAACTAAATAATGGTGATAGGCTCCGCCACCGGTGACGAGCATTTTTCCTTTTTTTTCAGGAAGTGCCTTAACGGTTTGCACGGCAATATGCTCTGTAAAAGTGTTTAGTTTGTCTTCCGGAGCAATGGCATACCGCTCGATTAACGGCAATACGGTTTCTTTTACAAATTCAAAACCGAGCGATTTAGGGTGTTTTTGCTGATAATAATCCAAAAGGTTTAATTCGGATAATAATTGTGGGTTTCGTTTTCCGGACCGGGCAATTTTACCTTTATCGTCATAATCCAATCCCAGTTGATTGGCATAAAAATTTAAAACGGTATTAACGGGTGAAATATCAAAAGCAATCCGTTTTCCGTTTTCTTCAAAAGAAATATTTGCAAACCCGCCCAGGTTTAAACAGTAATCAAATTCCGAAAACAATAGCCGGTCTCCAATCGGAACCAACGGAGCTCCCTGACCTCCGGCTTTTACATCCTGAACCCTGAAGTCGCAAACCACTTTTTTGCCTGTTATTGCCGCAATTTCAGGTAAATTTCCAATCTGTAGTGTAATGCCTGCCTGTGGTTGGTGCAAAACAGTATGACCATGACTGCAAACGGCATCAATCTCATTTAATTTGTTGCTTACTATAAAATGGTTGATTGTTTTCCCTAAATGGAGTGTATAAGCCCGGTTGAGTTTTTCCAGTTCCTGTCCGGAAAACCCGACAGCAATTTTAAGCTTGTTTAACCATTCCGCACTGTAAGGCACGGTTTGACAGGTTGCGATTTTGTAATGCCAATTCCCGTTTTCAACAGAAAAATAAAGGTGAGCCAGATCAATTCCGTCCAGTGAGGTACCGCTCATCACACCAATAACCTGATAGGATTCTTTAAACATGGGCTAAAATTACGAAATCGTTTGAAATTATAACTTTTATATCATACTTTTGCCGTCAAATTTAAGAAACAAACAATCAATCAATATATAGTTATGGATTTTAATCTTACCGAAGAGCATTTAATGATTCAGCAGGCTGCCAGAGATTTTGCACAGCAGGAGTTATTGCCGGGCGTAATTGAACGGGATGAACATTCTAAATTTCCTGCCGAACAGGTAAAAATGATGGGTGAATTAGGTTTTTTAGGGATGATGGTCGATCCAAAATATGGCGGAGCCGGTCTTGATAGTGTTTCTTATGTGTTGGCCATGACCGAAATTGCCAAAGTAGATGCTTCGGCAGCAGTAATCATGTCGGTAAACAACTCATTGGTTTGTGCCGGTATGGAAAAATATTGTAGCGAAGAACAAAAAATGAAATATTTGGTTCCGTTAGCCAAAGGGGAAACAATCGGAGCTTTTTGTCTGTCTGAACCGGAAGCCGGAAGTGATGCAACTTCTCAAAAAACTACCGCTATAGACAAAGGGGATTACTATTTGTTAAACGGAACAAAAAACTGGATCACCAACGGATCAACAGCATCAACTTATTTAGTGATTGCACAGACTGATGTTGAAAAGGGACACAAAGGCATCAATGCGTTTATTGTTGAAAAAGGCTGGGAAGGATTTGAAATCGGTCCGAAAGAAAAGAAGATGGGAATCCGCGGAAGTGATACGCATTCGTTGATGTTTACGGATGTAAAGGTGCCCAAAGAAAACAGAATCGGTGCTGATGGTTTCGGATTCAGTTTTGCGATGAACGTGTTAAACGGCGGAAGAATCGGAATTGCGTCACAAGCCCTGGGAATTGCAACAGGGGCTTATGAACTGGCGTTGAAATATTCGCAGGAGCGTAAAGCATTCGGCAAAGAAATCTTCAAACACCAAGCCATTGCTTTTAAATTGGCAGACATGTTTGTAAAAGTAACGGCAGCCAGGTTATTAGTGTTGAAAGCTGCTTGCGAAAAAGATGAAGGAAAAGACATTGCCCATTCAGGTGCGATGGCCAAGTTGTATGCTTCTGAAGTAGCTTTGGAAGTAGCCAATGAAGCTGTTCAGATTCATGGTGGAAATGGCTATGTAGCCGAATATCATGTGGAGCGAATGATGCGTGATTCAAAAATTACACAGATTTATGAAGGAACTTCCGAGATTCAGCGTATTGTAATTTCGAGAGGTTTGGTTTAAAATAAACCGAAAACCAATATATTTAAAGCCCTTTGAGTACTTTCTTGAAGGGTTTTTTTGTATTTTTATCGCAAAACCAATTTTATGAACTACTTCAAGCACAGCATTGCAACCGGATTTTTTTCACTGTTTTTTATCTGTTCGCTTTCAGCACAATCAACTTTAACAACCGTTTCTGAGAAAGGTACTTATCGTGTGAATAAAGATTCTGTTTCCACCCGGTTAGAGTACCTTACATCCGATTTATTAGAAGGGAGAGATACCGGCACAAAGGGAAGTGAATTAGCAGCAACCCATTTAGAAAAGTATTTTAAAAATATTGGTCTATTGCCTTATTTTAAAACATACCGGGATGCATTAAGTAATTTTGAAAAACCGGCGTATAATATTGTAGGTTGGCTGGAAGGAAGTGATCCCAAGCTTAAAGATGAGTTTATCATTTTCAGTGCTCATTATGACCACATAGGCTTCATTGATAAAAAAGTTAAAAATGATTCGATTGCTAACGGGGCCAATGACAATGCCTCCGGATGTCTGGCAGTGGCAGAAATTGCACGTTATTTTTCATCTCAAAAGCACAATAAACGAAGCATTATGTTTGTCTTTTTTTCAGGAGAGGAGAAAGGATTATTAGGGTCAAGGCATCTGGCCGCTAAGTTAAAAAGTGAAAATTTCAATTTGTACAGTATGTTGAATTTTGAAATGATTGGTGTGCCGATGCAACGTGATTTTTTAACCTACATTACGGGTTACAATAAATCAAATATGGCAGAAAAACTGAATGAATATGCCGGAAAAAAGACGGTTGGTTTTTTACAGGCCGAACTGCAATACCGGTTGTTTATGGCATCGGATAATTTTCCTTTTTTCTTAGAATTTAATGTCCCGGCTCAAACCGTAAGTACATTTGATTTTGAAAACTATTCTTATTATCATCATGTTTCAGATGATTACAGCCAGATGAATACGCAGTTTATGACGGATTATATTCAGGAAATGTTGCCGGTTGTCACTAAAATGGTCAATGCACCGGAACAAGAAATTAGTTTAAAAAAATAACGACATTGAAAAATATCATTATCACAGGAACTTCACGCGGAATTGGCTTTGAATTGGCTTTACAATTTGCCAACACAGGCCATCAGGTTTTAGCCATTTCCCGCAAAACACCCCGACAATTAATAGAAAACCCGAATATAACCTGTCTTTCGGTTGATTTGTCGGACGAAAAGGAATTGTATAAAGTAGCTGATTTTTTATCGCAAACCTGGAAGCAGGTAGATGTGATTATTCACAATGCGGGAAGTTTGGTAATCAAACCTTTCTCTCAACTAACACAGGCTGATTTTGAGAAGGTTTACCGGGTAAATGTTTTTGGTGTGGCTAACTTAACCCGTATTTGTTTACCTTTCCTGAAAAAAGGAAGTCATGTGGTAACAGTCAGTTCAATGGGCGGCATACAAGGCAGCATGAAATTTTCCGGTCTGGCGGCGTATTCTTCCAGCAAAGGAGCTGTTATCACGTTGTCTGAATTATTGGCGGAAGAATACAAAGAGCAGGGTATTTCGTTTAATGTCTTGGCCTTAGGGGCCGTTCAGACCGAAATGTTGCAGGAAGCTTTTCCGGGTTATCAGGCACCGCTTTCTGCCCGGGAAATGGCCGATTATATTTTTGACTTTTCGTTGAACGGGCATAAATATTACAACGGAAAAGTATTGCAGGTAAGTGCATCTACACCATAATTCAGATTTTAATTTTAGATCTGTGAGAAGTGAAAGACTATTCAGCAACCTGAAAGCAAAAAGGCAAGAACACTTTGGGATGCTGAACCAAAATAAAGAAATTGATTAAAACCGATAAATGAGCGAAGTTCTCTTAAAATACCTGCCTGAACATGCGGTAGAACCGGTTTTTGAGTTAATCAAAGCCAATGCTGTTCATTTAAAAATTGTGAATGAACGGGTTACACGTCACGGAGATTACAGAAGACATCCGTCCGGAAAGCATCAAATCACGGTAAACGCCAATTTGAATAAATACCGTTTTCTGATAACGTTGGTGCATGAAATAGCTCATTTGGCTGCTTTTGAAAAATACGGGAGAAATATCAAACCCCATGGTGATGAATGGAAAATTACCTTTCAGCGGTTGATGATACCGTTTATAAGACCGGAGATTTTTCCGAACTCAGTTTTGCCTTTAGTGGCCAATCATTTCAGAAACCCGACCGCCAGCAGTGACACCGATGCCCGGTTGGCATTTGCTTTAAAACAATTTGACGAACGCAAACCGGATATTTATTTTGTGCATGAAGTACCTTCCGGAAGCTATTTCAGAATTAAAAACGGAAGCGTTTTTCAGAAAAAAGGACTTCGGGTTAAAAGATATGAATGTTTGGAAGTAAAAACCGGAAAACTTTATTTGTTTAATGCGAATGCGGAGGTGGAGATTATTCCGGGGTAATTTATTAACGATAGATGAATAACGATTTATGATTTTAGAATTACTTAAAAACAAATCTTATTTATTGTTGCTTTTAGTCGCAATTTTATTTTTGATTTTGTCTTTTATAGGTGATAAAAACGAAACATTCGTTATAAATGTTCATGATACTTATTATGTAATAACATTTCAACATGCTTATATTTTGTTGTGTTTGCTATTTTTTAGTACGGGATTGATAAATTTATTATTTAATTTTTTTGAAATTCAATTCATTTCAATTCTTTCTTTAATTCATATTTATGGTTCGTTGATTTTTATTGGATTATTTTTCTATTATTTGTATAAAATTAATTCGGCAGAAGGTTTCCCAATTTTTGAATCGTGGACTGATAATTTCATGATTATTATTT
>QFCS01003786.1_pt1 | contig 17377 bp, 15 predicted proteins | sample 3576561 | NCBI WGS metagenome assembly QFCS01 | reverse complement strand
GCGGCTGCCCATGCCGCTGGCGCAGGTGTCCAGCAGCGAGAAGAGGGTGGGGCTGCTCTCGCCACGCAGCGTCTGCACCAGTTCGAGGTTGCGGCGCGTGCTGGGCGGCAGGTCGATGCGCTCGTCGAAACGCGCCACCTGCAGGCTGCGCACATGCGCCAGGGCGCGGCCCTGGGTGTGTTCGGCGTAGGCCAGCAGTGCGCCGGCCGCGGCGTGCGCGTCGGCCAGGCCATCGGCGCCCCAGGCGGCCAGGCTGGCGGCCTGCAACTGGTCCAGCAACTTGCGCTCGCCCAGCGCGGCGTCGAAGGCCCAGGCCGGGCGCAGCACGGTGACGAGCTTGCCGCCTTGCGGCGTGGGCGCGCCGGCCAGGGCCATCACGCGCTGCTCGAACGCGGGTGTCGTCTCGGCGCTGTAGAGCAGTTCACCGGGCGCCAGGCGGGCCACCCAGTCGGCCAGCTCGTCGCTGGCGCACTGGGCCAGGAAGACGATGCCCTGCGTAAGCGACAGCCAGGCCAGCCCGCAGCCGGTGCGGGCGCCCGCGTGCACGGCCATCAACAGCGCCTCGCTCTTGTCGGACAGCAGCTCCGCGTCGGTCAGCGTGCCGGGCGTCACCACGCGCACCACCTGGCGTTCCACCGGCCCCTTGGCCGTGGCCACATCGCCCACCTGCTCGCAGATGGCCACCGACTCGCCGAGCTTGATCAGCCGCCCGAGGTACGTGTCCACCGAATGAAAGGGCACGCCGGCCATGACCACCGGCTTGCCCGCCGACTGGCCGCGCTGGGTGAGCGTGATGTCGAGCAGGCGAGCGGCCTTCTCGGCGTCCTCATAGAACAGTTCGTAGAAATCCCCCATGCGGTAGAAGAGCAGCGTGTGCGGGTGCCCGGCCTTGAGGGCCAGGTACTGCTGCATCATGGGCGTGTGGGCGGGGGTGGCCAGGGAATCGGTCACGGTGGGCGCGGGAGGGCACTGGGAAAGAGCCGAAGACTGTAGCCGATCGCCCCAGGCGTGCAGGCACACCGATTGCCCCTCCACGCGCTCCGTCCCTAGCACCCTGGGCCGAAATGTCAATCAGCGAGCAGGCATCGGCCGCTGCCGCGCAGGGCGCTTTTACCGCTCGTTGCCCCGCCAACGCCAAAGCGCGGGCACGATGGGCTTCATCATGAAACGAGACGTACTTTGGCAAGACGACAAGGAGCACGGGATGCCGCTGAAGCGTGACGGCGCCAGCCTGCGCGTGCTCACGGTCAACATTCACAAGGGTTACAGCTTTTTCAATCGGCGCTTCGTGCTGCACGAATTGCGCGAGGCGGTGCGCGCCGTCAAGAGCGACCTGGTCTTCCTGCAGGAGGTGCGCGGTGGCGGTGACCCCGACGAGCGCCACCCGGGCGTGTCGCAGTACGAGTTCCTGGCCGACACCATCTGGCGCGACCACGCCTACGGCCGCAACGCCGTGGCCCCGCGCGACAGCTACGGCAACGCCGTGCTCTCGCACTTTCCCATCGTCAAGAGCCACAACCACCGGCTCTCGCACCCACGCATCCAGCCGCAGCGCGGCGTGCTGCATTGCGTGGTGAACCACGGTGCCTTGCCGGCACTGCACCTCATGTGTGTGCACCTGGGCCTGCTCGAAGGCGACCGTGAGCACCAGATCGCCGCGTTGCACGAGATCATCGGCAGCGAGGTACCCGCCGACGCGCCCCTCATCGTTGCCGGCGACTTCAACGACTGGCGCCAGCGCGTGGACGGGCGGCTCGCGCAGATCGGCCTCAGCGAGGTGTTTCGCCAGAGCCACGGCCGGCATGCGCGCAGCTTCCCCGCCGCCTGGCCCCTGCTGCGGCTCGATCGCATCTACGTGCGCAACGTCGAGACGGTCCAACCGTTGCCGATGCCGCGCCACCCCTGGTCGCGCCTGTCCGACCACGCCCCGCTGGCGGCCGAGGTCCGGCTCAAGGAGGCGGCATGAACACGGCGGCGACCGCGATGAACTCCCGCTGGCTACCGGGCAACCGCATCGAGTTGCTGTGCTGCGGCGAGGACTACTACCCCAGCGTCTTCCAGGCCATCGACACCGCCGAGAAGCAGGTGCTCCTCGAGACCTTCATCTGGTTCGACGATCCCGTCGGCCGCGAATTGCGGGCCGCGCTGATCCGCGCCGCCCAACGCGGGGCCGAGGTGCACGTGCTCATCGACGGTTGGGGCTCGCCCGACCTCGGCGACGAATTCGTCCAGGGCCTGATCGACGCGGGCGTGAAGCTGCGCGCCTTCGAGCCCGTGCGCAAACTGTTCGGCGCGCGCATCAACATGCTGGGCCGCATGCACAACAAGCTGGCCGTCATCGACGGCCGCGTGGCCTATGTGGGCGGCATCAACTACGCCAAGGACCACGTGCTGGCGCTGGACCCGGAGCAGGCCAAGCTCGACTACGCCGTGCGCATCGAAGGGCCGCTGGTGGAACAGATCGAGGCCTTTTGCCGCACCAACATCAGCACGCCCCAGCCCCCGCGCGAGATGTGGCTGCGCCGCTGGCGCCGCCTGCGCCAGTTGCGTCGCGAGGAACGCATGCCCTCGCTCGACCAGGGCGCCGTGGCCGCTTTCGTCACACGCGACAACCACCGCCACACCACCGACATCGAGCGCCACTACCGCGCGGCCATCCGCAGTGCGCAGACGCGCATCGTCATCGCCAACGCCTACTTTTTTCCGGGCTACCGCCTGGTGCGCGACCTGCGCCGCGCCGCGCGCCGCGGCGTGCAGGTGGACCTCATCCTGCAAGGCAACCCCGACATGCCCTGGGTGCAGCGCGCCACCATGCTGCTGTACGAACACCTCTTGCGCGCGGGGGTGCGCATCCACGAGTACAACGAGCGCCCGCTGCACGCCAAGGTGGCCGTCATCGACGACCACTGGGCCACGGTGGGCTCCAGCAACCTCGACCCCACCAGCCTGAGCCTGAACCTGGAGGCCAACGTGATCGTGCGCGACAACGCCTTCGCGGCCGTGCTGCGCCAGGCGCTGGACGGCGTGCTGGAGAAAAGCTGTGACGCCGTGCAAGTGTCGCGGCCCGGTCGCCTGCGCTCGGCCTGGATCGTGCTGCGCAGCATGGTGGTGTTCCACGCGCTGCGGCGCTTTCCGGCCTGGGCGCGCTGGGCGCACCACGCCAAGCCGCGCGTGGTGCCGGTGGTGCCCGAATCGGGCGAAGCCGAGACGATGTCGCGCGAAGCCGTGCCACATGAGCCCGTGCCGCATGAACCGGCCCACGCGGAGGGCCTGCGGTGACACCGGGGCCAACCCTCAAGCGCCTGTGGCCGCACGCGCGCCGCTGGCTGCCCTGGCTGCTGGCGGCCGCCGTGCTGTACCTAGTGGCGCAACAGGCGCGCGAGGTGGAGTGGGCCAAGGTGTGGACCGCGCTGCAGGCCTTGCCGCTGCACCACCTCCTCATCTCGGTGGCGCTGGCACTGTGCGCACACACGCTGTTCGCCAGCTATGACCTCATCGGCCGCTGGCTGGCCAAGGCGCGCATCACGCGCGCGCGCACGCTGGCCACGGCGGCCATCGCCTACGCCTTCAACCTCAACTTCGGCGCCTTGATCGGTGGCGTGGGCATGCGTCTGCGCCTGTACACGCGAGCCGGCCTGTCGCCCGGCACCGTGGGGCAGATCGTCACGCACAGCTTCATCGCCAACTGGCTGGGCTGGTGCTGGGTACTGGGCACGGTGCTCGTGCTGTCGCCGCCGCGCCTGCAGGGCGAATGGGCGCTGGGCATGGTGGCCTTGCGCGGCATGGGCGCGGTGCTGTTGGTGGTGGCTGTGGGCTACCACGCCTTGTGCGCCTTCAGCGGCAAGTCGGAGCTGCGCTGGCGCGAGCACACGCTGCCGCTGGCCGGTAGCCGCGTGGCCCTGATCCAGGCGGTGATGGGCGCCACCGTGTGGATGCTGATGGCCCTGAGCCTGTGGAACCTGCTCCAGGGCCGGGTGCCGTACCCCACGGTGCTGGGGGCCTTGTTGCTGGCCGGCGTGGCGGGCGCGCTCACGCACGTGCCCTCGGGCCTGGGTGTGCTGGAGGCGGTGGTGGCGTCGGCCCTGGCCGGGGCCATGCCGCTCGACGAGGTGCTGGCCGCCGTGCTGGCCTACCGCGCGGCGCACTACCTGCTGCCGCTGGCGCTGGCGCTGCCGGCGTATGGCTTCAGCGAACTCAGGTCGCGCGAGGGCGTTCGATCCCCACCAGCCCCGCCTCGGGGTAGCGCGTCCCAGCCACCGCCTGTGGATCGAACAGGCGATCCAGTTGCCCGATCTCCTGGGGCGTGAGCGCGATGTCGATCGCGCTGACGTTGCTCTCCAGGTAGGCGATGCGGCGGGTGCCGGGGATCGGCACCACGTGCGGATGCTTGTTGAGCAACCAGGCCAGAGCGACTTGCGAGTTGCTCAGCCCGCGCTCGGCGGCGAACGCCGTCAAGGCCTCCACCAGGCGTTGGTTCGCGGCGCGCGCCTCGCCCACGAATCTCGGGTTGTTCTTGCGGAAATCGGTGTCGGACAGCTTGTCCGTCTCCAGCGCGCCGGTGAGGAAGGCCCGGCCCAGTGGGCTGTAGGCCACGAAGGCGGTGCCGAGTTCGGCGCAGGCCGCCAGCATGCCTTCCTCGGGCTCGCGGCTCCACAAGGAGTACTCGGACTGCACGGCGGCGATCGGAAACACCGCGTGCGCACGGCGCAGGGTCTCCACCGAGACCTCGGACAGCCCGATCGCGCGGACCTTGCCCGCCCGCACCAGCTCGCCCATCGCGCCCACCACGTCTTCGATGGGCACGTTCGGGTCGCGGCGGTGGCAGTAATACAGGTCGATGTGGTCCGTGCCCAGCCGGCGCAGTGACGCCTCGCAGGCTTCGCGGATGTAGGCCGGCGAGTTGTCGATGCGTCGCTCGTATTGCCCGGCCGCGCGCACGATGCCGAACTTGGTGGCCAGCACCACGCGTTGCCGACGCGTGGCGCCGCCTTCGGCCAGGAAGCTGCCCAGCAGACGTTCGTTGTGGCCGAGGCCGTAGGTATCGGCCGAGTCGAAATGCGTGACGCCCAGTGCCAGCGCCCGCTCCAGCGTGCGCACCGAGTCGGCGTCGTCGGTCTGGCCGTAGAACTCGCTCATGCCCATGCAACCCAGGCCGATGGCGGATGTGGCAAGGCCCGACGCGCCCAGTTGGCGGTGTTTCATGGTGTCTCCGGTTCGGATGAAACCCCGGACTCTACGTCGGGCTGGCGTCGGGCCAATGCGCTCCGGGTTGACGCACGTCATCCCGGTCCTGGTCCGGTGCACCAAGATGGCGGGCGTGCCGCTTGGCGCGGCGAGCGACCATCCCGGGGGCAGTCATGAAGATCTTGCTGGCAGTAGACGGCAGCGAACACACCAGGCGCGCACTGGCCTACCTGGCCGCTCACGACGAATGGCTGGGCGCGCGACACGCGTACACCGTGGTTCACGCCGCCACGGCGCTTCCCCATCGGGCGGCGGCCTTCCATGGGCTTGACGTGGCCCGGTCGTTCTACGAAGACGACGCTCAGGTCATTTTCAAGCCGGTGCGCCAGTTCCTGGGGATGCACGGCATCCAGGCCAAATTCGTGCTGCGGATCGGCCACCCGGCCAAACACATCGCCGCGCTGGCCAAAAACGGCCGGTTCGATCTGCTGATCATGGGCACGCACGGGCACGGCGCCATCGCCGGGCTCTTCATGGGCTCGGTCGCAACGAAGGTGCTGTCGCTGTGCGCGACGCCGGTGCTGCTGATCCGGTGAGCGCCGACACGAATGGCTCAACGCCGCATCCCGCCGGAACAGTTGCCGCTTGGCGTCAGTGGCCACCTGGGCATGAGCTCGGAGCAGGTGGCCGCGCAGCGCCGCTCCTGTGGCGACAACGACATCGTCCCGCAGACCACCAGCGGCTGGTTCTCTGTGGCGCGCGACACCGCGCGCGATCCGATGCTGTGGTTCCTGGTGGTCTCGGCCGGCCTGTTCGCGCTGCTCGGCCAACTCACCGAGTCGCTGGTGCTGCTGCTGGCGATGGGGCCGCTGCTGGGCATGGACGCCTACCTTCACCGGCGGACCCAGGCATCGTCCGCCGGCCTGGCCAGTCGCCTGGCCCCTTCGGCCCGGGTGTTGAGGGATGGCCAGTGGCGGGACCTGGTGTCGCGAGAACTCGTCCCCGGGGATCTGGTGGAGGTCAAGCCCGGCGAGTACTTCCCCGCCGACGGCTTGCTGGTCGCCGGCGAGGGCCTGCAGGCGGACGAATCGACCTTGACGGGCGAGTCCCTGCCGGTCGCCAAGCGCGCCATCGCGGTGGAAGCACCGCTGCCCGCCACGGCGCCCGACGACCGCTGGGGCACGGCGGGAACGCGCTTGTTGACCGGCACGGCCTGGCTGCGGGTGGTCTTCACCGGCGGCCAGACCCGCTATGGCGAGATCGTGCGCACGGCGGCCGAAGGCAGCCATGGCACCACGCCATTGCAAAAGGCCATCGGCGAGCTGGTGCTGGTGTTGCTCGCCGCTGCGCTCTCCTTGTGCGCGGTGCTCGCGGCGGTCCGGCTGTGGCAGGGGCACGGCTGGATCGACGCGGCGCTGAGCGCGGTGACCCTGGCGGTGGCGGCGGTGCCGGAGGAGTTTCCGGTCGTCTACACCTTCTTCCTCGGCATGGGCGTCTTTCGGCTGGCGCGAAAGAACGCGCTGGTGCGCCGGGCCGTCGCCGTGGAAAACATCGGCCGCACGACCTGCATCCTGTCCGACAAGACGGGCACCATCACGGCCGGCTCGCTGGTGCTCTCGCACACGGTGCCGGCCCCGTCGCTGGACGCTCGCGCCTTGCTGCAGATGGCCACATCGGCGGCCCGGCCGGACAGCGGCGATCCGCTGGACCAGGCCTTGCACGCGGCGGGTTCGGCGCCACCGGCGGCGAGCCGGGCGATCGACTTTCCCTTCACCGAGGCGCGGCGCCGCGAGACCGCCGTCTGGTCTGGCGCGGGGCGCCAGTTGACGGCCTACACCAATGGCGCCCCAGAGACCGTGCTCTCGCTGTGCGATCTCACCGATCCGGAACGGTCGCGCTGGCTGGGCCTGGTCGATGAACACGCCAGGTGCGGCCGCAAGGTCATCGCCTGCGCGTGGAAGGACCTGATCGCCGGGCAGCCCGTCGAGCGGGAGCCCGACCATGGCTTCGAGATCGCGGGCCTGCTGGCCTTTGAAGACCCCGTCCGCGACGGGGTGCGGGAGGCCATCGCCGATTGCATGGCCGCGGGCATGCGCGTCGTCATGGTGACCGGCGATCACCTGGCCACCGCCACCGCCATCGCGCGGGCGATCGGCCTGGGCGGGGACAGGCCCCGCGCCGTGGCGCTGGACGCCGTCGATGACCCGGCCGCGCTTTTTCGTCAGCACAAGGCGCTGGACGTCGTGGCCCGCGCCACGCCCGCCCAGAAACTGGCCCTGGTGCAGGCGATGCAGGCCGCGGGTGAGTTCGTGGCGGTGACCGGAGACGGCGTCAACGACGTGCCGGCGCTTCGCCAGGCCGACATCGGCGTGGCCATGGGCGCGCGTGGCACGCAAAGCGCGCGGGAGGTGGCGCCCATGGTGCTGCTGGACGACAACTTCAAGACCATCGTGGACGCCGTGGCCGAAGGCCGCCAGCTGTTTCAGAACCTGCGATGGGCGTTCGCCTATCTGCTGCTCGTGCACATGCCGCTGGTGGTCGGTGCCGCGCTCATCCCGCTGATGGGCCTGCCCCTGCTGTTCCTGCCGATCCACATCGTCTGGCTGGAGTTGGTCATCCACCCGACCGCCATGCTGGCGTTTCAAGACCTGCCGTCGGGCACGACCCTGGCCCATGCGCCGCGCCCGCGCAAAGCACGCTTCTTCACCACCCGGGCCTGGGGGGCCATCGGCCTGGTGGGCGCATGGATCGTTGTCGCCATGATCGGGAGCTACCTCCAGGCGCTCGGTGTCGAACGCGATGTCGAACACGCGCGAGCGATGGCGCTGGCGGTGCTGTTGATGGCCAGCGTGGGCGTCACCGCGGGCCTGACCCGATGGCGCGGCGCGGCCTCCCGCTGGCTGGGCATTGCCACCGTGGCGTCGGTGGTGCTGGCCATTCAGGTCCCCGTTGTGGGCCGGCTATTGAACCTTCGCCCGCTGCACGGGAGCGATTGGCTGCTGGTCGTGCTGGCCGCTGCGGTGACGGCCTGGCTGGTTCGCGCGCTCGTGGCGGGTGATCCAGCCGCCGCGTCGCCGCGTACAAGTGGCACCCCCACTTGATTCCCATGCCATGTCCCTCGCCCCCAACACCGCGACCGCCATCCACTGGGTCGAGCAGGGCCTGGTGCCCGACCCGGCCGTGCGCCTGGGCATCCGCCACCTGCTGCGCCAGCGCCTGAGCGAGCTGCACAGCGGCGACCCGGAGGCCGGCGCCGGCCTGGTCACGGCTTTCCACGCCGGCCTGGCCCGCGCGCCGCTGGCGCCCTTGCCCGAGAAGGCCAACGAACAGCACTACGAACTGCCCGCCGACTTCTTCGGCGCCGTGCTGGGCCCGCACCGCAAGTACAGCTGCTGCTGGTGGCCGGCGGGCGTGGCCACGCTGGAGCAGGCCGAGGCCGCCGCGTTGCAGGAGACCTGTGCGCGCGCCGGCCTGGCCGACGGCCAGCACATCCTGGAGCTGGGCTGTGGCTGGGGCTCGCTCAGCCTGTGGATGGCCGAGCGCTTTCCGCGCGCGCGCATCACGGCCGTGTCGAACTCGCATTCGCAGCGCCAGCACATCCAGGCCCAGGCCACGGCGCGCGGGCTGGCCAACCTGGAGGTGATCACCGCGGACTTCAACGACTTCGAGACCGATCGGCGCTTCGACCGCATCGTCTCGGTAGAGATGTTCGAGCACCTGCGCAACTGGCCGCAGGCCTTCGCCAAGGTGGCGGGCTGGCTGACCTTGGGCGGTCGCTTCTTCATGCACGTGTTCGCGCACCGCGAGGCGCCGTACGCCTTCGAGCCGCGCGACGCCAGCGACTGGATGAGCCGCCACTTCTTCTCGGGCGGGATGATGCCCAGCGACGACCTGGCCCTGCGCTGTCAGGACGACCTGCGCGTGCTGCGCCAGTGGCGCTGGAACGGCCGGCACTACGCGCGCACGTCGGCCGCGTGGCTGCAGCGCATGGACGCGCAGCGGGAGGCGCTGATGCCCCTGTTCCGCGAGGTCTACGGCGAGCAGGCCGCGGTGTGGTGGACGCGCTGGCGCCTGTTCTTCCTGTCGGTGGAGGAGCTCTTCGCCTACGCGGACGGTGGCCAGTGGTGGGTGAGCCACTACCTGTTCGAGCGCCGCACATGAGCGCCGCCGGGCCGTTCCCAAGGCGCTCAGCCCCGCAGTGCGCAGCACGGAGGGTGGTCCGATGATCACATTGGCCGCCTGGGGGCTGCTGGCGGCGCTGGCCGTGGCCTTGCCCGTGTGGGCGCTGAGCCTGCCCTTGCGCGACGCCAGCCTGGCCGACCGCGTGTGGTCGCTGCTGGTGGCGGCGCCGGTGGGCGTCTACGCCTGGGCCCTGTTGCCGCCGCTGCAGGCGCGCGACGGGCTGCTGCTGGCCCTGCTGCTGGCCTGGGCCCTGCGGCTGGCGGTGTACATCATCCAGCGCAACAGCGGCCACGGTGAAGACCGCCGCTACCGTGCCATGCGCGAACGCCATGGCGAGGCCTTCGGTTTCAAGAGCCTGTACCTGGTGTTTGGCCTGCAGGCCGTGCTGGCCTGGGTGCTGGGCTGGCCTCTCCTGATGTCGCTGGGCCGGGGCGTGGCCCTGATGCCGCTGGACGCACTGGCTGTCGTGCTGGCCGCTGGCGGCCTGCTGATCGAGGCCGTGGCCGACGCGCAGCTCGCGCGCTTCCGGCGCGGCCCGCGGCCCGAGGGCGCGGTGATGGACCGCGGGCTGTGGGCCTGGTCGCGCCACCCCAACTACTTCGGCGAGGCCTGTTTCTGGTGGGGCTTGTGGCTGCTGGCGTTGCCCGCCGCCGGCTGGGCCGGTGCATGGACGGTCGTGTCGCCGCTGATGATGGCCTGGCTGCTGCTCAAGGTGTCCGGCGTGGCCCTGCTGGAGCAGGACATGGCCGAGCGACGCCCGGCGTACCGCGATTACATGGCGCGCACCAGTGCCTTCGTGCCCTGGCCGCCGCGCCGGGAGGCACAGTCATGAGCGGTGGACGCGCCTCGCGCCGGCTCGGCCCGTGGCCGTGGGCGCTGGCGCTGCTGTGCCTGCCGGCGCTGGCGCAAGCCACCGGCGCACCAGCCACCGACGCCCCGCCCGCGGGCCGGTGGGACTTCACCGTCTCGCTCGACGGCAAGCCCATCGGCACCCACCGCTTCGTGGTCACCGGCGGTGCCGACGCGCGCAGCGTCGAAAGCCGCGCGAGCTTCGTGGTGCGCTGGCTGGGGGTGCCCGTCTACCGCTACCGCCACGAGGCGGACGAGCGCTGGCAGGGCCAATGCCTGCGCGAGTTGCGCGCCGAGACCGAGACCAACGGGGAGCGGCAGGCCGTCAGCCAGCGCCTGGACGACGGGTGCCGCATGGGCTTCGCGTACTGGAACCCGCGCCTGGTGTCGCAGTCCACGCTGATCAACCCGCAGACCGGGCAGGCCACCCCCGTGCGCGTCGAGCGCCTGCCCGACGCCAGCATCGAGCGCCTCGGCCAGCCCGTGCCGGCGCGCGGCTGGCAACTGCGCACGCCCGATCAGCGCATCGACGTCTGGTACGCCGCCGACAGCGGGCGCTGGATCGCGCTGGACGCCGAACTCGACGGCGGTCGCCGCCTGTCCTACCGTCTTACCTCTCAGCCCACGCCACCATGAACCTCAGCCCCAGCCGCCTCGCCGCCGCCTACCTGGCCACCATGGCCGTGTTCCTCGCGCTCGACGCCGTCTGGTTGAGCCTCATGGCCTCGCGCCTGTACCAGCCCGCCATCGGCCACTTGATGGCACCCACGGTGGACTGGCTTGCCGCCGCGCTGTTCTACCCGCTCTACATCCTGGGCTTGCTGGTGTTCGCCGTGCGGCCCGCGCTGATCGAGGGCCGCGCCGCGCCGGCCCTGCGCCTGGGCGCGCTGTTCGGCTTGATCGCCTACGCCACCTACGACCTGACCAACCAGGCCACCTTGCGCGACTGGTCGTGGACGGTGACCATGGCCGATCTGGTCTGGGGCGCGTTCGTGAGCGGCAGCGCGGCCGGCGCCGCCGCCTGGCTCATGTGTCGACTCACATCCCGACCAGCGAGCCGAAGAAGCGCGCGATAGCGCTCTCGAAGCGCAGCGGCGCGTCCAGCGAGGCCAGGCAGATGCACTCGCTGCCGTCCTGCACCACCGGCTGGTGAAGGATCTCGCCGTCGGCGGCGTCGAAGTCACCCGGACCGAACAGCGCGCGCCCGTCGTGGAAGCGGCCGTGCAGCACCTGCGTGTACTCCGTGCCCTGGTGCGTGTGCCGCGGCAGGTACTTGCCCGCCGCGATGCGCAGCAGGAGCACGTTGGCGTCGGGGTCTTCGGGCAGGCTCACGCGGCTCCAGCGCATGCCCGGGCCGATCCAGCGCCAGGGCGTGGCCTCGCATTGCGCCAGTGACCGGGGCCAACGCGCGCCGGCGGGCAGGGGCGGGGGCGCGCTCACGGTGATCGTCCTGGCCGGTGCGGCGGCCTGCGCGTCGATGCGGGCGAAGGTGCGGGCCAAGGCGTCGTCGCCCATGTCGGCGGGCGCCAGCCCGTCCAGCAATTGGCCGCCCAGCGCGTTCAGGGCGTGCACGCGCTCGCGGCACGCGGGGCACAGCTCCAGGTGGCTGTACAGCACCCGCCGCATGCCCGGCGCCAGTTGGCCGCTGGCCAGCGCCAGCAGCAAGCCGTCGTCGGGGTGGTGTTGGATATCCATCGTCTTCAGCCTTCCAGCAGGCGGCGCAGGCGCGCCACCGCCAGGCGCACGCGCGACTTCACCGTGCCGAGCGGAATGCCCAGCTCGGCGGCGATGCGCGCGTGCGGTTCGTCATTGAAATAGGACAGGTGCAGCACCTGCTGTTGATCGGGGGTGAGGCGCGCGAAGGCGCCGCGCAGGCGCTCGTGCAGGCGGGCCGTGTGCAGCCGCTCCTCGGCGTCGGGCTCGTCGGCCAGCAACTGGTCGAAGTCGAAGTCCTCGTCCATCGACTCGATGCCCTGGCGCCGCCGCAGCGCGTCCACCCGCAGGTTGCGCGCGATGGTGAAGATCCAGGTGGAGGCCGCGGCCTGCGCCGGGTCGAACAGCGCCGCCTTGCGCCACACCGCGGCCAGGGCCTCCTGGGTCAATTCCTCGGCTTGCGTTTCAGGGCTGCCGCCCTGCATCAGGTAACGCTTCACCCGGGGCGCGAAGTGGCCGAACAGCCGGGCGAAGGCCGCGCGGTCCTGGTTCTGGCCCACGGCCACGAGCGCCTCGTCCCAGGCTTCATCGGGGCGGGGCGTGCGCGTGGCGTCCAGGGAAACGATGGTCAAGGCAGGCGCTCGGCGATGGGACGGCGCGCCCGTCGAAGGGTCGGCGGGCGCGGTGGGGGGGCGAGGCTGGGGCAGGGCCATGCCGCTTCTACGCAGCTTCGTGGGTTCTGGATCATCGCAGCAGCCGGAAACAAATCCAAACGCTTGCCGGCCGCGTAGAAGCCTCTGACGCCAGCACGACGGCCAGCCCGACCGCCGAGCCCGCCCCCCTGACCAGAGACCCGCCGGAGACCGCGATGCCATTCGACGACGCCCAAGCCGCCGCCCCCGCCACGCCCGGACACCGCCCCGGCCGCCAACGCATCGCCGTCGTCGGCACCGGCATCGCGGGCATGTCCTGCGCCTGGCTGCTGTCGCAGCGACACGAGGTCACCGTCTTCGAAAGCGAACCCCGCCCTGGCGGGCACAGCCACACCGTCGGGGCGCCCTGCGGCGGCGCCACGGTGCCCGTGGACACCGGCTTCATCGTCTACAACGAGCCCGCCTACCCCAACCTCACGGCCCTGTTCGACCACCTGGGCGTGCCCACGCAGGCCAGCGACATGTCCTTCGGCGTCAGCCTGGACGGCGGCGCGCTGGAGTACGCCGGCACCGACCTGCGCGGCCTGTTCGCGCAGCCCCGCAACCTGCTGCGCCCGCGCTTCTGGGCCATGCTGCGCGAGCTGCTGCGCTTCTACCGCGAAGCCCCGCGCGATGCGCACCAGGCCGGCGCCCAGCCGCTGGACGACTACCTCGACACCCACGGCTACGGCCGCGCCTTCCGCGACGACCACCTCTACCCCATGGCCGCGGCCATCTGGTCCACGCCCGCCGCGCAGGTGGGCCGCTACCCCGTGGCCGCCTTCGTGCGCTTCTGCGAGAACCACGGCCTGCTGCGGCTGAGCGGGCGGCCCGTGTGGCGCACCGTGCAAGGCGGCAGCCGCGAATACGTGCGGCGCCTGTGCGTCCCTTTCAGCGAGCGGCTCCACCTGGACCGGCCCGTGCTGGAGGTGCGTCGACGCGCGGACGGCGTGCGCCTGCGCACCCGCGAGGGCTGGTTCCCCCAGACCTTCGACCAAGTGGTGCTGGCCACCCACGCCGACCGATCGCTCAAACTGCTGGACGAACCCACGCCGCTGGAGCGCGCGCTGCTCGGCGCCTTCGCCTACACCCGCAACCTGGCCGTGCTGCACAGCGACCCGGCGCTCATGCCGCGCCGGCGCGCGGTGTGGTCCAGCTGGAACTACCTGGCCGCGCGCGGCAGCGACGCGCCGCCCACCGTCAGCTACTGGATGAACCGCCTGCAGCCGCACCTGCCGCAGGGCCCGGGGGCCGATCCGCTGTTCGTCACCCTGAACCCGCCCGTGTCGCCAAGGCCCGAGCACCTCATCCGCACGGAGGTGTACGAACACCCGCTGTTCGACGCCGCCGCCATGGCCGCGCAGCGCCGCCTGTGGGATCTGCAAGGCCAGCAGCGCACCTGGTTCTGCGGCGCCTACTTCGGCTCGGGGTTCCATGAGGATGGCCTGCAAGCCGGGCTGGCCGTGGCGGAAGCCCTCGGCGGCGTGCGCCGGCCCTGGACAGTGGCCGACGAATCCGGCCGCATCGCGCTGCCGCAGGGCGCCGCCGTGGCAGCCTGAGTCCCGATGACCGACCCCATGGACATCCACAGCGCGCTCTACGTCGGCGAGGTGATGCACCAGCGCCTGCGCCCGCGCCGGCACCACCTGCGCTACCGCCTCTACAACGTTCTCATCGACATCGACGAACTGCCGCGCCTGCAGCAGCGCCTGCGCCTGTTGTCGGTCGACCGCTTCAACCTCTTCAGCTTCCATGCGCGCGACCACGGCGATGGCTCCGGCGCCCCGCTGCGCCCTCAGATCGACGCGCGCCTGCGCGCCGCCGGCCTGCCCACGGGCGGTGCCATCCGCCTGCTGACCCTGCCGCGCCTGCTGGGCCATGTGTTCAACCCCATCAGCGTGTGGTTCTGCCACGCGCCCGATGGCGCGCTCGCGGCGCTCATCTACGAGGTCAACAACACCTTCGGCCAGCGCCACAGCTACCTCATTCCCGTGGCCGACCCGCAAGCCGCCACCATCGAGCAGCGCATCGACAAGCGCCTGCACGTCTCGCCCTTCAACGGCATGGACATGACCTACCGCTTCCGCGTCGTGCCGCCGGCCGAGGCCGTCTCCATCGGCGTGACCGTGCACGACGCCGAGGGCGCCTTGCTCGTCGCACGACAGGACGGCCGGCGCCGCGAACTCAGCGACGCCGCCTTGCTGCGCGTCTTCCTCAGCCACCCGCTGCTCACCCTCAAGGTCGTCGTCGCCATCCACTGGGAGGCCCTGCGCCTGTGGCTCAAGCGCGTGCCGGTGCACACGCTGCCGCCCGCGCCCGATCAGGACATCACCGTCGCCCCCAGGGTCGACGCCCACCACAAGCCCACATGAACACGAGCACCTCCACCGCCCCCACCACCCCCGACGCCTCCCGGGTCTGGTCGCCGCTGCAATGGCTGCTGAGCCGCACCCGCCATGGCCGGCTGGCGCTGGGCCTGCCCAACGGGCGAACCCTCGACATCCTCGGGAGCGAACCTGGCCCCCAGGCCAGCCTGCAACTGCGGCGCTGGCGCGCGCTGCACCGCCTGTTCCTGCAAGGCGACCTGGGCCTGGCCCTGGCCTTTCGCGATGGCGACTGGGACACCCCGGACCTGCTGGCCCTGCTGGAGTTCGGCCTGGCGAACGAAGCGGCCTGGGGCTCGCTGCTCGACGGCAGCCGGCCCGCGCGCTGGCTCGCGCGCTTGGCCCACCGCCTGCGCGCCAACAGCCGGCGCGGCAGCCGCCACAACATCGCCTTCCACTACGACCTGGGCAACGGCTTCTACCGCCAGTGGCTGGACGACAGCATGCTGTACTCCAGCGCGCTCTTCAGCCCATCGCCCGACGACACCCTGGAAGCCGCGCAAGCGCGCCGGCTCGACCGCATCCTGCAGATGCTGGACACGCCCGCCGGTGGCGAGGTGCTGGAGATCGGCTGCGGCTGGGGCACCCTGGCCGCCACGCTCGCGCAGCGCCACGGCGCGCGGGTCACCGGCCTCACGCTGTCCAACGAACAACTCGCCTTCGCCCAGGAGCGCGCCCAGGCCTGGGGCGTGGCCGACCAACTCGACCTGCGCCTGCAGGACTACCGCGACGTGCAGGGCCAGTACGACCGCATCGTCTCCATCGAAATGATCGAGGCCGTGGGCGAGGCCTGGTGGCCCACCTACTTCAACACCCTGCGCCAGCGCCTCAAGCCCGGTGGCGTGGCGGTGCTGCAGGCCATCACCATCGCCGACGACCGCTTCGAGTCCTACCGCCAGGGCGCGGACTTCATCCAGCGCTGCATCTTCCCCGGCGGCATGCTGCCCAGCCCGCGGGTGCTGCGCGAACAGGCCGCGCGCGCGGGCTTCGAGATCGAAGAAGAGCAGTGCTTTGGCGAGAGCTACGCGCGCACCCTGGCCGAATGGCGGCGGCGCTTCCTGGCGGCCTGGCCCGCCATTGAAACGCAGGGCTTCGACGAGGCGTTCCGGCGGCTGTGGCTGTACTACCTGTGCTACTGCGAGGCGGGGTTTCGCGGTGGGCGGGTGGACGTGGGGCTGTACCGGCTGCGGCGCAGCGGCTGACCTGATCGTCGACCGGCCGCACGAAGAGGTGGCGTGGTCCAGGAACTGATGCTTGCGCTCTCGTCAACGGCCGGCAGCAGCGCGACCGCCAGCTTGATGCGCATCAACATCCGCATGGCGACACCGGCCTAGATTGGTCCCCGGTGCGGCACTGTGATGCCGCACCGCAGAAAGGGGACATTCATGCGGAACATGTTGCGCGAGCCGGTGGCGCTGGCCGGTGTCGGGTGTTCGCGGTTCGGGGATCTGCTCAGCACGCCGGGCCTGAAGGGCTTGAGTCTGCAAGAGTTGACCGCCATGGCCGTGAAGGAGGCGCTGGACGACGCCGGGATCACGGGCCAGGACGTCGATGCGGTGTTCGCCGGCAACGCCATGGTGCACAGCTCTCAAGTGCCGGGCACCTACACCCAGCTGTCGAAGTGGACCGGCACGCAGTTCAAGGCCGGCGTGCATTTTGAGGCGCAGTGCTCCACCACCAGTGTCGGCGCGGCGATGGCGGCCATGTCGGTGGCGGCCGGGGTGTACGACGTGTGCCTGGTCTATGGCCTGGAGACGACGCGCACCAAGGTGAAGGACTTCAGCCCCTACGAGCGCGAGCCGATCAGCCACCAGCAAACCTGGCTCTGGACCGACATGGCGGTGAACCAGGCCTACGGCGTGCCCCAGGGCTACGACATCTTCTCCACCTACAACGGGCTGGTGGCGCTGGGCTACTGCCGCAAGCACGGCATCTCGATCGAGGACTACGACCGCGGCATGTTCGAGCTTTGCCGCACGCGGCGACTGCACGGCTCGATGAACCCTAAGGCGAACATCCAGGAGACCCTGGAGGCGAAGGCCACGTCCGAGGGATTTGCCGATCCATACGACTATTGGCGCTCCGACCAGCACAACCCCTTTGTGGCCTGGCCGTCGCGGCTGCTGAGCCTGGTCACGACCGCCGATGGCGCCTCGGCGCTGGTGATCGCACGGCCGCAGGCCTTGCGCGGCACCAAGGCGGCGCCGATCGGGTTCAAGGGCTTCGGCATCTGCTACAGCGACCTGCCCTGGTACGGCGAAGACCCCACGCAATGGGAGTTCGACCGGCGTGCCTGCCATTCGGCGATGGACATGGCCGGGATCAAGGCCGCCGACATTGACTACCTGCACACGCACGACTGCTCCCACATCTCGGGGCTCTGCACGGCCGAGATGATCGGCTACCTAAAGCCCGGCCAGGGTCTGGCCGCGG
>QFCS01002125.1_pt1 | contig 17429 bp, 17 predicted proteins | sample 3576561 | NCBI WGS metagenome assembly QFCS01 | reverse complement strand
GGTTCGCATCCCTGATCGTCGAGCACCTGATAGACGTCAAGGATGACGGCTCGTTCGCGCTTGATCTCGATTACTTCTCGTTCATGGACGGCGCAGCGATGGCGAGCGAGAAGCTCCATGCGCTGTTCGGCGCGCCGCCTCGCGAGCCCGAAAGCCGCATCCAGCTCTTTCACATGGATGTCGCCGCCTCCATCCAGGAGGTGACCGAACGCATCATGGCGAAGCTCGCCGCCGAGGCCGTCCGTCTGACAGGCTCGCGTAACCTGACGCTGGCCGGGGGCGTGGCGCTGAACTGCGTGAGCAACGGCAAGATCCTGCGCTCGGGCGAAGTCGACGCGCTGTGGATCCAGCCGGCCGCGGGCGATGCCGGCGGAGCGCTCGGAGCCGCGCTCTATGCTGCCCACATGGGCCTGGAGGCCCCGCGCCAGGCACCCAGGAAGGGACACGATTCGCAACACGGCAGCTATCTTGGACCGGCCTACAGCAGCGCCCAGGTCCGCGCATTCCTCGACCGCGAAGCCTATCCCTACAAGCGGATCTCCGACCGCGCCGAACGGGCGCGGCGGGTGGCCACGGCGCTTGCCGAGGGCAAGGTCGTGGGCCTGCTCTCTGGGCGCATGGAATTCGGCCCACGGTCGCTGGGTGGCCGGTCGATCCTCGCCGATCCACGCGGTGCCGAGATGCAGTCCAAGGTCAATCTCAAGGTCAAGTACCGCGAGTCCTTCCGCCCCTTCGCACCGGCTGTCCTGGCCGAGCGCGCCAGTGAATTCTTCGACCTGGCAACCGAGAGTCCGTACATGCTGCTGGTCGCGCCAGTTCGCGACAGCCTGCGCATGCCGTTCGATCTTGCCGCGTTCCGGCAGGGCGGAGCCGACATGATCCCCGAGGTCAACAAGGTCCGCTCGACACTGCCGGCGATCACGCATGTCGACTACAGCGCGCGCGTCCAGACCGTCGACCACGAGAACCAGCCCGACTTCAGGGCGATCATCGAGGCATTCGACGCCCTGACCGGATGTCCCGTGCTGGTGAACACCTCGTTCAACGTCCGCGGCGAGCCGATCGTCAACACGCCGCAGGACGCGTATCGATGCTTCATGCGGTCGGAGATCGATCTCCTGGTCCTGGAGGACTGCATCCTCGAGAAGGCGAACCAGCCGAAGAGCAAGGAAAGCGATGACTGGAAAAAGGAATTCGCCCTCGATTGAGGCGCTGCTCGACGACCTCTTCGAGGCACTCTACGAGGCGCCCGAGGGCCCGTTGTTGCACTCGCACATCGCGCTGAAGCCCGAACCTTCGGCGCGGTCCTACTTCGTCGACGCTCCCCGCCCGTCTCTCGGACGGGCGGAGATGGTTCGCCCGTCCGAGGCCGGTCCGATGGTCGAGCTGGAGCATGTGTTCGGCGACGTGCCCGCCGACAAGCGGCGCGAAATCGTTGCCAGGTTGTCCGCGCTGTACGAAGCGCTGGGCAACGAGGCGAAGGACGACAGCGCCGAGCCGCCTTCGCTGATCTACGCCCTCCACTGACCGTGGCGATCAAGCGCACCATCATCGCCCTCGCCGACCGACTCGGCTGCTTCCCCGTCGGCCTCGCCGTGCAGCGCCTCGTCTACGGCAAGCACTATATCCGCGTCGTCAATTATCACGCCACTCCGGACTCCGACGCCCTTGACCGGCAACTGGCGTACCTCGCCCGGCACTTCACGCCGGCGGGGCCGGCCGATCTCGAGGACTGCCTTGCAGGCCGGCCCGACGGCGACAAGCCGAGGCTGCTACTGACCTTCGACGACGGCTACCGCTCCAACTACGACGTAGCTGCACCGATCATCGAGAAGCACGGCTTTCGCGGATGGTTCTTCGTACCGGAAGGCTACATCGCCTCGGACCGCTCGGCGGCCGATACCGACTTTGCCGCGCGATCCGACGAACCGGAAGCCCGCATGACATGGGACGAGTGCCGCGACTTGCTTGCACGCGGCCACCGCATCGGCTGCCACACGCGAACCCATATCAGGCTGGCGGACGACGTCCCGCACGACAGGCTGGCCGACGAGATCGGCCAAGCGGGCCGTGATATGGCGGCGAAGCTGAGGGCTCCGGTTGAGGATTTCTGCTGGGTGGGGGGCGAGGAATGGAGCTACAGCGCGAATGCCTACGAAGAAATCCGTAGAGCGGGCTATCGCCGGGTCTTCATGACGAACCTCCTTCCCGTCCTGCCCGGCTCGCCAGCCGAGTGGATCCAGAGAACCAACCTCGAGGCCGACTGGCCGCTCGACGAGGTGCGCTTCTACCTGAGCGGCCTGATGGATTTGGCCTACGCTCCCAAGCGCCGCCGCCTGGCCCGCAAGCTCCTTGGCCGATAGCGCCGCGTTCCCACTCCTCTACCCTGTCGAACCACGATCATCCCGCTCTAATCGTTCAGGCGATAGCGGACACGGACGACACGCGTCGCTTCGATGCCAGGCGCGGGAAGTGTCGCGCCGTGCAGCATGGCGACGGCGGCATTGTCGAGAGACGCGTAGCCGCTGCCCTTGACCAGCGACACGGCCAGGACGCGGCCGTCGCTGCTGACAGTGAAGCGCACAGTCACCTCACCCTGCTCCTGCCTCCGCCGGGCATCCTCGGGATAGCGCCGGTTTGCCGCCAGCCAGGCTGACAGCAGCGCGTTCCAGTTTGGCACGAGTGCCGCCCCAGCCGAGCCCGCCGCCGAACCAGACAGCGCCGATGCCGATGTCGACCCTGGCGACGCAGGAGCGCCCGCTGCCCCCCGGGCGGACGGTGAAGGGGAAGGCGCAGCGTGCGAGACGGCAGGTGGTTGCCGCGCCGCGGGGGGCTTCGGCCGATCCGCCGGAGGCTTGGCCTTCGCCACCGGCTGCGGCGGCGGCTGACGCTGCGGCGGCGGTGGTGGTTGCACTGCCGGAAGCGGCTTGAACTCGGGAACGGCGGGCGCGTCATACTCCGGCGGTGGCGGCAGCGCATCCGCCAGGCTCGGCTCCGGAGCAGGCGGAGGCGGAGGTGGAGGCGTCGGCACATCCTGCTGAGGCGACGGCAACGCCGTTGCATCGGTCTGCGGCGGCGACTCGGTCGAGGTCTCTCGCGACTCGGGCGGAGGAGGAGCCGACGGCGACGGCGTCTGGGTCTCGACGTTCGGCGGCTCGATCGCCGCCTCGTCATCCGCAGGCGCCTTCGACACCTCGGTAGCTGGCGGCTTCCGAGCATCGCCGTCTGCCGTCCCCGATGTCGCCATGGTCGCCGCGTCACTGGTATTCGATCCCGGCGCCGCGACCTTTTCCATGAACACCGTGATTGCCGCCGCGTCCGGCCCGGAGCCGCTGCTGGCAACCAATGCCAAGGCGCCCGCGATCAAAGCCCCATGCATCAGAAGGGAGCCCACCACGCCGCCGATTCGCGTCCAGGACGCTGATTCTCCTCGCCGCTGCAGCAGCTGCGATTGACCATCAGAAATGTTATAATGTATCGTCACATTTCAGCCTAAATGTTGGCCCGCTTACAACAAGGGGAATGCCATGCGGCGGCGTATTGGTAGTTCGATAATGGCATGCAGTCTGGTGCTAGCGCTCCCGGCGACCGCACAGGACAAGCCGGATGAGACTACAATAGATCTTGATGTTGTGGCCAAGCGTCTGGATCGCGAGCGTAGCTCGATACTGCCAAGCCTCGGCGCCACCCGGTATGATTTCAGCCCCAATGCCATCGAGAACATTCCGAAGGGCGAGAATGCTTCGCTGAATCAGGTGCTGCTTCGAGCGCCCGGCGTCGTCCAGGATGGCTTCGGGCAAATTCACGTCCGCGGCGATCACGGCAGCTTGCAGTATCGTCTCGACGGCGTGCAACTCCCCGAAGGCCTGTCGCTCTTCAGCCAGGTCCTCTCGCCGCGGTTCGCCAATTCCCTGTCGCTGATCACCGGCGCCCTCCCCGCTCAGTACGGTCTGCGGACGGCCGGCGTCGTCGATATTGGCGTGAAATCGGGGTCGACGAATCCCGGAGGCGAAGCATCGATCATGGGAGGCTCCAACAGCTGGATCCAGCCATCGCTGCAGTATGGCGGACGCAGCGGTGCGATCGATTACTTTGCCGTGGGACAGTATATCAGCAACGGCATCGGCGTGGAGAATCCGACCTCTTCCTATACGCCTCTGCATGACGAAACGGGACAGTGGTACGCGCTGACGAAGGTTACGGGACTGGTCGACGACAATACACGACTCAGCCTGATTGCCGGCGGAGCCAGCGCGCGCTACCAGATTCCGAACGTGCCCGGAGAAGTTCCCGCCTTCACGGTGAACGGCATCTCGAACTGGGACAGCACGCTGCTCGACCAGCGCCAGTGGGAAGATACCTACTTCGGCATCGCTTCGCTGCAGAAGAGCTACCAAGACTTCAACATGCAGCTCTCCGGGTTCGCCCGCTATTCGAAACTCTCCTACCAGCCCGACGCTCTAGGCGACCTTCTCTACAACGGCCTTGCCCCCTGGGCGCAGCGCACCAGCCTGGCGGTGGGCGCTCAGGCGGATGCGAGCTGGAAGATCGCGTCCAACCACACGCTGCGCGGCGGCTTCCTGGTGCAGCGCGAGCGTGTCACGAGCTCCGCTCAGGCCAATGCACTGCCCCTGATTCCGGACCCTGCTGACCCCGACGCGCTGATTCCCAGCGACCAGCCGGTCGGCCTCTATGACAGCAATGATCTGACGGGCTGGACCTACAGCGTCTACTTGCAGGACGAGTGGAAGATCGTGCCCACGCTGACCGCCAATTTCGGTCTGCGCTTCGATGCCATCTCCGCCGCGACGGCCGAGAATCAGCTCAGCCCGCGCGTCAATCTCGTCTGGGAGCCACTTCCGACGATCAGTCTGCGTGCCGGATATTCTCGCTACTTCGTGCCGGCTCCTCTTAATCAAGTCGGCTTCAACTCCATCGCAGCGCGCGCCGGAACGACCGCGGAGGCCGCCGTGACGACCAACGATCCGGTCAGGGCTGAGCGGTCGGACTATTTCGATGTCGGGCTCACCGTGAAACCTGCCACCGGCCTCACGATAGGCTTCAGTGGCTTCTACAAGTTCGCCGAGAACTATCTCGACAAGGGCCAGTTCGGCGCCCCGATCTTCCTCACGGCCTTCAATTACAGCAACGCCCAGGTCAAGGGATTCGAGGTCTTCGCAAACTACGATCGCGGCCCCTGGTCGCTCTACGGCAACGTTTCCTGGTCGAAGGTCTCGTCCATCAACATCAACTCGGCCCAGTTCAACTTCGATCAGGCGGAACTCGACTATATCGCCAGCAACTGGATCTATGCCGATCACGATCAGGCATGGACCGGTTCGGCAGGCGCCGCCTATGTCTTCAACCACGGCACAGACCGGGCGACCCGGGTGGCTGCCGACATGCTGTTCGGGAGCGGCCTGCGCACCGGCATGGTCACGCCCAACGACACTGCCTTGCCAGCCTACGTCACGCTCAACCTGTCGGTGGCGCAGAACATTCCGATCAGCGCCAGCAAGGGCACGCAGATCCGCTTCGATGTCATCAATGTCACCGACCTGTCATATGAACTCAGGACAGGTGAGGGCGTCGGCGTGGGTGCCCCGCAATACGGTATGCGGCGCGCCTTTTTCGTAACTCTGGCGCAGAAATTCTGACCCGCAATCGACATGATTGGCAGGCGGCGGTCATGCTAGACCTCCGTCATGCCTGATACCTCCCTCCCCTTTGTCGTGCCGCTTGAAGGCGGCTCCAACTTCCGTGACCTCGGCGGTTACCGCACCGCCGACGGTCGGGTCGTCCGCCGTGGCGTCGTCTTCCGATCGGCTCATCTGGGCAACCTGACTGTCGCCGACCGCCAGTCGCTGGGCCAGCTTGGCGTGCGCACGATCGTCGATCTCCGCGGCGTCACCGAAGCCGCTGAGACGCCGCACTGCATCGACGGCGTAAGCTGCCGCGTCGTCGGCGCACACATCGAGCCCGGTGTCGGCGACAGGATCCGCAACGCGGTCGCAGACGGTACGGCCAATCCGTTCCTGATGATGCAGTTCCTGACCGACCACTATCGCGACTATCCACGCCGCTGTACGCCGGGCTTCCGCACGCTGTTCGCCACCTTGGGCGACGGCGAGCACCGGCCGCTGGTGTTCCATTGCACGGCCGGCAAGGACCGCACGGGCTTTGCCTCGGCCCTGCTGCTGACTCTCCTGGGCGTCTCCTGGGAGGCCGTGCTCGACGACTACCTGCGCACCAACGAGCTGTGGACGGGCCATATCGGCCGCTACCCCGAGCTCGACATCGACACCCGCGCTGCCATCATCGAGGCGCGTACCCCCTACCTCGAGGCCGCCTTCGACGTTGTCAGAAGCGATTTCGGTGGTCCGGAGGCGTTCGCCGAGCGAGCGCTCGGCCTCGATACCGCAGGGCTGGAGCGGCTACGGGCGGAATTGCTCGACGGATAAGTTCCGCGCTACGCCTGTCGCATGACAAACGTACGCATCGAGACGCCTGACCCTTTCGTGGTCGACATTCCGGAACGGGTGCTGATCGATCTCGATGAGCGCCTGCGCCGCTGGCGACCACCGGCCGCCATCGTTGACGGTGGTTCGTGGGCAGCCGGTACGGATCCCAGCTTCCTTGCCGATCTCGTCGACCACTGGCGGCACGGCTACGACTGGCACCGCTGCCAGGAGGCCATCAACCGCTGGCCCAACTATCGCGTCGACATCGGGCCGCAGCGCCTGCACTTCATCCGGGAGCCCGGCACCGAGGTCGATGGCGCGCCGCGCCCCCTGCCTCTCGTCCTCACTCATGGCTGGCCTGGGTCCATCATCGAGTTCCTGGACATCATCGGCCCGCTTGCCCATCCGGAACAGCACGGCGCCGATCCACTCGACGCCTTCGACGTCATCGTCCCCTCGCTTCCTGGCTATGGCTTCTCAGGCACACCGATCCGTGGCGACGGCACCATCGGTCCGATCGGACCACGGGCGATCGCCGGACTCTGGCACAGACTCGTCCACGAAAAGCTGAACTATCGCCGTCCCTATGGCGTGCAGGGCGGCGACTGGGGTGCCGTCGTTTCGTCATGGGCTGCATTCGACCATCCGCTGCAGGACGAAGAAGGAGACTGGAAATCGGGCGTTCTCGGCCTTCACCTCAACATGATGGGCCTGCGCCCCGGCATCAGCCTGGACAAGGTCGATCTCCACCCGGCCGAGCGGACCTGGCTCGCGGCGGTGCAGGCCGGGCTGGACGACAAGACGGCCTACCAGCGCATCCAGGCGACACGGCCTCAGACCCTCGGCGTGGCCCTCGCCGATTCGCCGGTCGGCCTGGCCGCGTGGATCAGCGAGAAATTCCAGGCCTGGAGCGATTGCGACGGCAACCCGCTCAACCGCTTCGCCATGGACCTGCTGCTCGACAACATCATGGTCTATTGGCTGACTGGCACCGCGGGCACGGCGACCTGGCTCTATCGCGGTGCCATGGAGCAGAAAGTTCGCTCTCTGCCGGAAGGTCGGCGTATCGACACGCCGACCGGCTTCGCCGCCTTCCCTGCCGACCTCCTGCCGCCGCCACCGCGCGAATGGATCGAGCGCGCCTACAACCTGCGCCGTCACACCGTCATGACGAGCGGTGGCCATTTCGCCGCCCTCGAGGAGCCAAAGCTCCTCGTGGACGACATCCGCGCCTTCTTCCGGCCGCTGCGCTTCGGCGCAGCCAATGATTGACCAGGCCAGCGTCTGAACAGGGCCAGCGTCTGATCAGGCCAGCGTCGCCGTCGCCTGCGCGGCGATCGTTCCGTTGGGCGTCACCGTCCAGAGTTCGGCTCCCTTGCCGTCCGCCGTCGGGCAGCCGATCACCTCGAAGGGAGCAGTGTCGAACAGCGGCGCTCGGGCGCGTACCGCGAAGGTCCTGATCGGGCGGCCCGGCATCGAGTCGCGCAGCAGGTCGAACAGGCACTGCTGGGCGAACGGGCCATGCACGACGAGGCCGGGGTAACCCTCGACCTCCATGCAATAGGAACGGTCGTAATGGATACGATGCGGGTTGAAGGTGATCGCCGAATAACGGAACAGCATCACGGGATCGGGTGTCATCGTCCGCCGCCAGGGCACATCCGCCGGTGCGGCGTCGCGCACCGGCACACCGCTTTTTGCGCCGGGCTTGGGATCTTCTCGGAAGACTGTGCTGGCCGCCTCGGTGAGCGCAAGACCGCGCGGCGTGAAGATGCGCCGGGTCTGTGTGGTGACGATGAGCGTCCCGGTGCTTCCCTGGCGCAGCTGGATATCTGTGAATTCGGTCTCCCGTCGCAGCCTGTCGCCCACCCTTATGTCGCCTTCGAACGTGAAGGTCGATCCGGCGTACATGCGCCGCGGCATGGGAATCTTCGGCAGCACGCCGCCTTCGAACGCCGCGCCGTCGCGGCCAAGCTGCGCCGGCCGCGCATAGGAATGCAGGAAGCAGAGCTGCCAGCCCGGCGCGATCGGTTCGCCCTCGGCCGGCACCCTGTCTGACCGGTCGAAAGTGGCGATCATCGCCTTGAGAGGCGCCTGGGTGACGACGTCTTCGTCCTCGATCTTGCGGCCGATTTCCTTCCTGAGCGGTTCGATGTCGATGGTCATGGGGCTTCCCTTCCTGTTCGCGACAACGTAGCCAATCCCAGGATGATTCGCGCTGCCCGTCCGCAGGAAATCGAGCTCCTGCCGCACATCGAAAATGCCGCTGACGAGCGCTACCTGCGCGTCGGCCTGGGCCGCGTCCTCGAGATGCCGCCGCAGGGCCGCGCCTCCCTCGAGGAAGGACGCCGAGGCGGCATGCTGTGGGTCGCGACCTCACCCCTCAACAGGGTCGTCGGCTTTGCACTGATGAAATTGCCCGGCGGCACGGCGTGGCTCGATCAGCTCTCGGTGCTGCCGCGCTGGCAGGGACGCGGCTTCGGCACCGCCCTCATCGATCGCACTGCCGAGCAGGCGCGCTCGCTGGGTCACGGTACGCTCTACCTGTCGACCTATCGCGGCGTTCCCTGGAACGCACCGTACTATGCGCGCCGCGGGTTCACGGAAGTGCCCCGTGGTTCATGGCCCAGGATATTGCGCTGTCAGTTCATGATCGAGAACAGCCACGGCCACCCGTCGTGGCGACGTGCCATCATGCAGCGCCCGATCACCTCCTGATCGGGTTCACTCGGCCGCGACCGCCAGCCCCATCTGCTCGCAGGTCGGCGCCACGTCCGACACCGTCGCGCGACGCATGTCACGCGCATAGCGCTGGTCATCGAAGTCCATGCCGCGATGCATCGTGCAGCGGTTGTCCCACATCACCAGGTCCTTGACCCGCCACCGATGCGAGTAGACGAACTGGCGCTGCGTCGCATGCGTCGCCAATTCATCCAGAAGCTGCCTCGCCTCGTTGTCCGCCATGCCTCGGATGGCACCGGCATGGCTCGCGATATAAAGGCTCATGCGACCGGAATCCGGCAGCCGCCGCGCCAGAACCTGCGGCACGGGCTTGAACGCCTCGTGTTCGCCTTCGTCGAAATCGGCGAAGCCGAGCTTGGCGCGCGATGTCATGATCGAGTGTTCCGCAACCAGCCCGTCCAGGCGTCGCTTGGTCGTCTCGGGCAGGGCGTCGTAGGCGGCCCGCATGTCGGCGAACTCCGTCTGGCCGCCAATCGGCGGGATCGATCGCGCATGCAGCATCGAGCAATAGGCCGGTACCCGCTTGAACGACGAATCCGTATGCCACAGCCGGTTGCCGAGGTTATAGAGACGTTGCCGATCGTCGGCCTTCAAGATGCGATTCTCGGCGTCGAGGTTGCCGACATCGGCCATGTTCTCGTGCAGCCGCAACTTATGGTTCTTGCGTGCCTTGAAGACGGTGGTCTCCAGCGGCCCGAAATTTCGAGCGAACGTGAGCTGGCTGTCGTCGTCGAATTCCTGATCCGGAAAGACCAGCACCGCATATCTGGTAAAGGCGCCCCGTATCGCCGCAAGGTCGTCGGCAGCGAGCGGCCGGCCCAGGGCGACATCGCCCACCTCCGCCGCGAAGTCCGGCGTGATCGGTTGAATCGTTATGGTCACGGCGTCTCCTCCTGAAGCACCCGATTTTCGGTTGCGGCAATTGGACCACCGAACTGACATTCCTTCAATCGCGGGATATCGCCGGATATAGTGGGATCATGATCGAGAAGCAGGAAGTCCAGGAAATCTTCCCCACGCCGATATGGATCGTGGACCTCCAGCCAGTCGCCGCCGCCGCCCTCAATATGAGCCTGAAGGCGGAGGTCGAGCGTCTGATCGAGCCACGCCCCAAGATTCCGGCCGGCAGCAACTGGCAGACGCCGCAGGATCTTCACACGCGACCCGCCTTTGCCGAGTTCGTCAAGCTGGTCGAGATGGCGGCGCGCGGCGTCGCGCGCTACCTCCAGATCGACCAGTATCCCATGTTCATCACCGGGTGCTGGGCCAACGTGAATCCACCGGGTGCCTACCACCCGATGCATCATCATCCCAACAACTACCTGAGCGGCGTCTACTACGTCGCGGTGCCGTCGGCGAGCTCACAGATCATCTTCCAGGACCCCCGCGGACAGGCATCCATGATCATGCCCAAGCCGCGCCAGTACACGCGACTCACCGCCAACGGCGCCAACGCCCAGAGCAAGGAAGGGCGGCTCGTCATATTCCCGTCGTGGCTCAAGCATACGGTCCCGGCCAATGATGGCCAGGCGGACCGCATCAGCATCTCCTTCAATATGATGTTCAAGAACTTCAGCGAGACCATGGCCGCGCCCCTGTGGGATGCGACCGCCGGCAAGGAAAAGAAGTAAGGCGGGCCGGCGGCTACAGGCCTTTCCGCCCCATCGCCAGGAACTTCTCCTGGCGGCGCTGCCGCAGCGTTTGTGGGTCGAGCTGAGAAAGTTCCGCCAGCGCCTCGCTCACGACCTTGCCGACCAGATCGATCGTCTCGTCAGGGCCGCGATGGGCGCCGCCCATCGGCTCGGGAAGGACGTCGTCGATCACCTCGAGCCGCTTGAGATCTGCCGCCGTCAGCTTCATTGCCTCAGCTGCATCGCGCGCATTCTCGTTGCTGCGCCACAGGATTGAGGCACAACCCTCCGGCGTGATCACGGAGTAGATGGCGTTTTCCAGCATGTAGATGCGGTCCGCCGACGCAATCGCCAGCGCGCCGCCGGAGCCGCCTTCACCGATCACTACACTGACGAGCGGCACCCCGAGCGACAGGCAGGTGTCGATCGAGCTCGCGACCGCCTCCGCCTGGCCCCGCGCCTCTGCATCGATGCCCGGGTAGGCGCCCGGCGTATCGACCAGCGTCACGACCGGCAGCTGGAACCGATCGGCGAGCCGCATCAGGCGTTGCGCCTTGCGATAGCCCTCCGGCCGCATCATTCCGAAATTGTGCTTGATGCGTGAATCGGTATCGTCACCCTTCTGCTGACCAAGCACGACGACGCTGCGGCCACCGAGTCTACCCAGGCCACCCACGATGGCGGCGTCCTCGCCGAATGCACGGTCGCCCGCCAAGGGCGTGTAGTCGGAGATCAGCCGATCGATATAGCGCTGAGCATGCGGCCGATCAGCGTGACGTGCGACCTGCACGCGCTGCCACGGTGTCAGCTTGGCGTAGGTCGCGCGCAGCTGCTTCTGCACCTTCTCCTGAAGGCGCATCACCTCGTCGGCGATATCGACATCGCCCGAGTTCGGCAGATGCCGGAGCTCGGCGATCTTGCCTTCCAGCTCCGCGATCGGCTTCTCGAAGTCGAGATAGGTGGTCATTGAATTCAGGTGTCGCCCGACGCCGGAATCCTGTCAACCTGCCCCGCTGCCGTCCACGCCGCGTCGGCGTCGGCGCGCCAGTGGATGCTTCTCCTGCACGAGCGATCGCAGCTTCTCGTCCAGCACATGCGTATAGATCTGCGTCGTGGCGATATCTGCATGGCCCAGCATCAATTGGACGCTGCGCAGATCCGCCCCGCCTTCGAGCAGATGGCTGGCGAAGGCGTGGCGCAAGACGTGCGGCGATACGCGCGCCGGATCGATCCCGGCCCGCAATGCCGCCTCCTTGAGCAGCTGGGCAAAGCGCTGGCGCGTCAGGTGTCCGGTGCGGCCGCGCGACGGAAAGAGGAAGCGCGACTTCCCGTTCGCGCCGAGCTGAACAGCACGGACCTGCAGCCAGCTGGCGATGGCCGTACGCGCCGGATCCGACAGCGGGACCAGCCGCTCCTTGTCGCCCTTGCCACGAACCACCAGCACCGTCGGGTCGCGCTCGACCGCGCTCAGCGGAAGGGTGACCAGTTCAGAAACGCGCAGTCCGGCCGCGTATAGGATCTCCAGCAGGGTCGCCATGCGGCCAAGATCGTCATCGTCGCGTGACGCTTCGATGAGCCGATCGACCTCGTCGCGCGACAGGACCTTGGGCAGGGGCCGGCCGAGACGCGGCGAATCGAGCGTGCCGGCCGGATCGTCCTCGCGCAACCTTTCAGCCAGCAGAAACCGGAAGAGCTGACGAATGACCGACAGGCGCCGCGCGACCGTCCGTGGCGTCATGCCAACGTAGTCCAGCGACTTCAGATAGGCCCGCAAGGAATCCGTGTCCGCGGTCGTCGGCCGGCTCCTGCGCCGCGCCAGGAAGGCTTCGAGGTCCCGGAGGTCAGTCGTGTATGCCGCCAGCGTGTTCCGGGACGCCCCGCGCTCGGCCGAGAGCATCTCGATGAAGGCTTCTGCCTCGCGGGAGAGTTCGGCGGCAGGCTTCTTTTTCGCCATAGCCAGAACTACAGACCGTATGCGACAGCGATCTCGATCGCGAACAGCCGCGCGGCGTCCTCCTCACCGATCTGCCGCAGGGCGCGCACGATGGTCGCGACGCCGGCAGGGTGCAGTTCGTGCAAAGGGGTTTCTGCCGCCGATATCGACCCCAGCAGAGCTGTTTCCGCGCGACGACGCGCAGCGGCAGAATTTGCCAGTGCCTGCAGATTGGCCGACGCCGGCATGATGAGCCGGGCATTGCCCGGCGGCGTTTCTGGAAGATCCGTGCTGCGCGGCGGCACATCGATGCCGGTAGCACGAAGCAACTCGAGCAGCACGTAACCGCGCAGCGGCGCACGTGCGGGATCGTCTTCCCGCGTCAGCTCATACCATCGGTTGATTTCGACGGGGGTCAGCCGAAAGGACCCGGCAACACCGGCCACGACGACCAGCGGCATCAGCCGATCAAGCGCAATGATCGCCCGGGCGTTGCTGGTCACCGCCCCCAAAGCCAGCCGCGTCCACGCCTCGGTCTGCCGCTTGTCGCCCAGCAGCAGGAAGCCACGCATCGCCTCCTGGGCGACATTGGCGTACTGCGGCTTCGGTGGAAGCCTGATCAGGCTCGTCGTGCTCGCCCGCGCAACGGTGGGAAAGAGGGGACTGCCCCGGGCTTCACCGTAGGCGGCCGCGATGGCACTGACGATCTCCTCCGGATTGGAAGCGTTGCGCGCGGCAGCGACCATTCGCGCCCGGCGCGCCATCGCGGGCGGCAGGACGACGCCGTCGCGGACGGCCTCGAGATAGAGATCACCCAGCCGCGTCGCCTCGACGATGGCAAGAGCCTCGCCACGCTCTGCAATCTCGAGCCGGGTGGCGATCGGCAGCGTCTTGAGCGCAACGAGCGCCCGAATGGTCGACGGATCGGTCGCTCTCAGCAAACTGGCTGGAACCTGCCTGCGCGAGAGGTCGATGGCCATCATGGCCGGACCGTCGATCTGCCCCGTCGGCGAAGCGGCCGCGCTCGCCGCCGCCATGTCGCCCTCGAGCAGGCGGCAGGCCGCCTCGGCCCGATTGCCGAACGGCATGGTCAGCGGCGCCTTGCGCACGATGGCGCAGGCGCCATGCCGCTCGCCGGCCAGCATCATCGCGTTCACCACCGTGGCGGCTACTGCCGGATCGGCATAGCCTCCGGCATTGCGCACCATCTCGTTCAGGCTCTCCGCCTCGCCCATCGCCGCCAGCTTGTCGACCTTGCGCACGAACAGGCTCGGCGAGGGGCTGGCATCAGGCGCGGGGGGCGTCAGCTCGCTGACCAGGACCTTGAATTGGAGATCTCGCAGTGCCCGGCTGCGCGGCGCCGCGGGAAGGGCAGACACCAACCGCTTAGCCGTAGCCAATGACGTGCCGGCCCAGCCATCGGCGGCCATGCCGCCCGTGGCAGCCGTGAGGAAGCCTGTCGGCTTGGCGTCGAAGTCCGCGACCTGCGCCATGGCAGGGTTCGTGGCGAGCGCGCAGGCCAGGACGGCGGCAGCGAGCCTAGCGCGCGAAGCGTTCATTGGGGATGGTCACCTCGAAATGCCGGATCGGCGGCCGGGGCTCTATAACCGCGAGCGCCACCACACCCGCGATCAGCAGGCTGGCGACGATCACGAAGATCACCGGCCCGAGCTTGAGGGTCGGCACGCTGAAGCGGTTTCGGGAGCGGAACAAAGGCACGGTACAGCCAAACTAACCCGGCAGGCGGGTGAGCGGCAAATGTCTATGGTGACTCTTCATGGCCTTGCTCGCATGCGACGTGGGAGCATCGCTTGAAACCGCAGCCGGAATGGGCGACATCGATGTTCGCACCTCGACATGAATGCTTCGTCCCCATTTGCGGTGCCGCGCACCATCGCCCTCGTCGGCCTGATGGGCGCCGGCAAGAGCGCCATCGGCAAGCGGCTGGCGCTGCGCCTCGGCCTGCCGTTCGTCGACGCCGACGACGAGATCGAGCGCGCGGCCGGCTGCTCGATCGCCGAGATATTCGAGAAGTATGGCGAGGCCGAATTCCGTGCCGGGGAGCGCCGGGTGATCTGCCGGCTTCTCGAGGAGGCCCCGCACGTCCTTTCGACCGGCGGCGGAGCTTACATGGACCCCGACACGCGCGCCCTGATGCGGAACAAGGCGCTCACGGTCTGGCTGCGGGCCGACCTCGACGTCCTGTTCGAGCGCGTCAAGAAGCGCGGCCATCGGCCGCTGCTGCGCCAGGGCGACCCGCGGGAAGTGCTGCAACGGCTGATGGAGCAGCGCTACCCGATCTATGCCGAAGCGGACGTCACAGTCGAATCGACGGCACAACCTGCCGACCGCACGACCGACCACGTGGTCGAGGCCCTGCGCACCTACCTGGAAACAGAGAAGGCACCGGCATGAACGCTCCCGTCGACCACCCCGCACGCACGATTCGCGTCGATCTCGCAGGCCGCGGCTACGACATTGTTATCGGACCTGGCCTGATCGATCGGGCCGGCGCACTGTGCCGTCCGCTCCTGGCCTTGCCGAAGGTGATCGTCGTCAGCGACGAGACGGTCTCGGCAATCTACGGCAGCCGCCTCACGGCATCACTGGAGAACGCCGGCATCGCCTGCAGCACGGTCACAGTACCTGCCGGCGAGAGTAGCAAGGAGTTTGCCGCTTTCGGCAGGCTGATGAACGAGCTGCTGGACAGAAGGCCCGACCGCAAGACCACGCTGATGGCGCTGGGGGGCGGCGTGGTCGGCGATCTCACCGGCTTCGCCGCTGCCGTACTGCTGCGCGGCGTCGACTTCATCCAGATCCCGACCACCCTGCTTGCCCAGGTCGACTCCTCGGTCGGCGGCAAGACAGGCATCAACACGCGTCACGGCAAGAACCTCATCGGCGCATTCTATCAGCCGCGGCTCGTCCTCGCCGACACCGAGGTCCTCGACTCCCTGCCGCGCCGCGAACTGCTTGCCGGCTACGCGGAAGTCGCGAAGTACGGACTGATCGACGATCCCGGCTTCTTCGCATGGTGCGAAGTCAACGGCGCGGGCGTGCTGGCCGGCGATGCGACCAAGCGCACTTACGCCATCGAGCAAAGCTGCCTCTCCAAGGCGCGTATCGTGGCAGCCGACGAACGTGAAACGACCGATCTGCGCGCCCTGCTCAATCTCGGCCACACCTTCGGTCATGCATTGGAGGCAGAGACCGGCTTCGGACCAGACCTGCTGCACGGTGAGGCCGTCGGCGCGGGAATGGCAATGGCCTTCGACCTCTCTGCCAAGCTCGGCCTGTGTCCGGCGGCTGACGCCGAGCGGGTGCGCCGCCATCTGGACGCCATAGGTCTGCCCGTTCGCTTACGCTCCATCGGTGGCGACAATCGCCGCCGATGGGACGCACAGCACCTGATCGACCATATGCGTGGCGACAAGAAGGCCGAAGGCGGCAAGCTGACCTTCGTCCTGACGCGTGGCATCGGCCAGGCGTTCGTCAGTCGCGACGTCGACGAGGCCGCTCTGCACGACCTCCTCGCCGCCGCCGTTGCTGCCTGAGGCCATGGACGGCGGCATCCACCTCGATGTCCCGCTTCACGTGGCTTGGCCGACCGTGCTGCTGTGCCTGCTGCTGTCTGCCTATCTATCGGCGGCCGAGACCGCCATCACCGGCACCTCGCGCCCGCGCATGCACCGGCTGGCACAGCTGGGCAACCAGCGTGCGGCGATCGTGAATACGCTGCTGGACCGCAAGGCTGAAGCCGTCGGCGCCGTGCTGCTGGGCAACAACATCGTCAACATCTTTTCGGCATCACTGACCACGGCCGTGCTCACCGACATCTTCGGCGCAGTCGGCGTCGTCTATGCCACCCTGGTCATCGGCACCATGGTCGTGATCTTTGCTGAAGTGATGCCCAAGACCTGGGCGTTGCTGCGTGCCGAGAGGGTAGCCCTGATGCTGGCTCCTTCCATCATGATCACCCTGACGGTGCTGGGGCCTCTCGCCCGGGGTGTCGGCCGCATCTCGCGTTTCTTCCTGAGCCTCCTCGGCATTCGCGCCGACCGCGCCATGGAGCCGCAGGAACACGTGGAGTTGCTGCGCGGCGCCATCGAGATGCATGGAACGTCGGGGCCGGACGAGGACGCCCCCGCCGAGAAGGCGATGCTGCGCTCCGTCCTCGACCTCGGTGACCGCACGGTGGCCGACGTCATGACCCACCGCGGCAACGTGGTTTTGATCGACGCCCGGCAGCCCGTCACCAGCATCGTGAGCCAGGTGCTCGCGGCGCCCTATACGCGCATGCCCGTCTATCGTGACCAATTCGACAACATCGTCGGCATCCTCCACGCCAAGGATCTGTTTCGCGAGGTCCACGCGGTCGGCGATCCCGATGCCGTGACGCTCGATGAAGTGATGACGCCGCCCTGGTTCATCCCCGAGTCGACCACTCTGTTCGACCAGCTCGAGGCGTTCCGCGCGCGCCATGAGCATTTCGCGATCGTCGTCGACGAATACGGCGCACTGCGCGGCATCGTCACCCTCGAGGACATCATCGAGGAAATCACCGGCGACATCGAGGACGAGCACGACGCCATCAAGCGCCGCGTGGGCAGGCGTGACGACGGCAGCCTCGTCTGTCGCGGCGATGTGCCGGTCCGCGACCTC
>QFCS01000230.1_pt1 | contig 17437 bp, 19 predicted proteins | sample 3576561 | NCBI WGS metagenome assembly QFCS01 | reverse complement strand
TCAGCCCATGTGCAGGCCGCCGTTGACAGAGAAGTCCGCACCGGTGGCGTAGCCGCCCTCCTCGCTGGCCAGCCAGGCGATGATGGACGCGATCTCGCTCGGCTCACCCAGGCGCTTGACGGGCACGGTGGCCACGATCTTCTCCAGCACGTCGGGCCGGATGGCCTTGACCATGTCAGTGCCGATGTAGCCCGGGCTCACGGTGTTGACCGTGACACCCTTGGTCGCCAGCTCCTGCGCCAGCGCCATCGAGAAGCCGTGCATGCCGGCCTTGGCGGCCGAGTAGTTGGTCTGCCCAGCCTGGCCCTTCTCGCCGTTGACCGACGAGATGTTGATGATGCGGCCCCAGCCCTTTTCCACCATGTCGGCCACGACCTGCTTGGTCACGTTGAACATGGAGTTCAGGTTGGTCTCGATCACCGCATCCCAGTCGTCGCGCGACATTTTCAGGAACATGCGATCGCGCGTGATGCCGGCGTTGTTCACCAGCACGTCGATCGTGCCGTGCTCCGCCTTGGTCTTGGTGAAGGCTTCCACGGTGGAATCCCAGTCGCCGACATTGCCGACCGAGGCGTGGAAGGTGTAGCCCTGAGCCTTCTGCTCGTCGAGCCACTTCTTGAAGTCGCGCGTGGGGCCGCAGCCCGCAATGACCGTGAAACCTTCCTTGTGCAGGCGCTGGCAGATGGCCGTTCCGATGCCACCCATGCCGCCTGTGACGTACGCGACTTTCTTGCTCATTTCTTGTGCTCCTTGTGCCTTTGGCGATGGTGACCGGAAGGCCCTCCCTCCGGTCATCCGTTGTTGATTTAACCGTGAATTCAGCGTTCGACCGCGAGGGAAACCCCCATGCCGCCACCGATGCACAGGGCCGCGAGACCTTTCTTTGCATCGCGGCGCTGCATTTCATGCAGCAGCGTTACGAGGATGCGGCAGCCGGACGCACCGATGGGGTGGCCGATGGCGATCGCACCGCCGTTGACGTTCACGCGCGCCGGATCGATGTCCAGCGCCTTGTTGACGGCGCAAGCCTGGGCCGCGAAGGCTTCGTTGAGCTCGAACAGGTCCACGTCGCTGGCCTTCCAGCCGGCGCGCGCCAGGGCCTTCTTCGACGCCGGCACCGGGCCCATGCCCATGGTGGCCGGGTCCAGGCCGCTGGTGCCGAAGGCGGCGATGCGCGCCAGCGGCTTGAGGCCCAGCGCCGCGGCCTTCTTGGCGGTCATCACCACCACCGCGGCGGCGCCGTCGTTGATGCCCGAGGCGTTGCCCGCCGTCACCGAGCCGGCCTTGTCGAACGCGGGGCGCAGGCCGGCCAGGGCTTCGGCGCTGGTCTTCTTGTTGATGAACTCGTCGGCATTGAAGAGGATGGGGTCACCCTTGCGCTGCGCAATGCTCACGCCCACGATCTCGTCCTTGAACTTGCCAGCGTCCTGCGCGGCACTGGCCTTCTGCTGGCTGCCCAGCGCGAGCGCGTCCTGCGCGTCGCGGCTGATGCCGTGCTCCTTGGCCACGTTCTCGGCGGTGATGCCCATGTGGTACTGGTTGTACACGTCCCACAGGCCGTCGACGATCATGGTGTCGGTCATCTTCCAGTCGCCCATGCGCTGGCCGTCGCGGCTGCCGTTGAGCACATGCGGCGAGGCGCTCATGTTCTCCTGGCCACCAGCGATCACGATCTCGCTGTCGCCCCAGGCCACGGCCTGCGCGGCCAGCATCACGGCCTTGAGGCCGGAGCCGCACACGGCGTTGATGGTGAGCGCCGGCGTTTCCTTGGCCACGCCGGCCTTCATCATGGCCTGACGGGCCGGGTTCTGACCCACGCCAGCGGCCAGCACCTGGCCCATGATCACTTCACCGATGGCGTCGGCCGGCAGGCCGGTGCGCTCCAGCAGCGCCTTGATGACGATGCTGCCCAGCTCCGTGGCCGGTGTCTTGGCGAGCGTGCCGCCGAACTTGCCCACGGCGGTGCGGGCGGCTGAAACGATGACGATGTCTTCCATGCAATGTCTCCTGGGGGTGCGGATGAAAAAAAATGTTCAGGCTTTGGCTTTGACGTAACGGCCGGGTGCGGGCTCGATGGCGGTGTAGCGCTTGGCCTTGCCATACGCCTTGGGCGCAGCAATTTGCTTGCCAGCCAGCGGCTTGAGCCAGGCGGACCAGTCGGTCCACCAGCTGCCGGGGTGTTCGGTGGCGCTGGCGATCCAGTCCTTCACGTCGGCCGGGAACTTGCCCGCCGGGCCGATCCAGTGGCTGCGCTTGTTCTTCGACGCGGGGTTGATCACGCCCGCGATGTGACCCGAGGCGCCCATCACGAAGCGCTTCTTGCCCGGGAAGATCTGCGTGCTGCCGTAGGACCCGCCGATGGGCACGATGTGGTCTTCGCGCGAGCCGTAGATGTAGACGGGGAGCTTGACCTGGCGGAAGTCGATCTTCTCGCCGCACACCGTGGTCTTGCCCGGCTTCACCAGGTTGTTCTCCAGGTACATCTGGCGCAGGTACCAGGCGTAGTACGGGCCCGGCAGGTTGGTGCTGTCGGAGTTCCAGTACAGCAGGTCGAATGGCGGTGGCGTCTCGCCCTTGAGGTAGTTGCCCACCACGTAGTTCCACACCAGGTCGTTCGGGCGCAGGAAGCTGAAGGTGGTGGCGAGGTCGCGCCCGGGCATGAGGCCGCCATCGGCGAACTGCATCTCGCGGAACTTCACGAAGTTCTCGTCGATGAACACGTCGAGGATGCCGGTGTCGGTGAAGTCGAGCAGCGTGGTGAGGAAGGTCGCGCTGTTCACCGGCGTCTCGCCCCGCGCGGCCAGCACGGCCAGCGCGGTGCCCAGCATGGTGCCGCCCACGCAGAAGCCCAAGGCGTTGATGGTCTCGGCGCCGGTGATGTCCTGCGTGACCGCGATGGCCTTGACGACCGCGTCTTCGATGTACTCGTCCCAGGTCTTCTTCGACAGCGATTCGTCGGGGTTGCGCCAGCTCACCACGAAGGTGCGGTGGCCCTGCTCCACGCAGTAGCGGATCAGCGAGTTCTCGGGCTGCAGGTCGAGGATGTAGAACTTGTTGATGCAAGGCGGCACCAGCAGGAAAGGCCGCTCGTACACCTTGGCGGTCAAGGGCTTGTACTCGATGAGCTGGAACAGCTCGTTCTCGAACACCACGGCGCCTTCGGTGGTGGCGACGTTCTTGCCGACCTCGAACACGCTCTCGTCGGTCATGGACACGTGGCCCTGCTTCATGTCGTGCAGCAGGTTGGCCACGCCCTTGGCAATGCTCTCGCCCTGCGTCTCGATCGCCTTCTTCTGCGCTTCCGCATTGAACGCCAGGAAGTTGCTGGGCGCGCTGGCGTCGATCCACTGCTGCACGGCGAAACGAACGCGCGTTCGCGCCTTGGCGTCGCCCTGCACCGCCTCGGCCATGGCCATGAGGGTGCGGGCGTTGAGCAGGTAGGTCGCGGCCGCGAAGGCCGCCATGGGGTTGCTGGCCCAGGCGTCGGACGCGAAGCGCCGATCACCCGCAGGCTTCACGTTCGGCCCCTGGTTCCACAGCCCGGCCAGTTCCTGGAGGTAGGTGTTCTGGATCTCCAGCAGCTGGGCCGGGTCGAAGCTGACCGCCTGGCCCTGGCTGGCCTGGCTGAAGATGTCGCCCACGGCCGGCATGCCGGGGAAGCCGGCGGCGCCCGTGGGCATGGCCATCCCGAAGGGGCTGGCCGCGCCCGCTTTCGGCATGAACGCCTTGAACGCGGCAAAGGGGTCGCTGGCGGCGGATGGGGGGGCAGAGGCGCCGGGGAAAGCCTGGGCCATCTGCGTCCACTGTTGAACGAGGTTCTGCTGGAACTGTTGCGCGGTTTCCAGCCAGTCTGAAGAAGGGTTCTTGCCCGATGTCATGCTGGTCTCCTAGGGTGTTGCCTGCGACTTATCATGGGCAGCCCTCGGGGGAGAGATTCCGGATCTTCCCCAGGTTTTTCGTATCAGCATCCAGCAGGCTGACACGGGTGGTCCGGGCTGCAAGGAATGTTGTGTATCTGGTGGTGATCGGTTGGATGTACGTGGTGCTCATGATGTCGGTGGCCGAAGCGACCAACACCACAGGCTCTGTGCTGGGAGCCATTGTGACCTTTTTTCTTTACGGTTTGCTGCCGGTCGCACTGGTGGTTTACCTGATGCTCACGCCACAAAGGCGCAAAGCGATCAAGGCACGCGAGGCCGCGGAGCTCGAAGCACAGCGGGCCGCGACGACCTCGACCACAGCCTCAGTCGATCCAGACGCAGGCGGCCATGCGCCCGGTGCTGCCGAGGCGGACGGCATCGCGCCGGTGCGAAAAGAACCGTGAGGCCTGCGTGACGGTGCACCACGCGGCGCTGCCGTCGTTGCCGTGCACCTGTGCCACGCCCGCGGCCTGAAGCCGGCGCCGCGCGAGCGCGGGCAGGTCCGCCAAAGATTTGCCGTCTCGCCCATGAGACCGAAAACAGGAAGCGGCTTCGACATCGGCCGACACGAAGGCGCCCTTCACTTCCGCGCCGACTTCGAACGCCGACGGACCGATGCAGGGGCCGAGCCAGGCCACCACCTCACCCTCGCCCGCCGCTTCGCGCAAGGCGCGCAGCGTGGCCTCGAGCACACCGTTCGCCAGCCCGCGCCAGCCCGCGTGCGCGGCGGCCACCACCTGGCCCGAGGCATGGGCGAACAGCACCGGCAGGCAATCGGCCACCATGATGGTGGCGGCCAGGCCGGGCCCTTGCACCACACAGCCATCGGCCTCGGCGCCGTCCGGCGTCGCGCGGTCCAGCCGCACCACCCCGGTGCCATGCACCTGCTGAAGAAACACGGGACGTGCGGGCGCGGTCAGCGAGGCCAGGCGGGCGCGGTTGGCGGCCACCGCAAGCGGGTCGTCGCGCACGTGGTCGCCCAGGTTGAAGCGGTCGAACGGCGGGGCCGACACACCACCATCGCGCGTGGTGAACAGCGCCCGCACGCCCGGTGGTGCGGGCCAGTCGGGAACCAGGCTGTCCGGGGACTGGGGCATCAGGCCTCGGCGTCCGGGCAGGCCGATGGCTGGGCCTGCTGGAACGCGGGCAAGGCCATGCAGGCCTCGAACGCGGCCATGGTGCGCGGCAGGCCGCTGAAGTCGGTGTTGAAGCGCTGGCCGTTGAAGATCTGCGGCACCAGGCAGCAATCGGCCATGGTGGGCGTGTCGCCCGCGCAGTAGGTGGACTGGGGCTGCAGCGCGAGCTGGCGCTCGAAGGACTCCAGACCGCTGCGCACCCAGTGGCGGTACCAGACGTTCTTGGGCTCCTCTTCCACCTTCAGTTCCTTGGTCAGGTACTTGAGCACGCGCAGGTTGTTGATGGGGTGGATCTCGCAGGCCACGATCTGCGAGAGCGCGCGCACGCGCGCGCGGCCCAGTGCATCGGCCGGCAGCAGCGCGGGCGCGGGCTGCACCTCGTCCAGGTACTCGATGATCGCCATCGACTGCGTCAGGCGCGTGCCATCGTCGAGCTCGAGCAGGGGCACCAGGCCTTCGACCGCCTTGTCGGTGAAGGCCGGCAGCTTGTGGTCGCCGCGAGCGATGTGCACGGGCACGTAGTCGTAGGCAATGCCCTTGAGCGCGAGCGCGATGCGCACGCGGAACGAGGCCGAGGAGCGGAAGTAGTTGTAGAGCTTCATGGGCTCCAAGGATAAACCCGCAGCGGCCTGGCCCCTCAGGCCGTCAACGCCGGGTAGTCGGTGTAGCCCTTTTCGCCGCCGCCGTAGAAGGTGGTCTTGTCGGGCTGGTTGAACGGGCCACCCTGCTGGAGCCGGGCCACGAGGTCGGGGTTGGCGATGTAGCTCTTGCCAAAGGCCACGAGGTCGGCGCCGTCGTCCAGGGCGTTTTGCGCCAGCGAGAGGTCGTAGCCGTTGTTGACCATCCAGGCCGCACGGCCGCCGGCCTCGCGGTAGGCGGCGCGCAGCGCGGCGTAGTCGAACGGGCGATCGGGAATCTCGCGCGGGCCACCCGTGGCGCCTTCGATGACATGCACATAAGCCAGATCGAAACGCGCCAGCTCGCGCACCACGCAGGTGAAGAGCGGCTGCGGGTCGGCGTCGACCACGTCGTTGGCCGGCGTCACGGGCGAGAGGCGGATGCCAGTGCGCGCCGCGCCGATCGCATCGGTCACGGCCTGGACCACTTCCAGCAGCAGGCGCGCCCGGTTCTCGATACTGCCTCCGTAGGCGTCGGTGCGGTAGTTGCTGCCGGTCTTCAGGAACTGGTCGATCAGGTAGCCATTGGCCGCGTGGATTTCCACCCCGTCGAAGCCAGCCTCGATGGCGGCCAGCGCGGCCTTGCGGTAGTCCTCGACGATGCCAGGCAATTCGGCCGCGTCGAGCGCGCGCGGCACGGAGGTTTCCACGAAGGTGGGCACACCGTCCTTGATCAGCACCGTCTTGGTCTTGGCGGCAATGGCCGAGGGCGCCACGGGAGCACCACCGTTGGGTTGCAGCTCGGTGTGCGAAACGCGGCCCACGTGCCAGAGCTGGGTGACGATCTTGCCGCCGGCGGCGTGCACGGCCGCGGTCACGCGTTTCCAGCCTTCGATCTGTTCGGCCGCGTACAGGCCCGGCACATCGGCATAACCCTGGCCCTGGTGGCTGATGGCGGTGGCTTCGGTGATCAACAGGCCGGCGCTGGCGCGCTGCTGGTAATAGGTGGCCATGAGCGGCGTGGGCACGGCGTTGGGCGCGCGGTTGCGCGTGAGCGGTGCCATGACGATGCGGTTGGCCAGCGACAGCTGGCCGGCGGTGGTGGGTTCGAAAAGGCGGGTCATGCGGATGGGTCAGCGGGGTTGAACGATGGCCCATTGTGCGCAGCCACCCCCGTCGACTCCTCGGGATGGCGCAAATCCCCACGGCCGCAAGGTCGTTGCGGCCGTCCCTGCAAACCCGCCGCGCTTGTGCTGCTGAACGCTCAGCCCACCACCAGGCGGATGCCGGGCAGCACCTGCTCGGACTCGGCGCGCCGCTCCAGCGCCAGGCGCATGTTCATCTGCGCCACTTCGGTGTGTTCCACCGCGAGCGCCTGGGCGCGCGCGCTTTCGCCGCGCCGCAGGGCATCGAACAGCATGTGGTGCTGGCGGTGCGCGTACAGCATCCAGTCGCGGTCCATGGTCACCGTGCCCTGCATGGGCAGCATGGCCGAGGCCGGCGCGAACGGCAGCTTGTCGTTGAGTTCCACCGAGCGTTGCAGGGCCCGGTTGCCGCAGGCATCGAGGATCAGCGCGTGGAAGCGGTCGTTCATCAGGGCGTAGGCCGCGTAGCTTTCGATGGTCAGCGGGTTGTCCGCGAGCAGGCGGTCTCCCTCATCGAGCACGGTCTGCAACTGGCCCTGCAACTGGCGCGACACGCCGTGTTCGGCCACCAGCCGTGCGGCCATGCCTTCGAGGTGGCCGCGCACCGCGATGGCGTCGATCACTTCCTGCGCGGTGAACTGGCGCACCAGGTATTTGCCGGTCTCGTTGGCCTGCACGAGCCCCTCCTGCTCCAGCGTGACCAGCGCGGCGCGCACCGGCGTGCGCGAGGCGCCCAGGCGTTCGGCCAGCTGTTGCTCGGCCAGGCGCTGGCCGGGTTCGAACTGACCGCTCAGGATCAGGTCGCGCAATTGCATCAAAACGGTTTCTTGCAGGCTCATGGCACAAAATGTACACCGAAATCAAAAAACGGTATACCATTTCGACACCCCACCCCGTTTTATTGCCGGAGATTCCCCACATGAAAGCCGAACTCAATCAACGCATGACCCAGGTCGGACCGGGCACGCCCGGTGGCGAGCTGCTGCGCCGCTACTGGCAGCCGGTGGCGCTGATGGACGAATTCAACCCCGCGCTGGACCCCCAGATGGCCGTGCGCCCCGTGAAGGCGGTGCGCGTGCTGGGCCAGAACTTCGTGCTGTTCCGCGACGCCCTGGGCGAGTTCGGCCTGCTCGATCGCGACTGCCCGCACCGCGGCGCCGACCTCGCCTTCGGCCGCAACGAAGGCGATGGCATCCGCTGCCCCTTCCACGGCTGGAAGTTCGACACCACGGGCCAGTGCATCGACACCCCGGCCGAGCCCGCCGGCAGCAAGATGTGCACGCGCATCAAGCAGCGCAGCTACCCGCTGGTGCAGCGCAGCGGCGTGCTGTTCGGCTGGTTCGGTCCCGAGGACCAGACGCCCCCGCCCTTCCCCGAGCTGGACTGCTTCACCGCGCCCGAAAGCCACACCTTCGCCTTCAAGGGCCTGTGGCACTGCAACTGGCTGCAGTCGCTGGAAGTGGGCATCGATCCGGCGCACGCCTCCTACCTGCACCGCTTCTTCAACGACGGCTCGCTGGAAGACAGCTACGGCAAGCAGTTCCGCGGCGCCAGCGCCGGTGACGTGGGCGGCGAGCGCTGGCCCATGACGCGCGTGATGCGCGAATTCGGCCAGCCCCTCATCAGCTTCGAGCCCAAGCCCTATGGCCTGCAGCTCACCGCGCTGCGCCCCATGACCGACGAGCTGACCCACGTGCGCGTGACCAATGCCGTGTTCCCGCAGACCTTCGTGATCCCGCTGTCGGAGACCATGACCATCACGCAGATGCACGTGCCGGTGGACGACACCCACAACTACTGGTACGCCTTCTTCACCAGCTTCACCAGCCCGGTGGACAAGGACGCCATGCGCACGCCGCGCCTGCAGGCCGTGACCCTGCCCGACTACATCCCGAAGTCGGGCCGCCACAACAACTGGGGCTTCAACGCCGAAGAGCAGCAGACCCGCACCTACCTCGGCATGGGCGAGGACGACATCAACGTGCACGACCAGTGGGCCTGCGAAAGCATGGGCCCGATCCAGGACCGCACGCGCGAACACCTGGGCACCACCGACAAGGTGGTGATGGCCAACCGCCGCATGCTGCTGCAGGCCATCGACGCCGTGGAGCAAGGCGGCACGGCCCCCGGCGTGGCCGACCCGGCCTTGCACGGCGCCATTGCAGGCCCCGACACGGTGGACGGCATCGCCCCCGCGCAGGGCTGGGAAACCTGGTGGCAGGACGCGGTGCGCGACAAGCGCGAAGGTGCGCCCTGGCACGCGAAAGCCTCCGCCGAGGAAACGGCGGGCGCCAAATGACGTCGTTCGCCCAACGCTGCGGCCTCGAATCCCCCGAACGCGACGCCGAATGCCGGCGCGTGGCCCAACTCATCGAAGCCAGCGGCATCGAGCTGGTGCGCTTTGGCTGGTGCGACGCCCACGGCATGCTGCGCGGCAAAACGCTCACCGCCAAAGCAGCGCTGCGCGCGCTGAACGACGGCGTGGGCATGGTGGGCACGCTGATGCTCAAGGACACGGCCGACCGCACGGCCTGGAAGGTGTTCGAGCCCGGTGGCGCCGACGGCCTGCCCGGCTTCGCCGGCGCGGCCAACCTCATGCTCATGCCCGATCCGCAGAGCTTCACCGTGCTGCCCTGGCTGGAGCGCACCGGCTGGCTGCGCTGCCAGCCCTGGTTCGCCGACGGCACGCCCGTGCCGCTGGACGCGCGCGGCATGCTGCAGACCGCGCTGGCGAAACTGGGCCAGGCCGGCTACGGCCTCAAGACCGGGCTGGAGGTGGAGTTCCACATCTACCGCATCACCGACACGCGCCCTCAGCTCGACCCCGAACTCGCGGCCTGGCCCGGCCTGCCGCCCACGGTGGAGATGATCCACCCCGGCTACAACCTGCAGGCCGAGGCCATGGGCGACATGAGCGACGAGCCGCTGCGCATCGTGCAGCGCACCGCGCAGGCGTTGGGCCTGCCGCTGCAGTCGCTGGAAATCGAACTCGGCCCGAGCCAGGTGGAGGCGGTGTTCGACGCCACCGACGCCCTGACCGCCGCCGACCAGATGGTGCTGTTCCGCAACGGCGTGCGCCAGGCGCTGCGCCGCGCGGGTTACCACGCCACCTTCATGTGCCGCCCGCCGTTCCCCAACATCATGTCCAGCGGCTGGCACCTGCACCAGTCGCTGATGGACCTGAAGACCGGCCGCAACGCTTGCGTGCGCGACACGCCCGCACCCGGCACCACCCGCACCGACGCCACGCACACGCTGTCCGAGGCGGGCGCGCACTGGCTCGCCGGCCTGCTGTCGCACGCGCGCGGCATGACGGTGCTGTGCACGCCCACCATCAACGGCTTTGCCCGCTTCCGGCCCAACGCGCTGGCACCGCAGGCCGCGCTGTGGGGGCAGGACAACCGGGGCGCCATGCTGCGCGTGGTGGGGGCGGCCGGCGACAACGCCACCCGCATCGAGAACCGCGTGGGTGAGCCCGCCGCCAACCCCTACCTCTACATGGCCGCGCAGATCCACGCCGGACTCGACGGCTTGGCGCGCGCCACGCTGCCGCCGCCCGCGAGCGAATCGCCCTACGCGGCCGACAACCAGAAGCTGCCCTCTTCGCTGGGTGAAGGCCTGGATGCGCTGCGCGCCGACCGCGCGCTGTGCGCCGCGCTGGGTGAGGACTTCGTGCGCTACTTCTGCCGCATCAAGCAAAGCGAGATCGACCGCCACGCGCAAGCCGAGGACAAGACCGACTTCGAGCGCCGCGAGTACTTCGCCAGGACTTGAGCCCGCCCATGATCTCGATCCGATTCCTCAACGCCGATGGCACGGTGCAGGCCATCCAGACCGAGCCGGGCCAGAGCCTGATGAAGGCCGCGGTGGACGCGAACATCCAGGGCATCGAGGCCGACTGCGGCGGCAGCCTCACCTGCGCCACCTGCCACGTGATGATCGGGGCGCCCTGGGCCGCGATGCTGAGCGCCCCGGTGCCCGACGAGATCGACATGCTGGACTTCGCGTCCAGTCCGGTGGAGGCCGACAGCCGCCTGAGTTGCCAGGTCAAGCTCACGCCGGAGATGGATGGAATGGAGGTCCGGCTGCCCGCGTCCCAGCACTGAGGACGCACCGAAAAGCGGTCTGCGCCCATGGCACACTGGTGATCTTCGATTCCAACGAAACCACCTGCCATGCCAGACACCACCTACCTCTTCGCCCCCCCGGCCACCGTGAGCGTGCCCGTGGTGGGGCGCGCCGAGCGCTTCCCCGTGCACCGCATCTACTGCGTGGGCCGCAACTACGAAGAGCACGCCAAGGAGATGGGCTTCACCGGCCGCGAGCCGCCCTTCTTCTTCCTCAAGCCGGCCGATGCCATCGTGGTCGCCGAGGCAGGCCAGACCGCTTCCATGCCCTACCCCAGCCTCACCGGCAACCTGCACCACGAGATCGAACTCGTGGTCGCCATCGGCGTGGGCGGCAAGAACATCCAGGCCGCCGACGCCGCGAAGCACATCTGGGGTTATGCCGTGGGCCTGGACATGACGCGCCGCGACCTGCAGAACGACATGAAGAAGCAGGGCCGCCCCTGGTGCATCGGCAAGGCCTACGACCAGTCCGCGCCCATCGGCCCCATCACCCCGGCCGCGCAGGCCGGCAACGTGAACGAGGCGCCGATCTGGTTGCAGGTCAATGGCGCGGACCGCCAGCGCAGCACCGTGGCCAAGCTGATCTGGAACGTGGCCGAGACCATCGAACACCTGTCGGCCGCCTGGGAACTGCAACCCGGCGACCTGATCTACACCGGCACGCCCGAAGGCGTGGCGGCCGTGGTGAAGGGCGACACCCTGCACGGCGGCGTGGACGGCCTCACACCCATTTCGGTGCGCGTGGCCTGAACGAGAACGTGACGCAGGTCGCATCCGAGGGTTAGACCTCTCACGAAAACGACCTGGCCTGACATATGCTTTTCCCGTTTTTCTTTGACCCCAGGAGACTTTCAACATGATTCAACGCAGAACCCTGCTCCAGTCCGGTGCGGCCGTGGCCCTCGGCGCACCCGCGCTCACAGGCTTCGCCCAACAAAGCGTCACGCTCAAGTTCCACACGTTCATGGCACCTCAGTCCAACGTGTACATCAACATGCACAAGGCATGGATGGACAAGGTCGAGAAGGACTCCGGCGGCCGGATCAAGTTCGAAGGTTATCCCGCCATGCAGCTGGGCGGCACGCCCGTGCAGCTGTTCGACCAGGCGCGCGACGGCGTGGTCGACATCGTCTGGACGCTGCCGGGCAACACCCCGGGCCGCTTCCCGCGCACCGAAGTGTTCGAGCTGCCGTTCATGATGAACAACGCCGAAGCCACCTCCAAGGCGTTCTGGGAGTACATCACCACGATGGCCCCCGACGAGTACAAGGAAGTGCAGCCCATCGCCCTGCAGGTGCACGGCCCGGGCATGTTCCACATGCGCAGCAAGCAGATCAAGACCGCGGAAGACCTGCGCGGCTCCAAGGTGCGCGGCCCGACCCGCCAGATCACCAAGATGCTGGGCTACCTCGGCGCCATCCCCGTGGGCATGCCGCTGCCGCAGATCCCCGATGCGCTCTCCAAGGGCGTGATCGACGGCTGCGTGATCCCCTGGGAAGTGGTGCCCTCGGTCAAGGTGCACGAGCTCACCAAGTTCCACAGCGAGTTCGACCCCGCTGGCGGCGCGCTCTACACCACCACCTTCGTGATGGGCATGAACCGCAACAAGTACGCCTCGCTGCCGCCCGACCTCAAGGCCGTCATCGACAAGAACTCGGGCATCGAGACCTCCGGCTGGCTGGGCAAGGTGCAGCAGGCCGGCGATGCGCCCGGCCGTGAAGCCGCCGTCAAGCAGGGCAACACCATCTACACCATCCCCTCGGCCGAAGCGCAGGAATTCAAGCGCAAGGCGCGCCTGGTGGAAGTGGAGTGGGTGCAGGACATGGACAAGCGCGGCTTCAAGGGCCAGGAGCTGTTGAACGCAGCCAAGGCCCTGATCGCCAAGCACGGCAAGAAGGCCTGAGTCTCCCCTCCTCGAAAAGCCGGGCCCAGCCCGGCTTTTTTTCGCCCTGTGACGGCCCGCTAAACTGCGCTGATGCTGCGCACACCCCCCAAACACTGCCGCAACTGCGGCACCGCCGTCGACATGCGCCTGCCCGACGACGGCGACACCAAGATCCGTGCCGTCTGCCCCACCTGCCACACGGTGCATTACGAGAACCCGCTCAACGTCGTCGGCACCGTGCCGGTGTGGGGCGAGACGGGCGAGTACGTGCTGCTCTGCAAGCGCAACATCGAACCGCGCTGGGGCAAATGGACGCTGCCGGCCGGCTTCATGGAGCTCGGTGAAACCACCGCCGAAGGCGCGGCCCGCGAGACCGATGAAGAAGCCGGCGCGCAATTCGAACTGGGCGACATCTTCACGCTGATGAACGTGGCGCGCGTGGGCCAGGTGCACATCTATTACCGCGCCCGGCTGCTCAGCGACCGCTTCGACCCCGGCCACGAAACCATCGAGGCACGGCTGTTCACCGAAGACCAGATTCCCTGGGACGAGATCGCCTTTCGCACCGTCAAGGAAACGCTGGAACACTACTTCGCCGATCGCCGGCAAGGCCGCTTCGGCTTCCACGCCTTCGACATCGCCTGAGCAGCGGCATGGCCTCGGCATGCGACTGGCCCCTGGTGCTGCGCCTGGGCACGGCGCAGACGCTGGCCTGGGCCTCCACCTACTACCTGCCGGCCCTGCTGGCCGCGCCGATGGCCCGGGGCCTGGGCGTGCCGGCGTCCCACGTCTGGGGCGCGGTTACGGCCGCGATGCTGCTGGCGGCGGCACTGGGCCCCTGGGCCGGCCACGCCATCGACCGCTGGGGCGGTCGCCCGGTGCTCACGGGCACCAGCCTGCTCGCCGCCGCGGGCCTGGCGGTGCTGTCGCAAGCGCAGGGCACGGCGGGGCTGGTGCTGGGCTGGCTGCTGCTGGGCATCGTCATGGGCAGCGGCCTGTACGAAGCCGCCTTTGCCGCGCTGGTGCGGCTCAAGGGACATGACGCCCGCGCGTCCATCACCGGCATCACCCTGCTGGCCGGCTTCGCCAGCACCGTGGGTTGGCCACTCAGCGGCTGGATGGAAACCGCCTGGGGCTGGCGCGGTGCCTGCCTGGGCTGGGCCGGCCTGCACCTGTTGCTCGGCCTGCCGCTGAACGCCAGCCTGCCCCGCGCATCCCCCTTGCCCGAGCCAGCCCGCAACGCGGCGCCACCCTCCTCCGATGCGCCCGCACCGCAGGCACCGCCGCACCGCTGGACGGCCGGTGTGCTGGCCTATGTGTTCGCCGCCACCTGGTTCGTGAGCACGGCCATGGCGGCGCACCTGCCGGCCTTGCTGATGGCCGGGGGTGCCACCCTGGCCGGCGCGGTTGCCATCGGCGCCCTGGTCGGGCCCGCGCAGGTGGCGGGCCGGCTGCTGGAGTTCGGCCTGCTGCGGCGGCTGCACCCGGTGTTCGCCGCGCGCGCCGCGGCCCTGGGCCATCCCCTGGGGGTCGCCTGCTGGATGCTGCTGGGCCCGGTGGCCGGGCCGCTGTTCGCCATCCTGCACGGCGCGGGCAACGGCATCATGACCATCGCCAAGGGCACGCTGCCACTGGTGTACTTCGGCCCCGCGGGCTATGGCCGGCGGCAAGGCCTCATCATGCTGCCCTCGCGCCTGGCGCAGGCTTTTGCGCCGCTGGTGTTCGGCGCCTGCCTTGAGCGCTGGGGCGAAGGCGCGCTGTGGATCTCCAGCGCACTGGGCCTGAGCGCCTTCGCCTGCCTGGTGTGGCTGCGCGCCACCAAGTCGCGCTGAGTCGCGGCCGTCAGGCCACGGGCGCACCGCCCTCGGGCGCTCGCCAATCCAGCAGTTCGGCCAGGCGGTGCACCACCCACACCGACTCGGCCTCGCTCACCACCGTGGGCTCCACCCGCAAACCCTGCAGGCAGCGCGCGAGCACGTCGGCCTCGGTGATGCCCAGGCCGAATTCCATGTTGCGCGCGGTCTCGGTGAGCATCTGCGCCATGTCCTCGCACAGCTCATAGCGCGCGGCCAGCTCGTCGCGCGGCAGGCTGGGTTTCTGGCGCCCGGGCGCCACATACAGCGCCAGGAAGGACGGGGGAATTTCGATCTGCGATTCGTCGGACATGCCGCACTGTAATCAATGGGCGGCGGCCGGCGGGCCTTCGGGCACCTCGGCCAGCAGTTGCTCGGCCCAGGCCGGCCAGCGCACCGGGTTCTTCCACAGCGCGCGCCCGGCACGGCAACGCGCCACCAGGCGCGGTGGCTGCACCACGCGGTTGCGCGGGCCCGAGGTGTCGTACAGCAAGGCCAGGTCGGCGAGCGCGACCGCCTTCGCCAGGTTCGCCAGCGTGCGCGGGTAACGCGCCAGGATGCGCTCGGGCGGCACGCTGTGGCCGCCTTCGCTCTCGCGCTGCTGCACACGCGCGAGCAGTTGCCGCGGTTCGTCTACGCAGACCACCAGCAGCACGACCGCGAAACCGGCCGCCTTCGCCGCCGCCAGCAGATCGAGCTTGGACGGGTGCGAGAAGACGGTTTCGCTCACGAAGGACTCACCCGCCGCCAGGCAGGCCGCGCGCTGCTGGTCGGCCCATTGCCGCGCCATCTGCGAACGCTTCAACGGGTGGGTGATGTGCTGCAGGTGCGCGGCCTCGTGCAGGTCGGCGTTGACGAACTCGGCCTCGGGCGGGATCAGCCCGGTGGCCAGCGCGGCCCGGTACAGCGTGGACTTGCCGGCACCGTTGGGGCCGGCGAGCAGGTAGAAAACCGGCTGGGTCACGCGGCGCGGCGAGCCGCCGGTGCCTTGCTGCGGTTGTCGAGCACGGTCTGGCGCACGGCCTGGGCCAGGCGGCCGCTGGATTCGGCGGCCAGGAAGCGGGCCTCGATCGCATCGACCGGATCGGCCGCCGCCTCGGCGTGGCGGGCGGCGGCGTCGTACCGGGCGATGGCTTCGCGGGCTTCCTGCACCGTCAGGCCCGTTTCTTCGGCGATGCGGCCCAGCGTGGCCCAGTATTCGATCTGGCCCGCCACCGAGCGGCGCTGGGGCTGCGCGGCCTCACGCGCCTGCCGAACCAGGCCGGCGGGCAACTTGACCGAGGAAAATGCGCTGCTGCTGGAAGACGACATGGAAATCTCCTGGATGGCGCATTTTGCGCCATTTCGGATACCATGGCAACCGAGCGGATTTTCCACCCGACACCTTTCACACGCGATCATGAAAAAACAGGGAACCGTGGTGCGCTGGGACAGCGAGAAGGCCTTCGGCTTCATCCGCTGCCCACAGATCCCCGCCGACGTCTTCTTTCACCTGCGCGATTACAGCGGCCCGTCCAAGCCGCGCGAAGGCATGCAGGTGATGTTCGACGACATCCACGTGGGCGGCAAAGGCCCGCGCGCGCTGTCGGTGGAGCCGGCCCGCAACGCCATCGTCACCGAGGCGCCCGCGCCGCCCCCGCCGCCGGCCGGCGCCGAGCTGCTGCCACCCCGCCAGCCGGCGGCCCGCTCGCGCTCGCAATGGCAGAAGCGGCGCGAGGAACGCCCCTTGTGGATCGGCCTGGGCCTGATCGCCTTCTGGCTGCTGCTGTGGCTGGTCGGCATCGGCATGGGGCGCTTCCCCTGGGTGATCCTGACCGCCGTGGTGCTGATCAACCTGGTCACGTTCTACATGTACTGGCGCGACAAGCACGCGGCCATCAACGAAGTCCAGCGCACGCCCGAAGACTGGCTGCACGGCCTGGCCGTGGCCGGCGGCTGGCCGGGCGCGTGGTTCGCCCAGCAGATCCTGCGCCACAAGACGAGCAAGCGGCCGTTCCGCCTGATCTACTGGGGCACGGTGGCGGTCAACATGCTGGCCCTGCTGGCCTGGATCCTGTGGCCGGCGTTCCTCGGCGCGCCGGCCGCCTGAGTTTCAGCGCGGCTTGCGCTTGCCCGCACTGGCCGGCGCGGAACCGGTGACACGCGGCGGCAGGCCGGTGTGCTGCGTGAGCAGGCGGCCCTTGCCCGGCTGGGCGCCCGGCACCTTGTTGCCCACCGGCGTGCTGTTCTTGCGGCGCGCGCTCTGGTAGCTGCCGTCCGTCATCGGCTGGAAGGTGGGGATGAGGTGGTGCTTGCCGTTGCCGATGAGGTCGGCGCGGCCCATGGTCTTGAGCGCTTCGCGCAGCAGCGGCCAGTTGTTCGGGTCGTGGTAGCGCAGGAAGGCCTTGTGCAACCGGCGGCGCTTGTCGCCGCGCACGATGTCCACGCGCTCGGCGCGGTCGTCGCGGTGGATGCCCTTGAGCGGGTTCAGGTTGGTGTGGTACATGGCCGTCGCGGTGGCCATGGGGCTGGGGTAGAAGGTCTGCACCTGGTCGGCGCGGAACCCGTTCTTCTTGAGCCAGATCGCGAGGTTCATCATGTCCTCGTCGCTGGTGCCCGGGTGGGCCGCGATGAAATACGGGATGAGGAACTGCTTCTTGCCCGCCTCTTCGCTGAACTTCTCGAACAGCTGCTTGAAGCGGTCGTAGCTGCCGATGCCGGGCTTCATCATCTTCGACAGCGGCCCGCCCTCGGTGTGCTCGGGCGCGATCT
>QFCS01002124.1_pt1 | contig 17493 bp, 11 predicted proteins | sample 3576561 | NCBI WGS metagenome assembly QFCS01 | reverse complement strand
CGTCGTCTCGACCAAGGCCCGCAGGGCCGCGCGGAGAGACCTTGCTTCGACGATCCGGCGGCTGGTGGTTGAGGCGAGGTCTCTCCGCTCCGCTGCGCTCCGGTCGAGACGACGGAGGAAGGGAGCGATCGCCGCTTCCACGATCCGGCGGCTGGTCGTCGAGGCGAGGTCTCTCCGCTTCGCTTCGCTCCGGTCGAGACGACGAAGGAAGGGAGCGATCGCCGCTTCGACGATCCGGCGGCTGGCGGTCGGGACGACGGGGGCGTCACACGATGCGGCGGCGCATTTGGGTCAGGCGGGCCTGGAAGGCGGACTCGGCCTGCCAGTTTCGGCGCTCGACGGGATAGGCGAAGGTGAGCGCCAGCGCGTCGCCGTCGTCGGGCGAGGCCAGCCCACGCTTGCGCATGTCGTCCTTGCGCTCCAGCCGGATGGCGTCGGTGGCGTCGTAGCCGTAGTCGACGGCGGTGAGGTCGGCGCTGAGGCTGCGGTCGTCGGGCAGGCAGCCCGCCTTGCACCACTCCTTCAGGAGGCCCCACATCTCGGCGCGCTTGTTGGCGTAGCGCACCGCGGCCTCGGCGCCGTCGTGGCGATCGGCGCGGCCGCCGAAATCGATGCCGCGCACGGTCGAGCAGCCGAGCTGGCTGAGGCGATCGACGACGCCCCAGCCGATGCCCGTGCCGTCGACGAACACGGCGTCGGGCTCGTGGCCGTTGACCAGCTCCACGACGCGGCCGGCCACGGCCATGAGATCGGGGATGCGGAACTTCACCGCCGGGATCGAGCGCGCGTCGAGCCCGCGGCGGAAGCGGATCACCGTCTGGTCGTCGCCATGGCGGGCGATGTCGACGCCCATGACCAGCGCCGATCCGGGATCGCGGAACAGCTCGCGCGCCACGGCGCGCTCGACGCGCTCGCCGTCGATGAACTGCATGGTGCCGGCGCGCGGGAACTCGCCCTTCACGCGCACCCGCACGAAGTCGGAATCGGCGCCGTAATCCTGGACCCAGGTCGCGATCTGGGCCTTGTTGGTCATCGCCACCGTGCGCGAATCGATCTGGCGCGGCTGCCAGCGATGGGCGAAGCGGCCGCCGGCGAAGCATTCGCGGAAGCGGCCGGTGGTGCGCGTGGGATTGCCGAAGGCCAGCCAGAACAGCTCGGTGCCGCCGTCGGTCAGCGCGCCCTCGATGGTCTCCCACACGCCGTCGGCGATCGAGGAGGCCTCGTCGAACAGGGCGAAGGCGCGCCGGCCCTTGTTGTGCAGGCCGGCGATGGCCTCGGTGTTGTTCTCCGACCAGGTGATGGCGTCGACGCGCCAGGTGCGGTCGCGGCCCGGCTGGGCCGAGTGCAGCGCCGTGGCAGTGTAGACGAACCAGTCCTTGTTGGCCGACAAGGCGTGCCACTTGGCGAGCTCGGGCCAGGTCTTGGTACGGAGCTGGCCCTCGGTGTTGGCGCTGACGACGCCGCGCGTGTCGGGCAGGGTCGACAGCGCCCACAGCAGGACCCAGGAGACCAGCGCCGACTTGCCGATGCCGTGGCCCGAGGCGACGGCCAGCCGCACCGCCTCGCCGTCGATGCCCCGGCCCGCGCGCAGGCCGCTGCCCAGCCGGTCGAGCACGTCGACCTGCCAGGGCTCGGGGCCGCTCTCGCCGGCCAGGGCGGTGCCCGGCCGGCCCCAGGGGAAGACATCGCGCACGAAGCCCAGCGGATCGTGCCGGTAGCGCGCCAGCGCGTCGCCGCTCATGCGCTCTGAGGCAAGGGGGCGCTCTGAGGCAAGGGGGCGCTCGGAGACGGGAAGGCCAGGCACGCTCATGGGGCGCTCCCTTCGTCCGGCGTGGCGTTCCGGTCGGCATCCATCGGCGTGGAGGGCGTCGCCGCGGGAGGCGCCGCCGTCGCGGCCTCGAGCCGGGCGATGTCGTCAGCCAGCGGCGCGGCGGCGGCCGCCTCCTCCGTCCGCGCCTGCCAGCTCGCGCGGCGGCGGTTGCGCAGCCAGAAGATGCAGGCCTGGGTGTCGGGCGGATACTGGACGGTGTCGGTGAAGCGCTTCTGCTCGCCGCGATAGAGCGCGGTGCGCTCGACCTTGTGGGCGTAGCCGACGGCGCGATCGTAGAGGGCGCGCGCGACGCGGGCGTCGGCCGCGGCCTTGCCGGTCTGCACGGCCTCGGCGAAGGCCGGGACGGTGGCGATCCAGTTGTCGATCGTGCGCGGGCAGACGCCGAAGAAGGCGGCCAGCTCGTCGCCGGTGGCGCCCAGCAGGCAGTAATTGTGCGCCTGGTCGGCGAATTCCGGCCGGTAGGCGGTGGGGCGGCCCAGCGCGCTCATGGCCGCACCATCGGCAGGCGCGGCAGGCAGTCGGCCAGCCGGCGCCACGGCCGGGGCGGCGGCGGCGGCGGCGGAAGCGGCGGCGGGAGCGGCGGGGAGTGGGCCGACTTTTTGCGCTCCGTATAGAGGGCCGGAAAATCGGCCTCGGAGGCGATCGTGGGCGCGGCCATGGCCGATGGCGCATCGAGAGGCGCCGGGCGGCGCGCGCCGGGCTTCGGCGGCGATGCAGGCATTGCCGTCGCGTCGTGTCCTGAAGGATGCATGTCCGTCCTTTCCCTTTCGTCAGAAGGACGGCAGGCGGCCCTCGCTCGCGGGTCAGGATGCCGAGCTGCAGGGCGCGCGCTGCCGGACACGGAATTCGTGCCGGCAGGGATAAGCCACAACTTCCGGTGACGGAATCAAGGGGATTTTGGCTGATCGCCAGAAGTATCGCGGTTGGCGCGGATTATGTGCCGTCGAATCCTTGCCGTTGGCCGGATGCCGAGTTTCGCCGCACGGCAGCGCCATCGAGCATCTATACCAACTTATTCCGACATCTCGCTACATTTCGCCCCGCTCCGAGTCAGCCAACGGTGCCGTGGGCTGCACACGTCGCCCAATCTTATTTGTCGCTCGCAACAAGGTCGTCGAGAAATTCCGAAGCCGGCTCGACGCCTGTCACGAGAAGATGGTCCCTCGCCCGCGTGCAGGCGACGTACAGCAGATGGCGCTCCGTGTCGTAGACCTCCTGCAAATCGGCGTCGTCACCCACGGTTTCGATCCGTTCCTGCAGCGGGATGACCTCGTCGTCGCAGGCCATCACGACGACAGCCCGGAACTCGAGTCCCTTGGCGAGATGCATGGTGCAGATCGACACATGCCCGGACGTGGTCTGCACGCTATCGTCGAGCACTTTGAAGGCGAGTCCCGCCTTCGACACGGCGGCCCGGGCGCGGTCGAGCTGTGCGCCCGAGCGAACGAAGAGTCCGAATTCGTGCGGCAGCAAGCCAGCATCGCGCCGCTCGGACATCCAGGATGCCACCGTCGCAGTCTCCTCCTCCTCGTCCTTGCAGACCCGGATTGTCGGCAACGGTCCGTTGAACACGGAAACGGTGTGGCTGCGGTCCTCGGCGTTGCCGTCGACGTCGGTCACAACCGGTTCCAGCAGGCGATCCGCCTGGCTGCGGATCTGATGTGAGGTGCGGTAGTTCACCCTGAGCGTGCGCGAGCGGCCGCGGATGTCGACCCCGAGGACTTTCCACGAAAATGGCTGCTGGAAGATGCGCTGACCCAGGTCGCCGGCAAAGAACAGCGCATTGGGCCGGCCACCACCCAGCGCCGCCAGGAATCTGAGTTGCGCCACCGTCAGGTCCTGCGCCTCGTCGATCACGGCAAACTCGAAGGGCGATTTCCCGGCCTTCGTCAGCGTCCCCGCCAAAGTGGTGAAGAGCTGGGCCTGCGTGACGAGACCGCGATCATCAAGGTTCGCTCGCACATGTTCGAAGATCGACCACAGGACCTTGCGCTGCGCCTCCGGGAGCCGCGTCTTGCGGCCCAGCCGCGCCACGTCGCGATAGTCCTCCCAGCGCCCGAGCTGCCAGGCATCGACGACCTGCTCCCATTCGGTCAGCAGGAAGTACGGCGTGAATCTGTGGCCACCGACCGTCGCCGATGCCCCGCCGATCGCTTCGCGGACGTCCTCGCGGCCAGCGAGCCGGACCTGACCGACCTGCGCCCGATAGAGCCGGGCGCCAATGGCGCCGAGGGAATGGACGTCGATGCGCTCGCCAAGCTCGGGCGCGTCGCCCAGCAGCCGCTTCAGCTTGCTCTGGAGGGCGCTGGCGAGGGTATCGGAGAAGGTCGTCAGCAATACCCGCACGTCGGGATGCCGGCAGGCCAGCCAGACGGCACGATGCAGGGCCACGATGGTCTTGCCCGTGCCGGCCGAGCCGGCGACACGGGCGGGCCCATTGAACGGCGCCCGGACGAGCTGCTCCTGCGCCGGATGCAGGAACACCGTCCATTTCTCCCAGGGATAGTCAAGAGCCCGTTCCAGCTCGGCACGATTGTGAATGGTGCGGAAGCGGCGCTGGGCGTCGGGATGCTCGAAGGCGGCCTCTTCGATGGCCGAAGCCAGCGGTATTTTGAGCGCAGTCCGAAGAGACGGCGGAACACTGTCAACGCCAAGGCGGAACTCCCCTTCCCGCGGTATTCCGCCGGTCGCCAGCTCCAGGAGCGCCTCGGCGGCTTCGGCCGGCAAGTGATCGGCGATGTCCAGCAGGGTGTCGTCGGTTGCCGCCCTGACGTCATCCAGCCAATCTCGCGGCACGCCGTAACTCAGCAAATCATCATCCGTCAGGTGAGCGAATAGAGCTGCTTTCTGCGGCGAGGCGGGCGCCGGCGCGGCTGCTTCCACATAACGCGGAACCGCGATCTCCCTGACCGTCTCGCGCACCTCGACAAGCTGCGCGGCACCGGTCCGAGGATGCGTTTCGATCCGCCGGCGCACGGCCCACTGGTACGCCTTGTCGTGATGATCGACATAGCAGAGCAGCAGGCTCGCCTGCGTCCGATGGACGATGATGCGGATGTCCTTGTTCACCCGCACCGACAGGAAGTTGGGATCCTTGGGCCGGTCGAGCTTGTGGAACCGCAGGCCGGGATGGGCGGGATTGATCTGCAGGTCGAACGCCGAAGTCTTGACCGCCTTCTGCTCGTCGGCCGTCAGGCGTGCCAGGCTGTCAGTGAAAGTGTCGGCGATCCGGAATTCCATCGCCAAAGCCTCAGCATCGGGGTGTCACTCAGTTCGTCTTCTTCTTCCGAGCGGTGACCCTCTTGCCCTTCTTGTACTGTCGCTCGACATACTTGGTGCCAGGTTCAAAATCGCGAACGTCTCCCGCTTGAATATCAGTCCGCACCTTACGATCGTTGAAGTCGAGCAGTGGACCAGCCGCTCGGATCATGATTGTCTCGATCTCGCGTTCATGAACCCTTTCTTCGACGATGAAGAAGGAAAAATAGGACAGTTCCAGCACTTGCGCCTTGCGACGTGCTTCAAGTCGCTTGAATACGTTGCCGCGGCCAATATAGCGAGGATAGCCCATGGAATCGTGGGCAATGTAAACGCCTGTTTCTCGGATACCTTCTGCTTGTAGGTGCTTCCGGGTGTCGTTCAGAAACGTATACGGAAGTTTTTCGCCGATCGCCCTGAAGAGTGGTCCAACCTTGCCTGGACGCCCCGGTGGCCGCGTTAACTTTCCAGTCGTGATCGTCCAAAGGTGGTCGCCGCAAAGCCGGCCGTCGCCCACTTTGGTCGATGGCTTCCTTTTGTCATTGGTCATGTTTCCCTCCCTCCGAAACGTTTGACAGTCGGTGCCTGCAGCGCTTCGGCTATTGAATCACACTCTCAACCGTGTCCGAATCCGCTAAAATTGGTCCGCCATGCTATTCATCGTCGCAACACTGTCTTGAACCATGCGATGGCTGCTTCGCCTTCTTTTCGCACAATCTCACTTACGCTTCGGCTATGACGAATGCTGTTCCTAAGTTCGGCCAGTTGGTCGAACTTTTGAGCAAATGCCTCCTTGGTGTTGAAGCGTGACTCAAAACAAGTCCAAAGCGCCTTGCTCGTGATGGCGTCTTGAAGTTCGCGAAGATCGAAGTATTCGAGCTTGCCTTTCAAAGTCCGGTAATACTCAGGATCAAGTGCAGCATTTTTTCGCAAGGCTCTGGCGATTCTCTCATCTGCCTTCTGACGCACATGAGGAGGAAGCTTGTCCGCGTCGCCGGTCGCGTCTTCTAGGAGGTGCCTAAGCTGCAACTCGATGCGCTCCATTTCGGCATCGAGGTCACGCAGATGAGCTGGCAGGTCCAAGCGCTCCTTGATGAGCAGGTTCTCAATTGCCTCCTGGATTGTCCTTTGCCGCTCCCCGATGAATTCTTCGAAATCAGTCTCGAGGAACTTCTGCCTGAGCAGTATGTCGACCGCCGCGCGCGAGATGAAATGAGTTTCCAATATACCACGAACGGTGGCCTCGCCACTCTCCTTCATCATCTCTGGTAGATATACATTGGGCAAGCGGCCCTTGATGACGTGGCGGTTGGTTTCCGCACTGAGCGGTGTTCGGTTGAGAATTGAACTTAAGGCTCCACTGGTGATGTTCTTCTTTCCCCACGAATCTGGGACAATGTGATGATCATCTAGGTCTCCATGCTGTGGCACATCGCCGGTCATCCAGTCGCGCGCCCCTTGAAGAACAAGCAAATTGAAGATGCCGTTGTAAACAGAGGTGCCGCGCTTCGTTTCCTTGCGCAGGTCGATATTTCGAAAGCGCTGCGCAAATTCCCCGATCAGCGCCGGTTCGGCAGAATCGTCGTCGAACCAGGCCTTTAGATCGAGGAAGTCGCGGGCGCTGGTCGACTCGACTGACCCGGAATACCGATTGGTAAAGACTGACGCCCAGTACCAATGTCGCAGCTTTCGTCGTGCGTCGAGCTTTCGCGTGGCTTCGATCGTCTGGGCATGGGCCCGCAGGGCCGCAACCACTGGAAGAATGGAGACATACGGGAGAAACGAAGATTGGATCGCGCCATACTCTTTCGGATGCATGAGGAGGTTGATGGTATCTTCAAGAGCATCAACCGCGGTGTCCCATCTAGATTCGAAGTCCCTTACTGTAGGGATTAGTATCTCTTTGCGTCGCGTGCCGTCTGGATCTCGAACCGACTTTTCTTGGCCGGGCAGCAAGAAGTAGAGGTATTTCGGCGAACAGTAGGCCTGACGAAGGATGCTCATTACCTGAAGGATGTAGACGTTCATCTTTTCGGTATCGACACGGTTCAAGCGCGGTTCCGCGTTGCGCCACATTTGCTTGAGCTGAAGCCCTTTGGGCTTCAACAGCGCATTCACCAGGTCGAAGACATCGAGTCGAATCCCTCGACTATTGATTTGAGTGAAGATGTCACAGACTTTGTCGACCTCAAGGTCCTTGTCCAGCTCGATATAGGAGATTTGATATTGTCCGGTAATGTCGCGAAGATGCTGGCCAAACGCCTCGGCATTGCGTGTGTGGTTCTTGGCTTCAGCTGCAGCCGCGGCATTTCCGGCGCCTTCTGCTCCCTGTGCCTTGTTCTTCCAATACGCCTCATATCCCTGCACCCAAGTGGGAAGCTCCCAGCCGGTTGCTCCGATGATCGACAATGGAAACAAGTGGGAAGCGAATTGCGCTTCCTTGTCAGATAAAACCGCAGCCCACCTCCGGGTCAGCCATTCGTAGCCAAATGCCTCATCCGATTGATCTGCCATGAACTTGTCGACATGGACGAAGTAGAAGAAGCGGTTTGTCCGATTGGGCAAGGGAACGTCGGGTGAAAGGAACGCATAATACATCGCTGTAAGGCGCTGCTGCCCATCCAGCACGATGTACTCAGCCTTGCTAGCGCCCTTGAAGCCGTACACCGGCTCACAGGATAGGGCGGAGAAGTTCTCCGGCTTACCCTTCCACAGCAGGAGGCTACCGATGTAGTAATCCAGAAAAATCGAGCGCATGAGCTCGCGAATGTCCCAAGGTCGCCATTCGAACTCGCGCTGGAAATCAGGAATGACGAAGCGACCCTCCCGAAGGTAGTTCACCAGAGTGCCGAGACTGACGTGGTCTGGCTTTTGAGCGTCCTTCATTCTTCCTCCCCCAAGCCCCTGGCCTCAGTTCACCCTGAACACCTTCATCACCTCGTCGCCCAAGTGATTGATCACCTTGACGGCGATGCGCCCGCTCTTGGGCTTGTCGAACGGCCGTGACGTGTCGCTGTTCAGCGTCGCCCAGGCCTCCGGATCGATTTCGGCTTTCAACGTGCGCTTGAGCGCGTCATAGGGATCGTTCGCCCCCAGAAAGTAGGCGTGGCGCACGAAGAAGCTTTCCTCGTTGTAGTCGGTATCGATGAACCAGCAGGCGATGCCGTCGGCGCCGTCGCTGACCACCTCGCCGGTCTGCGGCTTGAAGACGTCGACGCCCTTGACCTTGACGCGCAACCTGCCGTCCTTCTCCGGGAGCAGGTCAATGTCCGGCTCGCCGAAAATGACGAAGAGGTTGCCCTTGCCGGTGTTCTTGAGGTCCTCGGCCATGTGCAGGTCGGCGTTCATGCGCGCCTTGAGCACGGGAAGACGGCCAAGCCTGTTGAATTCCGTCGTTCTCGCCTCGTAGTTGAAGGCGCAGGCAATCAAAACATCGAAGCCCGCATCGCCCGCTTCGCGTGCAGCCTGGACGAGATCGGCGCGCTGCACGGTGCCGAACTCGGGGCCGATGAAGATCGCCGCGCGCTTCTCCGTATCGCCCTCCAGGTAACGCCCTTCGGCGCAAACCAATTCCCCTGCCCACGGCACAAGTGCCGTAAAGGTGATGCGATCGTCCTTGTGCGCCTGCTGCACGCCGGCGAGCCTGAGATTCTCCAGGATCATCTGGGGGAAGGACTGCCTGGCCTGCCACTCGGCGCCGTCCTCTCCGAGGCCATCGATCAGTTCGTCGTCCTCATCCACGCCCAGCACGCGGTGCGGGCTGAGGCTTTCGACGGTGAAGGGGCCAGCCACGCGGACCTTCTTCTTGTCGTCGTAGGGCTTGTCGTAGAGATATTCGAACTCGGCCTTGGCGGCGATCGAGTTGTCGATCTCCTGCTGACGGGCAATGCGGGCCTGCCACCACTCGGCGTGCAGTTTCTTCACCAAAGCGGGCCAAGCCGCTTCGGCCTCGTGCGGAATTTGCCACTCCTGCCAACTCTTCTTGAGCACCGCGTTCAGCTTCTCGCGTAATGGTTCGAGTCTTGCCTGCCATCGATCCCATATGACATCGATCTCGGCGTTGTTTGCGATGGACTTGAGAGTGATGTGCGGCACGCGCTCATAGACGAAGCCGTGGCGGACATTCCCTTGCACGGACTGCGAGCTCGGTGCGGTGCGAGTGACTTCGGCTTCCTTGATCTGGCCATCGCGGGAATCGGCCAGCAGATAGAATGGATACCGCGCGCCCATGATGCGAGCGCGGGCCAGCGCGAGCGCCACGCGCGACGTGTCAATCGTGATCCAGCGGCGGCCCCATTGCTCAGCGACGGTGGCGGTTGTGCCGGAACCGCACGTCGGATCAAGCACGAGGTCACCAGGATCAGTAGTCATCAGCAGGCAACGCTGAACTACTTTTTCCGATGTTTCGACGACGTATCGCTTTTCCGATGCAAACCCTGCAATACCCGTGTCACCCCAGATATTGTCTTCCTGGAACGCGGCGAAATCCTGGAAATAGCGGACGTAGTAAAGTCCCTTACCCGTAGAACTCAGCCTAGATGCGAGCTTGAGGCGCAGCATTCCTTGCTCGTTTGTCTTCCAGCGGACTTTCTCGGATGGGTGTAGCGTCTGGCCCCTAAACTTGACGGGAAACCAAGAAGCAGCCCCTTCACCCTTGTCACGACCAACGCTCTGGCTAGTGAGATTATCAATGCGAAATAGGAGTGCCCCGGCTGGTAGTAATTGCTGGCCGGAGAGTTCTTCCGCAGTGATCGCCCGCTCCGACAAATCAGGAAGTCTGACGCGCTTGTATGCGCTCCCTCCCACACCGCCCATCTGCTTCATTGTTAACGGTTGTCGATATTTTAGCTTCTCTCGCGACCTAGCGTAGAATACGAGAACGTCATATGTACCCGAGAGAAATTCAGAGGTTGCGCTCGCAGTCTTTGAAAAGACGATTTGCGAGATAAAGTTTTCCGCCCCAAACACCTCATCCAACAGCGAGCGGATTAAGTGGCAATTATCTTGGCCAATTTGGACGAAGATGGAGCCCGAATCGATGAGGAGATCGCGAGCGACCGTAAGACGATCTCGTAAATAGGTAAGATAGCTGTGGATGCCGTCACGCCAAGTGTCTCGGAAAGCCTTTACTTGTTCTGGCTCGCGCGTGATGTGGCTGGCATTGCCGTCCTTCACGTCCCGGCTGGTCGTTGACCACTGGAAGTTGCTGTTGAACTTGATGCCGTAGGGCGGATCAAAGTAGATGCACTGCACCTTGCCGCGCAGTCCCTCGCGTTCGGCCAGGCTCGCCATCACCTGAAGCGAGTCACCGAGGATCATGCGGTTCGACCAGTTCTGGTCGTGCTGATAGAACTCGGTCTTGTCGGCGTCTTTCGGAATGCCGTTGAAATCGGCAAACAGGTCAGGCGTCGTTTCGCCTGCCTCATGCGCCCGCTCCTTGCTCGCGCGCAAGAGATCGTCGATCAGCGCCTTGGGGTGCACCTTCTCCTGGATGTAGAGCGGCGGTGCGTTGACGACGAGGTCGCTCCAGTCCTGCTGGTCCTTGCCGCGCCAGACGAGCTGCGGATCGAGATCGGTGTTGCGCGGATAGCGGATCTTGAGTGGCCTCTCCTGCTCGGCCTGCAACACCGACTGGAACTCGGCCGTCGGAATGTTCTTCCGCCTGGCCTCGTCGTGCTTGAGGGTCTCGACGGTCTTCTTGCTGACGGTCTTCCTGGCCATGGTCAGTTTGTCCCGGTTGCCGGCTGCGCGGCGACAGACTCGATCATCTTGTTGAACACGGTCTCTACCTGCGCCTTGAAGTCAGCCTCGATCATGTAGATGTCGGTGAACTCGGCAAAGGCCCAGCGGCCGTGCGTGCCGAGATGGTTCACCCCGGGCACCCAGTAAGTGTCCATCGTCGACTTCTTCTCCTTGGCGTCCTCGCCACGATAGCCCTTGATCTCGACAATGAGATTCAGGGGATCGTCCGGCCCGCGACCGTCATCGACCTTCACGATGAAATCGGGCCGATAGCGGCGCATTTCCGAGCCGTAGCGATAGGGCACTTCCAGACCCAAACCGTGGTTCTTCACATAGGCGCGCACCCTGGGATGGGACTCCGCGACGCGGCAGAACTCCGCTTCCCAGTCGCTGTCGAGCACCACCCAATTGACATGGCACGCGTTGGGGCTGGTTTCCCAGCGGTCGAGCTTCGAGGTGTTGAATCGGACGTGCCGGGTCGAGCCGGAGGGATTGTAGGCGTCCAGCAGGGCCTTGATCGGCTTCTCGCCGATGAACCGCCGCGTTATGGCCGCCGTGATCTTGTTGCAGGCCATGTCGGCCAGCTCCTGATACATGAGCTGCGCGGGGTAGGTTTCGCCCTTGCAGACGAGATGATTGTCGAGCCACTGGCGCGCGATGCGCTTGAGCTGGCCGAAGCGGTTGAGCTCGGGCTCGCCGCCGGGATCGCGCCAGTGGAAATAGACGAGGCGGTGCGTGAGATTGTAGAGCAGGCTCGACGGCCGGATGTCGCCCAGGTGCTCAAGGTTCATGTCGGCGCCCTGGCCGATGATGCCGGCGTTGCGCGTGATCGACGGGCCGACCAGCGCCGGCGTCAGCACCAATGTGGAATCGTCGTTGAACACAGCCTCCAGGCGTTCTTCCGGCGGATCGACGCGATAGCCCTCGACGCGCGGAAAGCGGATCTCCAGCGCATCGCGCTCCGGTGAGACGGCGCGCACCTGCACCGTCTCGCGCGGTGCCTGGGGCGGCGCGATAACCGGCTTGGCCGTGAAGTCGAAGGGGATGCCGAAGATGTCGGCATATTCCACGTCGAAGAGACCGTCGGCGTTCAGCTCGTAGGACTGCCGGCGCAGGGCGCGGCCGATGACCTGCTCGCACAGGAGCTGGGTTCCGAAGGCGCGGATGCCGAGGATGTGGGTGACCGTGTTGGCGTCCCACCCTTCGGTCAACATGGAGACCGAGACGACACAGCGGATCGAGCCGCCGAGCTGGCCGGGCTTGCCGACCGTGTTCATGACCTCGCGCAGCAGCTCCTGATCGGTGATGGTGTCGCCCGCCCGCGAATCGCCCGTGCGCTCGACGATCTCGCGGCGAAAGCGCTCGATCTCGTCGGCGGCCATCGTGCGGAAGCGATCGTCCAGCGCGTCGCCGGCTTCGAGCTGCTCGCTGTCGATCAGGAGCGTGTTGGGCCGGGCCAGGGGATTGCCGGTCGTCTCGTCGAAGTTGCGGAACAGCGGCAGCTGGCCATTCTGAAGAATGGTCGTGCCGTCGGCCTGCTTGCGGTGGAAGCCGGAGATGTAGTCGTAGACCAGCTTGGAAATGGCGGTGTTCTGGCAGACCACGATGAAGCAGGGCGGCACCTTGATGCCCTTGGCGGCCCACAGCTCGTAGGTCTTCTCGTAGTGACCATAGAGTGCCGACAAGGCCGTCTGCAGGCGCACCGGCAGCTTCAGCGGGTCGAGCTCGCCGCCCTGCCCGCGGCCCTTCTTCGGCATGTCCTTGCGGATGTTTTCCCAGAGATTGCGGAACATCGGCAGCTCGTTGCCCGGAATGTTCTCGGCCACCGGCACGCGCGGCAGCTTGACGATGCCGCATTCGATGGCGTCCATCAGCGAGAAGTCGCTCATGGTCCAGGGGAACAGCGTGCCCTCGGCATAGCCCGAGCCGCGCAGGAAGAAAGGCGTCGCCGAAAGGTCGATGACGCGGCTGAGGCCGAGCTTGCGGTTCACGGCTTCGAGGCCGGAGATCCAGAGGCGGGCGGCCTCGTTCGCCTTCTCGGCTTCCCTGCGGTCGTCGCCTTTCAGCTCGTCGTCGTCCGGCTCCGCCGGCTTCTCGCGATAGCAGTGATGGGCCTCGTCGTTGAGGGCGAGGATGTTCTTCATGCCCATCAGCTCGGGCATGACCCGCTGCAGCATCTGGCCGTCGGTCTCCAGGGTGGCAAGCGGATCGCCGACCCGACCCTGCAGCAATTGCCGCCCGCCTTTGGACAGGTGAAGCCGCTCGCGGCGCTGGAAGGCATGATAGTTGGTGATGACGATCTTTGCCTTGTTGATGTCCTCCAGCATGTCGCCGGGCACGATCTCACGGCTGGCATAGTAGCTGTCGGGATCATTGGGCTGCAGGACGCGCAGGCGATCCTTGATCGTGAGGCCGGGCGTGCAGACCAGGAAGCCGCGCGTGAAGGTCCTGCTGCCGGGATGGCGCACGGCGTTGACGGTCTGCCAGGCGATCAGCATGGCCATGACGGTCGTCTTGCCGGCGCCGGTGGCAAGCTTCAGGGCCAGCCGCGAGAGTTCCGGGTTGGCGTCCTTGTTGGCGGCGGCGAGATGATCGAGCAGGCGTCGGCCGTGGCGGCTGTGTGGCGCCACTTCGCTGAGCCAGATCGCCGTCTCCACTGCCTCCACCTGGCAGAAGAAGGGGCGGACTCCGGCGAAGTCGTGGTGCCGCCAATGGGCGAGGAGCCGGGCGGTCTCCGGCGTGACCTGCCACTGGCTCGGGTTGGGCAGCGCGCGCCAGACTTCGACGTGGCCGCGCACCTCGTTGATGATCGACTTGGGGTCGTACTGCTGCTTCTCGGTCGAGAGGCCCTTGCCCTCGTCGAACACCATTTCCTTCTGCCTGGCCTTGCCCTTCTGCTTCTTGGGCTTCGGGATCGGCGTGATGAAGTCGGCCGGGCGGCGGCTATCGATGATCTTCTGTGTTGGCTGCCCTGCAAGATCCAGTTCCCAGTGGCGGTTCGGGCGCTGGTAGGGGGAATTGAGGATGGGCCGATCGAAGAATTGATTTGTCATTGTAGACTGGGCATTTGATCGAACCTGCACTTGCATTGCAACCACTGATCGAATCGGGCGGGAGCCACCCCAGCGGCGCTGTGCGATCCGCCGATCTGATCGGCCGTCTGGGATCGCAGGTCGATCTGGCGCGCATCAGTCCTTCCTGGCGATCCGCTCGGCGGCCTCGTCGATCATCTCGCGCGTGATCAGATCATTCTCGATCCTGGTGTTGCCGTAGGCGAAGCTGCGCCGCTGTTCCTCCTTCTGGGCCTCGGTCATCTGGATGCGCTTCGCCTTTTCCAGGAGTGATTCCAGGCGGTCGGTCATGGGGATGTCCTGCGGTGACATGGCAACGGCAATTCCTGCGACGCTGGCAGTCTAGCAACGGGCGTGCATGGCGGTCGACCGCTGGCATGGCAGTGACGTGGAATACCATCCTGGCGGTCGGCGAAATCGTCGAAGCCTCGCTTCAATGCTCCGGCGGCTGGTCGTTGAAGCGAGGTCTCTCCGCTCCGCTGCGCTCCGGTCGAGACGACGGGAGGTGGCCAGGGCCATTGAAAAGCGGCCGGTCCGGCGTACCCTATCGGCATGACCAAGACGGGCCTCTTGAAGGAACTCGAGCAGCTCAGTTCGCGTGAGCGGCTGGAACTGGCCTACGGCCTGCTCGACAGCGTCCTGCACGATGCCGAGGCGCCGCCGATCAGCGATGCCCAACGGCGGGAATTGACCGAGCGACTGGCTCACCATCGTACCCACCCCGAAGAGCGGGGAGTCACCCTCGACGAGATTCGCGGGCAGCTGACCGGCCGGTAGGCCACGATGGCCGCGGCTGTCCTCAACAAGGTAGCCGACCAGGCCGAGATCGAGGAAACCTTCGCCGCCGCGATGGGCATTGCTCCTGCTTCTGGGCGTCGCTTCAATTCTCGGGCGGCTGGTCGTTGAAGCGAGGTCTCTCCGCTCCGCTGCGCTCCGGTCGAGACGACGGGAGGTGGCTGTCGCCGGGGGCGTCGCTTCAAGCTTCCGGCGGCTCCGCTTCGCTTCGCTCCGGTCGGGACGACGGGAGCTGGCTGCCGGCGATGCCTCGCTTCGATGCTCCGGCGGCTGGTCGTTGAAGCGAGGTCGCTCCGGTCGCGACGACGGGACGGCCGCTGGCTACCGGTCGCTGGCCGGGGGGAAGTGCCACTTGCCGTCGCGGATCGGCAGGAAGCGGCCGTCGTCGTCGCCGACCTCCTCGGCGATGCGCCGGTTGGTCTCCTGGTTCAGGGCGAGGATGAGGTCGCCGTGGCGCTTGCGGTCGACGGCCAGGTTGTTCACCTCGCCGGGATCCTCCTGGAGATCGTAGACCTCGACGTCGTTCTGGGCGAACAGCGCCTCCAGCGAGGCCGGCGTGTTGAAGCGGACCGGGGAGAAGTAGCGCGCGAAGCGGTAGCGGCCGTCCCAGATGCTGCGGATCGCCGTCCGGTTGAGGAAGTCCGGCGGATGCTTCTCCAGCAGGGCCGCCTGCTGGGCCGACGTCTTGCTGCGATAGGTCCGGGTGTCGATGGTCATCGCCGCCCACTTCGTGCCCTGGTAGGACAGCATGTCGAAGTTGTAGAGCGACGCCGGCCGGACCGACTGCAGGCCGGCCTGCGCGGGGTTGCGCAGCCACGACGAGAAGTCCCGGCCCTTCAGCCCTTCGGCGGCGCGCGCCTGCGCGGCGGCGTCGGCGCCGGTCAGCGCGAGGATGGTGGGCGTCAGATCGAGCTGCGAGGTGATGGCCGCGCATTCCGCGGCGCCCGGGAAGGCCGGGTGATGGATCATGAGCGGCAGGTGGTTCTGCTGACGGTAGGCGTTGGTGCCCTTGCCCCGCATCTGGTGATGGCCGCCCAGCTCGCCATGGTCGGCCGTGAAGACGACGATGGTGTTCTTGTCCATGCCGTTGTTGGCGAGCGCCTCGAGGAGCGCCGCGACCTTGCGGTCGCAGTCGCGGATGGCGTTGAAGTAGTAGTCGCGCAGCGCGCGCCAGCGGCGGTCCTCGTCGGGCCACTTGCCCACCATCAGGTCAAGGACCTGCTGGTAGAGCTTCTGGCCCACGGGCCGGCCGGGGCTGTCGAACGACTGGTGCCGGCTCTCCGGCAGCGGGGAATTGTCCCAGGTCGCGCGGTAGAGCTCGTCGTCCGGCGCGCGCGCGATCCCCATGGCGTGGTAGGCGCTCTGGACGTTCTCCGTCGGCAGGTCGGAGTTGAAGTACATCACGTCGTGCGGGTTGACGAAGTTCACCGCCAGGTACCAAGGCTGCCCCTTGGCGCGCAGCGTCTCCGCCTCGGTGCGCAGCCAGGTGATGGCCGAGGCCAGCGTCGTGTCGTCGTAGCTGTAGCCGCCCAGCGTGCCGTCGATCAGGTCGCCGACGCCGAAGAAGTCCTTGAAGCCGTAGGAGGCGATCGTCTCGCGGTACTGGCGCAGCGGCGCATCGATCGCCTTGTCCGTGAGATCGAGCGTGGCGGAGAGGTGCCACTTGCCCTGGTAGGCCGCATGGTAGCCGAGCTCGGTCAGGCGATGGCCGACGGTCTTGATGCCGGTCGAGAGGTCGCGCTGCCAGACATAGTTCAGGTTGTCGGAGATGCCGGTGTGCTGGATGTGCTGGCCCGTGTAGACGACCGAGCGGGCCGAGGAGCACACGCACGAGGCCGCCTGGTGGTTCAGGAAGGTGACGGACTTCTTCTTGATGGCCTCGCGGGCCGGCACCGGGAACGGCCAGGTCGGGAAGAAGTGCTCCTGGTCGACCAGCACGAACAGGATGTTGTAGCCGCGCGGCATCGCGGCAGCGGGTGCCGATGGCGACGCGGGGGGCGACGAAGCGGGCGACGCAGGGGCGGGAGCAGGTGTTGGGGGCGTCTGGGCGTTCGCCGACATGCCGGCGAGCAGCGTGGTGCCGAGCAGCGCCGCACCCGAGGCCATGGCCGCACGGCGCGAGGCGTTGGACGGGTCGTTGGTATCCGACATGCCAGGAGTCCTCCCTTCGCGACGGTGCGGCCGACGCTCCGGTCTACCCGCGATGGCGGCGGCCTTCAACGGCGGGGTTCATGACGAAAGGCTGCGGCGGCTGGTCGTCGAAGCGAGGTCCCTCCGCTCCGCTCCGGTCGGGACGACGGAGGGGGTCTAGAAATCGGCCGTCAGGGACAGGCGGAAGGTGCGCGGCGTGCCCAGCGACAGCGTGGTGGCGCCGAATCCCGACGCCCAGTAGTCGTTGTCGAGCACGTTCTCGACGTTGAAGCGCAGGGCGACGGGCTTGCCGGTCGGACTGGCCGACTCGGCGAGGACATAGCGCGCGCCGAGATCGAAGCGCGTCCACTCGGGCAGGCTGCGTCGCGGGAAGGTCGTGTCGATGTACTGGGCGCCGGTATAGACCACGCGTCCCGTCACCGTGACCCCGCGGGCGAACGGCAGGTCCCACTCGCCGCCGAGGTTGAACTGGGCACCGGGGGAGAACGGCGCGACCCAGCCGTTGGTCAGGCCGCCCTGGGTCTGCGTGAGCACGGCGTTCAGCAGCATGGCGCCGCCCAGCACGCGCACCCCGTCGCCGACCTCGCCGAAGAAGTTGAACTCCAGTCCCTGGTTGACCTGCTGGCCGGCGAGGATCTGGGTGTT
>QFCS01004984.1_pt1 | contig 17545 bp, 16 predicted proteins | sample 3576561 | NCBI WGS metagenome assembly QFCS01 | reverse complement strand
AGAATAAAATGCTTGTTCTCAATGCCATTAGATGTAAAATCATCAGTAGAGCTTTTTCCGTTATCAACAGAAACTCAAAATTTGTAGATACACTAAAAGCTGTAGCCTGAAAATTTGGTTTTTAAGATAGAATGCGGAGAAGGAAATTTATACTTCCCTGTCTGTGCGGTAGAGCAGGCATAGTCTTTTGCAAGCTTTGGTTTGGTATTGACTTGTGGGGCTTGCAAATGTGTATGAATGCAAGGGAGGTTCTTTGTACTTTAAAATGAGACGCATTGTCCGTTGTCTTATTGTCTGCATAGAAATACTTTTACAATCTATTATGGAGAAAGAAAAATTACTGAAAAAATTCGGTGAAAAGGTCAAGCATAAAAGAGCTGAACTTAAACTGTCGCAAGAAGAACTTGCTTTTAAATGTGGTTTTGATAGAACCTATATAAGTCTTGTCGAAAGAGGTTTAAGAAATACTTCATTATCGAATCTGTCAATTCTTGCAGAAGGCTTAAATACAACAATTAGTTCACTTACTAAAGATTTATAATGGCATTAACACCAAACGATTCTAGACACGCACTACAAATTCAAGCAGGAATTGCAGGAAGAATAGCAGGTCACAATTTTGAAACCAGTCTTGCTCAAACAATTAATAATTTACCTTGCCCAATTTTACAAAATCCTTTACCAGATTACTTGATTAATGGAAGCCCAGAAATTTCAATAGTCAAAAAAGCCTTAAAAGTTTTAGGTTGGAAAAATTGTCATATCGTTGAAGCGATAGCGTTAGGTTCACTTGCTACGGCAGAAGAAGGAAAGAAATGGCTTGAAGTAAACGGAATGAGAGTAAAAGCTTGTAAAAGCGATATTCTTTTAACGATTTACAATAATGATTTGAAATTAATGGAAACTGTTGGAGTGTCCGTAAAGCAATGCAGTAATAAAACGCCTACAAATGCTCAATTATATTTTACAACCGCAAGAGCATTCTGTGAATTGTTGCGTACCAATGGTATCCCTGTTTCAGACGTTTCCGTAAATGCATTAAGACAGTTTTGTGGTGATAGTGGCTTCGCACCGAAAGATAATCCAGCAGATTTAGTGGGTCGTGTATCCGATCCTCGTAGATATTTTTGGGAGGAAATTAATGAACAAGGAAGACTAGAGCTTGAAAAAATATTAACTGAAAGACAGAAAGAAGTAACTAGACTTTTGTTGCAGAAAGCATATATTAATGACCCTTTTGCACCAGAATTACTTTTGCATTTAACTAAAAAAATGCCTGCTGGTCAACCACAAGAATTCGCATTATATACAATTGATGAGTTGATAGAATTATCTTGCAATTTCGCAGGATTTGAAAAGAAAAAATATAGCGTTCGAAAAGGTTCGTATAAAGACCCAGTCGGTCTTCAACACGATGCACCACGATTTGGTATTGTTCAAATGCAAAGAGGTGGGCAAGCACAGCATCCTGAACAATTGCAATTTAATTTGCAAGCTGGGTACTTCTATAACATATAGTTTTCTTTAATAAATTTTGCCAGTTCAAAGCCTAATAAAGGTGGAACGGCATTGCCAATAACTGTTCTGATTGGGCCGTCATTTCCTGTCAGCTTAAAGGAGTCCGGAAAACTTTGTAAGCGAAGTGCTTCTCTTGTTGTTAATGCTCTTGTTGCAATTGGATGGACATTTCTGCAACCTGAAATCATTCCATAAGTTGTCGCAACTGTTCCAGCAGGTTCTGTCCAAATTTGCCTTTTGTACGTTGTGTTATAACCGGATGGTGGTTGCAAATTTGGGTCAATATTGTCGTGTGCACTTTTTCCTTCGGGCACATCAACTAACCATCTAATGACGTGTTCTGGATGATTAACAGCCCAATGGTGTTCGTCCCTTTTACTAGATTCACCTGATTCAAGAAATTCTAAATCTGAAACAGCGTCACCGAATGTAAAGTATGGGTGATTAGAACTAAATAGATTAACAGAATTGCCATATTTTCCTTCTGCAATTGAGGGAGATTTTTTTAAGTCTTTTCGAACTGCAATAAAAATAACCCTTTCTCTATGCTGTGGAATGCCATAGTCTTTTGCATTTACGGTATAAAAAATACTTTCATAACCTATTCTTTCGAATGTGTCAAGAATTCTTTTACTTACTAGACTTCCATTTGGGTCTTTCATTGAAGTAAGAAGTCGGACGTTCTCAATTAAGATTACTTTTGGTTTTATTTGTTCTGCGATTTTTAAATAATATTCAAATAGAGTATTCCTTTTATCATTTACATCTCTTTTCCCAGCTAAGCTAAAACCCTGGCAAGGAGGACCGCCAACCATCAAGTCAATTTTTTTATACTTCTTTAAAATCTTTTCAATATCAGCTTTCGTTATTTCTTGAACATCGTTTGGTAAAAAATTTACGTTAGGGAAATTCAATTTATAAATAGCTCTATAATCATCAACTAATTCATTTGTCGCAACTATTTCGAATCCAGCTGCTTTAACTCCATAACATAAACCGCCACAGCCTGCAAAAAATGAAACTGCTTTAAGACCTGTTTGAGGTGGATTTGTAAATTGTGCTTCTAAATTATTAAGTACTTCTAGATACTCCTTATTCCGTTTTGTTTTTGAAAATCCTCTTCTAGGTCTTTGAGCAATAATGGAATCCAAATGGTCGCTATTTTGAACCCTTTTCTTTTTTAATTTCAATACGACCGTTTCATCAATTTTTTCTAAATGACTAGCAATTTTGTTTACTTCCGTAACAGACAAGTCAAGTTTACCAAGTTCGTATGCAGAAATTCGAGCCTGCTCAATACCCGTTATATCAGCAAGTTTTGATTGACTTAAACCAATGTCGTTTCGTCTTTCTCTTATATCAAATCCTGTCATAGTCCTTATTTTCTTTTTTTGTCTTTGATGCTATATTTTATTTTTTCTTCCGCAACCTGCATAGCCTGTAATGCTAGGTCTTCATCTTGTACTTCGTAAAAAATTTTGTCTGAAAGCCAAGCTATGATTACATCAATTTTTTGTTGTTTATAAAATGCGCTAAGGGCTTTTACCTGTTCTTTTGTAGGCATTCTTTTGTCCTGCTCAATCTTGCTTAATATCGTGGGGTCAATAGAAAGTTGTGCTCCTACTTCTCGTAGTAGCAGTCCTTTCCCTTCTCTCAGTTCACGTAATGTTGTCCCTATTGTTTTCAAATTGCTTTAATTTGACTTGACAAATATTGGCAAATATAAGAACAAGTTTCAGAACGGCAATAGTGTGTTGAAAAATTTTAGCTCTTTTCGTTTTGCGAAAAGTCGGCAAGAGTGTCGGGCAAAACCAAATGTGCTAAAATGTGCGGATGGTATTTATTTCTGGCGATCTTTGGTCGCACTGGCGGTCTGTTAGGGTTGCTTGTAATGTTGAAGCATTGGCGATGTGGGGGTATTCTGTGTCTCGTCTGCCCGGAGCCGCTGCTGATTAAAGATACAAAAGCTCATTATTTATTCTGTTGCTCAGCGTTATTCGTCAGCCGAAACCGAGTAGCGAACGAAAAGCTGAGAATATATTCGTCGCCCCGCCATATTGCCAATGCAATGTTAGCTGCCGTACTCATTTCATTGGAGGCTTTCCTATGTCTGATAATTTCTTGTTCAATGCGTCTCTCTTGGCTTTGAGGATTGCAGGTTGAACAAAATAGAAGTCAAACAATGCCTCAAGGACATCCAGTAACCATTCTGCTTCGCCAACCTCAACTTCTACTATTTCTCCAGTTGCCGTACTTTTTAGTGGATGAGCTGCAAAGTTTCCAATGTTTCTCACGGCATCAATACTTTCCGAAAGATGTGAGGGCAACGTCTTGCCATCAATTACTTGTTGTATTTCGTTTGCAAGGTCTCCTTTTTTTACCCCAGCTTTCTCTCTTAAAATGCTTTGCAAACATCTTCGACTTAAGGCAGCACTTGCTTTTGAGCTTAACGTCAGAATTAAGCAGGCTTCATTGTAGTCAGTCGCAAAAACTAAATCAACTTCTGGTGGAACTGGCGGTCTACTTGAAGCAAAAGGTCTTACTGTTTGTCGCCATACAGTTTTGGTCAAATTTGGGCTATTAACGTTACCATATTGGTCTTTTCTCGGAACGCCAGATGCAAGGTCTACAATTATTTTCCCGCATTTAGAATTTGGGCAGTTCATTGTAAACGCAGACCAATAGCCTTCAACATCATTTCCTATTGAAAACTCTCTAAAATTTGGATTTACTTCAACTAAACAATGTGGACATTTCATATTTTAAATTGTAACGTTTGGTCGATTCGTATGGCAGCTAACTTCTAAATTTACGAAAGTTTGCGCACTTAAAATAGTTGCGTCAATTTGTATAAATGGCGGATTTACAAAGCGATAAAAAAATTGCAGCAATGCAATTACTCATTTTGTCAATTCACTTGCTATTATATCTATTATTATGTAGCATAAAAATTTCGGAACTAATCGGTTTCAAAAAAGCTATCTCGCCTTAGGCGAGACCCCTCTTCTAAACGCCTCCCCAAAAATTAGGTAAGCTGTATTCCCCCCAATCGTCCCCTCATTCTGTCCCCATAAAAAAGGCCAGTCATCATAGTTTTCAAAATGATCGGGTTTGCGGAAGAGTAATCCGGGGGCCACGTTGCCGGGAATGAAAGAGAAATCGGCGCGGTTATTTCCATAGAAAACATTTTTGGGACGCGTTGCACCCAGTGTGGCTACCAATGAATAATTGTGGTACGGGTGACAACCAAATAAATAATTGCTGGCTTTGTAGAGTTGTTTACTGTCGATTATATCCGGAAAAAATTTATGTGCAAAACAAACCGTGGTACCAAAGTTCACCACATCGCCACTGCCTGCCCAGTTGCCTATGCCAATGGGTACGCCGTATGGATTGTTTTTCTCCAGACTGTCTAAATAGCTTTTGTACTTCACGACATAAGGTCGCAGCTTTTCTGTAAAAGAAGCATTCATATAAGGCACTGCATCCAATGCCGTAGAAAGGGTAAAGCTTACATTGCGTTCGAGAGAGGGCCATAATAATTTCAGGAATTCATCGGAATAGTTTTGTTCACCGGTGGCAATAAACAATTGCAGGTAAGTGCCCATATTGGCCGCACCAAAAGGACCTGCATTATTATCCTGCGACTGACCGGCCAATAAATCACTGGCTTCTTTTAGCAGTCTTTTCGATTGTTTCAAAGCCCTGTCTGCCAGGTCATCGTTATAACCTTTCAGTGCGCGGCTGGCAGCGGCAAACATGGTAGCGGCGCGAAAATCGAGGCGGGGGTTGCGACTGGTAAAGGCCCACATATCATCTTTCACCCCACTCGATTTACCATCAGCAGCAATTTCATGTGCACCCAGTTTGGGGTTATAGGGCAGGCCATCTGTAATAGAAGCCGCATCACCCAAATGATGATAATTATCCAGCACCGAATTGGAAAGTGTCTGCGCCATATGACCAATGATCTCTGCCTGCGCAAGCAGGTTCAAAGTACCATGCTCAATAAACTGCAATATATCAGGTGTGCCATCGGGGCGGTGCAGGTCAACATAGCGTTGCTTTTGACTTACAAAAGTCTGGTCGCGCTGTGGCTTAAAATATTCCCAGGTCTTTACAAAGTTTTGTACCACGCCAATATTGGCACCTGTTTCAATATCAAAATCTCCGGCATCAAAATAGCCACCGATATTCAAACCAGGAATCAGTTCGAGTGCTTTGTATTTGGTATCGGTGGTAGGCCCCTGACGGTGCAGATCGAAATGATCTGTGTTGGGGGGAGCCTGTAAATAACCTTCTTTAAAAGGCTCACCATGCCATATACGGTAACCTTCATTCACAGTCATGTGATTCATGTGAATAGGTATCCAAACATCGCTGGTGGCTTCCGTAATTTGATCATAGACAGTTTGCGCGATCAAAAAATTATTGGTCTTCACCGCACCATACTGGATATAATAAATGCCGGGAGTGGTAACTGAAGAGAAATCGAATTTTACATAATGGTATTTGTAGTAATCACCCCATGGTACAATATTGCCACTGAAAACTTTGGTGGCTTTACCATCTTCCCCCAGTTTATATAGTGAAGCAGTGGTTTCAGGTTTATCTTTTTTATCGAGTTCAATCACCGATACTTTGGGTTGCGAGGGCAGATAGCCTACCTGAGAGAAACCGATATTGGGTTCTCTGATCCAGCCATCAATAGCATTGGCTTCTACGGTCCAGCTCAGCACTTTACCAGTTTTACCTGTTGGTAGTTTACTGCGCACCACAAACCAGCCGTTCTGTGCCAGTATGCGACCATCGTAGAGCATGAGGTCAGCATCGGGCGAACTTATTTTCACGAGTCGAGATGGATCATCGGGTGCTAGTACCAGACTGCGACCTGTTTCGAGAGGCAGCGGGTCAATAAATTTTCCAGAGCCCCTGTCGTCAGAAGTATTGTAGCCTTTAAACTGTTTGGGTTTCTCGCTGTTGGGTTTGGCAAGGGTATTTCCCACTACATAGCGTGGAAAGCGGTTGAAACGGCCATCTGCTAAATAGGCTTTACCCCAATATTGTGAAGGCAGGAACTCGAGGTTAAATCCGGCTTTACCTTCCAGGGCTTTTGGTAAGGGCTTGTCAAGGTAAACAGTAATTTCAACGCCTTTACCTTTTGCCGTAACCACTACACGGGAATCGAAATCATATTCAGCATACCTTAAAGTTGCTTCAATGGTTTTCAAGGAACGATCCACTTTTCTATTTGAGATGGTTGGTACAAGATCCCACTGTTCCGGAGTGCTGGAAAGTCTGACAGCACCGCCCTGCGAAGTTCTCACGCCATGGTGTATCAACTCGATACCGGCATTTTTTTCATCGTTAAATCCCCCGGTGAAAAGGTTGCTGTATACCAGCACATTGATACCCTGTTTTTCGAAATACTCGAGGTCATTCAATTTCAGGTCCTGGGCAGAAGCTGAGCAGCTTCCCAAACCGAGTAGTACGGCAGTAAGTAGTTTTTTCATAAATGGTTTATATGACATGCAAAGCCAATTTACGCAATCGGTTGCATTATTTGCAAAAAAGTCGGTCAAATAGTGCGTATTCTGGTACCAATTAAGAAATGGCTCTTTTAGCACAATGCCCGATATGAGACGCTATGCTGGCAAACAGATAGGGGCAATGCTTCTATTTTGCCGCTTTTTGCTGGATTTTAGCTGGTCTGAACAGTTATTACTATACGCCAGGTTGAATGTATTAACTCAAGTGTGTAGGAAATAATCACCCTTCACCTACCTCGTAATGCTCCCTAAATTAACCTCGGGGTAAATACCTGTTTGGTTCGATTGAAGTACAAATCATCAACAGAATAAACACACAGTTTAACACAAAAAATGTGTCAAAATATGTGTTTAATGTGTGTTTACTGTGTAGTTGATGCCTGAAAAACCAAAGGTAAATAGGATCAAAATACCCTCAAATCAGGCTTGTGGCATCGAGAAAAAGACCCCGATATCCATCCTACTCTGCGTATCTTTCCTTGTCAGGGGAATATTAAGCTTATAAAAGTGCTTTTGTACAAATGCAAAGATTTTTGGTAAATATTCATTAATGCAGCAATCGGTTGCATAAATTGCAATTCAGTTTACATTTAGAAGTGAATTAGTAAGATAAAAAGGTAGGCGAAGAGGTGAAGGGTGATTATCTTAAGTTTTTCAATGAATTATGTACAATGGGAGGAGTTAATAACTGCTGCTCATTTTTAAGAATAACGCTATATGAAACAGTTTTTAGACGAACATTTTTTGCTTTCTAATAAAACGGCACAGGACTTATACCATGGATATGCCAAGCATATGCCCATTATCGATTACCATTGCCATCTATCACCACAACAGATAGCGGAAGACAAGCAATTTAGTAGTTTAACCGAAGTATGGTTATCTGGTGATCATTATAAATGGCGTGCCATGCGCACAAATGGGGTGGCAGAAAAATACTGTACGGGAGATGCTAATGACAGAGAAAAATTCAGGCAATGGGCGGGAACGGTTCCCTATACTTTGCGCAATCCTTTATACCACTGGACACATTTGGAACTGCAAAGGTATTTTGGGGTGAATGAAATATTGAATGAACAATCTGCCGATGCCATATTTGACAAGTGTACCGAAATGTTACAGACTGATGGTTACACAGTTCGAAATTTGCTGCGTAAAATGAATGTGGCAATCGTATGTACTACGGATGATCCTGTTGATTCGCTGGAATACCATGCTAAAATTAAATCAGACGGTTTCGAAATACCCATATTGCCAGCCTTTCGTCCGGATTTGGCCATGAATGTAACCGATGCGGTGAAATTCAATCAGTATATCAGTCAACTGGAATCGGCGGCCAACAGTTCGATAACATCATTCCAGGATTTTCTGCAGGCTTTGCGTAACAGGCACGATTATTTTGCTGCTGCTGGTTGTTCTGTGTCTGACCATGGATTGGAAGAAATTTATGCAGAGGATTATACTGATGCGGAGATAAACGGCCTATTCAATAAAATACGCTCCGGCAAGCAACTCGATATCACTGAACAACGCAAATTCAAATCGGCCATGCTGATACATTTTGCCGAGTGGGACTGGGAGAAAGGCTGGGTACAACAATTTCATCTTGGCGCTTTGCGTAACAATAACTCAAGAATGTTGCAGCAGTTGGGGCCGGATACAGGTTGGGATTCAATCGGAGATTTTTCACAGGGTCGCCCACTCGCAGCTTTTCTTAATAAACTTGATCGTGAAAATAAACTGACAAAAACCATCATCTACAATCTTAATCCTGCAGACAATGAATTGATGGCAACGATGATTGGTAATTTTAATGATGGGTCTGCAGCTGGTAAAATTCAGTTCGGGGCCGCATGGTGGTTTTTGGATCAAAAAGATGGCATGGTCAAACAAATGAATGCCCTCTCTAATATGGGGTTGTTAAGTCGTTTTGTGGGTATGCTAACTGACTCGCGCAGTTTCCTCTCTTTTCCGCGACATGAATATTTCAGAAGACTATTGTGTAATTTATTTGGTGAAGAAATTGAAAGGGGAGAAATGCCAGCAGATATGGTATGGATGGGTAAAATAATTAAGGATATCTGCTTCCGGAACGCTCAACAATATTTTGGCTGGCAGGGAATAACCCCACAGGTAGTTTAGTTGAATAATGGCATCGATCAGGTAAGCAAATTTCTATGAAGAAAGTACTCTGTTTTGGTGAAATATTACTGCGTTTATCGCCCGCTGCAAACGGACAGTGGCTGGAACAAAACCAGCTTCCTGTTTTTATGGGTGGAGCCGAATTGAATGCAGCCACTGCATTGGCTGTTTGGGGGCATCCGGTGAAATATTTTACGGCAATGCCAGATAATGCTTTATCGAAAGATATTGCTGGTTATCTGGGTAAGAAAAAGATCGATACCTCTTCTGTTCATTATTCAGGAAATAGAATCGGACTTTATTTTCTGCAACAGGGAACAGACATGAAAAATGCAGGTACGGTTTTCGATCGTGCAGGTTCTTCATTTGCTACGTTGTCTACCGGAGTGGTTGATTGGGATGAAGTACTCTCAGATGTACAATGGTTTCATTTTAGTGCTATAGCCCCGGCAGTAAGCGCATCTGCGGCAGAACTTTGTCTGGAAGTGCTGAAAGCCGCCAGCGCCAAAGGCATTACCATTTCTGTTGATCTGAATTACAGGGCTTTGCTGTGGAAATATGGTAAACAGCCGGCTGAAGTAATGAAAACATTATTGCCTTATTGTAACCTGGTAATGGGTAATATTTGGGCTGCTAATACTTTATTGGGGATTGAATTGGACCAAAGCCTTATTGATGCCGAAGATTATGAGGCTCATGCGGCAAAAACGGCTGGCGCAATCATGCAGCAATATCCAGCCTGTAAAAAAGTAGCCAATACTTTTCGATTTGATGAAGGGGTTGGTATCAGGTATTTCGCTATCTTGAACGACGCCCTGACACAAGTTCGCTCAAAAACTTTCCGCACAGCTACTGTAATAGATAAAGTAGGTAGTGGAGATTGTTTTATGGCCGGCTTAATTCACGCTGCATTAAGTAATTATTCAGCAACAGAAACGATAAACTATGCCGCAGCAGCGGCTTTTGGAAAATTGCAGGAAAAGGGTGATACAACTTCCAATTCTGTAAGTCATATTCAAAACATTATTGCAAGCAATGAGTAATCAACAAATCATACAATCAATTACTACGCAGGGAATGTTGCCCTTGTATTACCATCCAGATAGTGAAGTGTCGCTACAGGTGGCAAAAGCACTTTATGATGCAGGGGTTAGGGTGATAGAATATACCAATAGAGGAGAGCATGCGCTAGACAATTTTAAATACCTGCTTGCACAAAGGGCAAGCGTAATGCCAGATATGTTATTGGGTATCGGTACCATCAAAACCATACAGGATGCCCAAAGTTTTATAGATGCAGGTGCCGATTTTATTATTTGTCCGGGTATGATTCCAGCCGTTGCTGAATATGTACATAAGGCAGGTAAAATATGGGTACCGGGTTGTATGACATCTACTGAAATAATGATGGCAGAACAGCTTGGCGCAAAGTTCATCAAATTATTCCCAGGCAATTTGCTGGGTCCGGGTTTTGTGTCGGCTATTAAAGAATTGTTTCCTGGTATTTCCTTTATGCCAACCGGAGGCGTTGAGCTCGATGAGAATAATATTCAGGCATGGTTTAGTGCAGGGGTAAAAGCAGTAGGCATGGGCAGTAAGCTTATTACCAAACAACTGCTCGAAGAAAAAGATTACGCCACAATCAACGATCAAACGAAAAAAGTACTCGATATCATTCAACGCATTAAACGATAATCATGAATGCAGCCATAGGAAAATACAGGTGGACGATATGTTCACTCATCTTTTTTGCTACTACAATTAACTACCTCGACAGACAGGTAATCAGTTTATTAAAGTCGACTTTGTCTGCTGAACTGAACTGGAACGATGCTGATTATGCCAATATAGAAATAGCGTTCAAACTATTTTATGCATTCGGTATGTTGGGGGCAGGTCGTCTGATCGATAAACTGGGTACAAAACTGGGTTATGCATTGGCAACAGGTTTATGGAGTCTGGCTGCTGTGTGTCATGCTTTTGCTTCGAGCGTATTAAGTTTTGCAGTGGTGCGTTCATTCCTTGGTGTAACTGAAGCAGGTAATTTTCCGGCAGCTATTAAGAGTGTAGCAGAATGGTTCCCTAAAAAAGAAAGAGCATTGGCAACTGGTATATTTAACTCAGGTGCCAATTTCGGAGCCATCATTGCTCCATTAACCGTACCTTTTATTGCGGCTGAGTGGGGATGGAAATGGGCATTTATCTTAACCGGTTTGATTGGTTTTATCTGGCTGATCTTCTGGTTCCTCTTGTATGAAGTACCACGCAAGCATAAAAAATTATCCAAAGCAGAATACGATTATATACATAGTGATGATGATGCAACAGTGGCAACAGAAGAAGGGCCTGTTGAGAAAGTATCCTGGTTTAAATTATTGGGCTTCAGACAAACATGGGCTTTTGCTATCGGTAAATTGTTGACAGACCCTATCTGGTGGTTTTATCTTTTCTGGTTACCAGATTTCCTTCAGGGGCAATATCAGTTAACTACAACACAAATAGCTGTTCCTGTTGCATTAGTATATACTATTTCTACATTAGGAAGTATATTGGGTGGATGGGTTCCTTTATGGCTGATAAAGAAAAATTGGACGGTCTTCAAAGCCAGAAAAACATCCATGCTGATCTATGCATTATGCGTATTACCTATTGTGTTTGCCCAGGTGTTGGGAAGTATTAATATGTGGCTTGCAGTATTGATCATTGGCTTAGCAGCCGCTGCTCATCAGGCATGGAGTGCCAACATATTTACAACTGTAAGTGATTCATTCCCCAAAAAAGCCATCGCATCTGTTACAGGAATCGGTGGTATGTTCGGGTCACTGGGAGGAATCTTACTTTCATTACTGGTGCAGAAAAATATGTTTGTTTACTACCGCAGCATTGATAAAATTGAAGTAGCCTACTATATCATGTTCTTCATCTGTGGTTTCGCATACCTGGCTGGCTGGCTGGTGATGAATGCGTTGATTGGAAAGAGAAGGGAGATGGTGGAGATTTAGTTGTCATAGTCCATGGTCTATGGTCTATGGACAGTGAGTGGCGAGCGCTGTCAGGTCAGGTATTCTATGTAGATTGTTTCCGTGGGGTAGGATACTTTCTTGACGGCTAATGTAGGGTGGTATTCATTTTTGGTTTGTAAGACAATCGTTGAATCGTCTTTCCAGCTAACGTTTATATTATGAATGCCTTCAATTGAATAAATAGGAGTTAGATTTTCTTTAGTATAAATCTGCACTGATGTAGTAGCAGTTTTCGCGAATGTTTCTTGTTGGACAAGCAGTTGCTTATGGTGATCCGGAGATGCGACTGTCCAGGATTTAAAGTCTTTGGGTATTGGTCCGCCAACCGTTGACATATAGGTTACTGTTACAGAGTTATCATCATTTTGAACTCTAGATATTTCAGTACTATAATGACTTAAATCCTCGTACGTATGAGGCGGAAAGTTTTTTTCAACATAGTCTTGACTTAATTGTTCCAGTCTCTTTTTTTCCCCAGTATTGGTATTTGTTTTTTCATAATACTGCATCAGACTGTTGCAATCATATAGATCTTGCTGGCTGTTTAGCTCCGTCTTATTGTTGAATGTTTCAGCAAGTGTTCTTATGTTTTCAAATAAGTCTATTGTAAATCCTGTTTGCTCTTTAATAAAAGCAGCATAATTCGTATCCATCATTCTCTCCAGCATTCTCAGCCAACGGTCAAGCTGGTATTTTAGTTTGGAAGCGTTCTTTTCCTGATAATTTTTTTCAGCCTGTATTTTTTCCCGTTGGAACATTTCCCTTACCGGGTCTTCGTCATCACAGACAACAGTACTGCTATGATGTTTAATCATATAATCAAGCGTAGCCTGTAAAATGGTATATTTCTGTAAAAGCGTTGTTTTTTTAAAATCACTCATAAATGATCTTTAAATAGTGTTGGCGATCAATATGCGTGAGTAAAAATGCAAACCTATTTTTACTCACCACTCACTAATGACTATTCACAGCTCACTTTCTCTGCACTCAAAATAATTCCTGATCCAATTGCTTTGCTTCCTTCGTTCAGGGTGAAAGCATCATTAGACTTAAGATTCTTGCGAATATGTTTGGCGGGAATTAAGCGGATAAATACGGTGCCGGAATCACCAGGGTTTAATTGTGCCTGATCCAGCAGTTCTATTTCACCACAAAAATATTGCGTAGTATTAAATGCCAAGGCAGGTCTGTAACCTGTAGCAACAGGGTTTTGTCTTCCACCCAAACTAGTGGGAAGAAGAGAAATTTTTGCTTTAATATTATAGGCTGTCCTTGATATCATTTGGTTGAATAAAGGTATTAAATTTGTTGAAACAGTTTAAATGTTGCTGGTCGATATTTATGGCGTCATAACCATCTAATTCCTGCCGAATATCTGTTGCCTGTAAAAAAAACTGATCATCAACCGATACGGTTAATAAATAGGTATATGGAGGCACAAAATTCCGCTTAATACTTGCTACTACATATTCCCTTACGGCAACTTCATTACAAAAGAATTGCTTCGCCTCAAGCGTATTAATTTGGGTACGGAAACAGTTATGTAATTGTATATCTTCTTGTTCGGCATCAGAAACTGCACGATATAAAATCATAGACCAGATTAAAAATTAATCGGGCAATATGCATAATCATATCATGCTTTATGAACGTATTTATACCTGATTTTAAAACATAAAGCTTGTGCTACTCTACAGGTTAAGGTATTTGCAGGTTCTTAAAGTATTTTCTGGATTTTTTATGCGAATTAAATAGTGGACTGATTGCTATCAGCAATATGAAATATTACTTAATCTGATATGAAATTATTTTTGATTTTTTTTTTGATGCTCATTCTCTGTTGTCTATTTTAAAAAGACCGCTTGCTTTTAGAACTCCTTCCTTTTTTACTTCTATCAGTGTATTTATATAAGCACCCATAATTGGAATCGCTTTATTTTCTTCTATTTTATAAAAGGGTTGTGGAAACCGGGCGTTAATATCTTCCTTTGAAAGTCCGCTGAGATTAAACCATACAGACTCAGCAAACCGGATAGGTTGTGCCTTTAGATTTTTTCTGTGATAGTTATCGTACTTATAAGGGTCTCCTGGGCTTGCCCAGTTACCGTCAGCTGTTTTGTAAACGTCAAAATACTGGTACTTTTGATGGTATAACTGGCCACAATATTCAGCAACAAAAATTAATACATTTTCATATCTGCTGAAGGCGGGTATGCCATAATGATCATAAACATCAAAAGTGATAGTGTCCCTGGGAAATGCACCTACTTGCTGTTGCAGTATGTTATAGGTCGCTTTAAATTTTGAATCCATTATAAATGTATTACAGTAATAGGGAATATTTTCATATTCAACTTGTATTTTCCTGCCCACAAATACATAAAAAGCGGAAGGTGTAGTTTCATGGCAAGGCACATAGGGTATGCAAATTTCTGGCTCCAGTTGAATATTGATCTGCTCCATTTGTAAAAGATCGGATACGTAGTATCGCTTTTTAACATGTCTGTTTGATTCAAAAGAAAGACTGTCTGTTTTATTTACAGATAGTTGAAATCTGCCATCATCTCTGGCAAATACCATTATTGTGGTGTCTTTGGTTAATTTCTGATATACATCGTAAGCAACTGGTTTTCTGTCTAATATTTTTTGTAATGTATCATTTACGACTACACGTACCCAGTTTCTTCCCTTTGTTGTATCAAAGGCAGTACCCTTTATTGTTATCTTCTGTGAATAAGATTGTAAAACGCACAATAATAATAATAAGGTTAATATTCTTTTCATTATCGACGGTATTCAATATTTACCATAAGGTCAAAGCTTTCAACTTTTTTATAAGCAACCATTGGTTCATGATCAGGAGTAGAATAAATAACAATGGTGGTATCGTCTTTCCAGTAAGCTTCAATTTCATGGATGCCTTTGGTAGCGTACAAAACTCCGTCTGCTTTCGGAAAATGAATATTTACATAAGTGTTGGCAGACTTGCCATAAGCGAGTTGATTGATGCGAATTTTTAACTTTTTATCCGGTGACGGAATTTCCCATTCTTTATCATGCTTTGGTTTCGGCCCGGTTGATATTTTCACTTTAACCAGCTCTGTATGCTCTGTTAGCGATGATCTGCTTACGACTTCTGTTCGCTGTTTTTTTGTTTTGCGGGTAAGTTCCTCCAGGTTTTTTTCTATATAAGCTTGCATGAGACCGCTGAGTTTTTCTATAACAAGGGCATTAGCATGAGTTCTTTTACTGTATTCCAATATTTTGCCAACTTCCTCCCACTGTTCTTTTGTTTGTATTTCATTCAGGCTGATGATATACTCAATTCTTACTTTAAGTTGTTCGAACAAGTCAATGGTATAACCGGTTTGTTCTTTTATAAAAATGGAGTAATTGAAATCCATGGAGTGTTCCAGTGATTTCGTTATTTTTTTAAATTGTACCTGTAACTTACTACGCTTTCTTTCCTGGTAATATTTTTCCGCTTTTTGCTTTTCCTGTCTGTAATAGCAGCCTATTATATCATCACCATCGTAAACAATGGTACGGCCGTGCAGACCAATGAGATAATCAAGGGTAGCCTGTACGATACTGTATGTCTTTTCAAGGGCTGCTTTTCTTTCTTCGGAAGTCATGAAAGTATTTTACACAAAATCGTCAATCAATGGGGGGAGGTTGATGTACGGATAATAAATATACATGAAAACATCATTACTAACAACTGACTACTCACTACTCACTGTTTCGGCATCAGAAACAGCGCGATATAAAATCATAAACCAGATTAAAAATTAATCGGGCAATATGCATAATCATATCATGCTTTATGAACGTATTTATACCTGATTTTTACCAAAGCCCCATGACAATAAATCCGACATCCGCGATCCGACATCAGCCATCACTCATTATCTTTGCATTATGCAGTTAAGCTTCTCCTACGACAAACGAAAAGTAATACAGGCCCTCCGTTATCACTTTGTACAGAAACCTGAAATCAGGATTTTAATGATACTGGTGAATGTATTTGCTATTGCGGCGGCGGTGCTTTTTTATATGAAGAAAATAAGGCCAGAACCATTTCTGCTTGGGTCCTTTATCTGGATCATGCTCATGTCATCCTTCTGGTATTTTCTACCCAATAATATTTATCGGAAAGCGAGCACATTCAAAGAAAGTTTCATCATCGACTTTCATGAAACGGCTATCCGGCTTGAAAATGAGCGTGGTTATGTAGACTGGGAATGGAGCAAATTCGTTCGTTATTTTGAAAGCCCGCATTTTTTTCATCTCTATTTCGATAGTAAATCCTTCTTCCTTATCCCCAAAGAACCCATGGGCGACGAGTTCCGCCACGATTTGAGAGGACTGCTGAAGAAGAAGATTGGCGATAAGTAAACAGAAGAACAGAGGAATGTCCAATATCCAACGTCGAAGTAAATCCTTGGAAATTGGATATTGGACATTCCTCTGTTCTTCTGTTCTACAAGCTTTTTTCCATTACATAATGCGGAATGGTTACTTCCTGGAATTCGTCGCTGCAGATTTTATAGCCTTGTTTTTCGTAAAAGCCAACGGCAGATGCGCGGGCGTGCATGGTGAGGCGCTTGTAGCCGCGGTCGCGGGCGATGTTTTCGGCAAACATCATTAATACCCTTCCAATCCCTTTTCCTTGTAGTCCGGCATAAACAGCCATTTGTCTTAGGCGAACCGTTTGAGGGCCGTCTTCCGTGAGCATACAGCATCCTTCCAGCTTTTCTTCGTCGAAACAGCCTATCAGGATATCATTGGTTTCTTTGGCCAAATCTTCCATGGTAAAACTGAGTCCCAGGGGTTTACGCAATATCTGGTAGCGTAATTCAACCATTTGCTGGTACTCTTTACTGCCGTGATCAATGAGTTTTAATGCCATAAGACGTACAAGATAGGAATCATTTTTAATATTTGAGATAGTGTCCGAAAGACCGAAAGTCGGGTAGTCCGGGAGATGGGAATGGGGTGTTTTGGGGTGAGGGTTGGAGTTATGTATAAGATTTGAGAGGGAGTATGAAAGTCCGAAAGTCAGGGAGTCCGATGACCGGAAGACGAAAACCGGGTGTTTTAGGGGGAATACGGCGCAATCAATATTTAAAACGCTCTTTCCTCCGGACTTTCGGACTCCCGGACTTCCGGTCTTTTTCAAATTAGTCCGAAAGTCGGGAAGACCGAAGACCGGAAGATGAAAACCGGGTGTTTTAGGGGGGATATTGGCGCAATCAATATTAAAACGCTCTTTCCTCCGGACTTTCGGACTCCCGGACTTCCGGTCTTTTT